>ERZ761607.1052-NODE-1052-length-37626-cov-4.653962_pt1 | contig 37626 bp, 30 predicted proteins | sample MGYA00511164_ERZ761607 | MGnify/ENA primary metagenome ERZ761607 (study PRJEB28899, sample SAMN02445080) | bioreactor sludge metagenome | biome: EBPR sludge | place: Australia: Brisbane, Thorneside Wastewater Treatment Plant | collected 2011-06-22 ...
GCGGAGCAAGAACAAGCCCGCCAGCAACAGCGGGAACAGGAACAAGCCCGCCGGCGCGCCGAACGTGAGCAGCAGCGCCAGCAAGCCATTCAACAACGCCAGCAACAAAGGGAGCAGGAACAAGCCCAGCAACGCGCCGAACGCCAGCAACAGCGCCAGCAACAAAGGGAGCAAGAACAAGCCCGCCAGCGAACTGCCGATCCGCAGCAACCACCGGCGGAATAGGCGCGTCAGAGACAGCGGCAACCCGACCCACCCGCAAAACCGGCGGGAAAGGCTGCCGGCCTGCCAGGATTTACCTTCCGAACAGCAACAGGATTATCGATAAAAAACTTTCATATAAACATTCACCCTCTCCTCCTCTGAAGGGGAGAGGGTGAATGGTGAGGGACGGGTTTTTCGCAGGTACTGGTTATGCGCTGCGAGCCGATCATCCTACTACCTGCCAATCGGCTAAGGCTAGACTCACACAGTATCGCCAATGCTTTACGGCCTTTATCTCAATTCCATCCGTCTCCTAATGCACGTTGACGTCCTTGATTTGCCACTTGTACAGCTGAACCTTGATAAGAATTGGGGTAAATAGCGTCTCGCATCCCGCAACTTAAGCACACCTGTATCAAACCTGGATTTACTATATTTGTTACTATAAATGTAGCAATACCTAAGTCTATACATGCTTGGGCGGCAACATGATGGATTAAATAGATAATTTTCCGGCCACTTAGGTCAACAGGAGTCGATATATCGATCATTGAATAACCAAAAGTAACACCACCAATCAGTTGCCGCTGTCCCTGCGGCAGCCTGTGTGTACCTATCCCTCCCCCTACACCCAGTGTGGACCCGGGTCTCAATGCATCAGTATCGTCATTTGTGACGATGATCTGGCATGAATTTTCAAGGGGCGGCTGATTATTTGGCGGCACCAGACGAAGTCTAAAAGTAATAGTCTGGTTATTTTGAGTCTTTTGCTGTCTTGTTATCGTGAGAGTGCCATACACAGCATGAGTAAATGTATGCACTCGCTGTACGAGTAATCTTTGTTGGTAGTTTGTTCGTTGCGCTGGAACCCAATTCACAGTGTTACCTCCTAATTTATTTAAATTATTAGTTTAGTGCTTTTTTAAAAGCCGCATTTGATGAATTGAGTGAAGTTTACACGCATGGCTTCACCCGCCAATTTCGCTCCCGCCCGGATTCCCGGCACTGAACACGCCAGTGTGGTAGTCGTAGGCAAACAGTTCGGCGTAACGGCCCCAATCGACGATCACCTGCAAAACCCGCCCGGCCTCATTCCCGCTCAAGTGATCTTCCAGCTCACGCAGAAAGCCGCTTTCCGGCGCACGCTGGTTGGGCCGGGCATCGATCACCCGGCAAATATGCCCAGCCAGCGGCACACGCCGCAAAAGGTGTTCGCCAAAGATCATCTTGCGCCGCTGAATATCGGCATCCAGAAAAGCCTGGCCATGCGGACTCAAGCAGATATCGCCACCGGTGACCAAGGCGAAATCCAGCAATTGCAACGCCTCAATGATCGGGAACAGATCGTCCACCTTCAGGTTCAGCGCATTGGCCAGCGCAGCCAGATCGGCATGCCCCTGATGGGCCGGATGGTTGATTTCATCGAGCACACCCAACAATTGGGCCACCTGTGCCGAAGGCAGGCGGTGACCGATGCTGCTGGCCCACGACTCACCCGCCGCCATGGTCATGATCTCGTAAATATGCTCCACCAGTTGCCGGAATACCGGGGCCGTGTAATCGCGGGGGTGCTTGAGGGTGACCGGCAGCTCCGCCTTCACCCGTCCCGGATGACTGTCCAGGATCACAATCCGATCGGCGATCATCAGCACCTCTTCGATACTGTGCGACACCATCAGAATGGCGCGGGTCGGGATCTGCCGTTCCAGCCATAAATCCAGCAGATCACCGCGCAAGGTCTCCGAGGTCGGCACGTCCAACGCCGAAAAGGCCTCATCCATGAGCAGCACGTCGGGGTTGACCACCAAGGCACGGGCAAAACCCACGCGCTGGCGCATGCCACCGGACAGCTCTTTGGGATAAGCCGACTCGAAACCGTCCAGCCCGATCAGGTCAATCACCGCCAGCGCCCGCCGCCGCCGCTCCATTGCCGGCACACCTTGCGCTTCCAGCCCCAGTTCCACGTTCTCCAGCACCGTCAGCCACGGAAACAGGCCGAAGGTCTGAAACACCATGCTGATGCCCGCAACGGGCCGGGTCACTGGCTGGCCCCGGTATCGCACTTGGCCAGCGCTAGCTGGGGTTAGGCCGCAGATAATCCGCAGCAATGTGGACTTGCCGCAACCGGATCGGCCGAGAATCGCCACGATTTCGCCGGGGCGCAGGCTGAAATCGATATCCTTCAGCACCACGATGTCTTCGGCGCGATCTGTTGCCACAAAGCATTTGCTGACCTGGCGCAGGTCGAGCAAGGTTTCGGCATCGCTCACAGGACTCTCCTCAATCCAACGCCAAGCGCCGCTGGGCGCAGGTGTATAGGCGTTTCCAGAATAGGCGGTTAAACAGCACCACATACAAGCTCATCACTGCGATACCCAACGCAACGCGCGGGTGATCGCCTTGAACCGTCTGCTGGGCGATGTAAGCACCGATCCCGCTGGCGGTCAGCGCCGTTGTACCCCAATGAGCGGCTTCAGCCACCACGCTGGCATTCCAGGCCCCACCCGAAGCGGTCAAACCGCCGGTGAGGTAGGCAGGGAACACCGCTGGTAACAATACCCGCCGCCACAACAGCCAACCCCGCAAACCCAGGTTGGCAGCCGCTTCCTTGAGATCGCTGGGCAGGGCAGCCGCCCCGGCGATGACGTTAAACAGGATGTACCATTGCGCACCCAGGATCATCAGCGGACTGAGCCAGATCTCCGGGTTCAGGTGACGGACGGCGATGAACGACACGATCACCGGAAACAGCAAGTTAGCCGGAAACGCTGACAAGAACAGCGCCAGCGGCTGGATACGCTGTGCCAACCGTGGCCGCAAGCCGATCCAGATGCCGGCCGGCACCCAAATCAGACTGGCTAGCGTGGTCAGAATCACCACACGCGCCAAGGTGTACAGGCCGAGCAGAAAGACGTGCGCGACCTCGGCGTCGCTGGTTTCGGCCAGTATGAACCGGGCCAGCAGCACAATGCTGAGAATCGCCATACTCACCAGCAACGTCAGCCACAGCGTGTCAAGCCAAGGATCGATTCGCTGCCACAACCGCAACTTGGGCAAGGGCTGGCGAACAATGGGGCGCCGGGGCATGCACAACAATATCCATGCCCCTAACCGGACGGGCAACACCATCAACCTTCGCATGAGCCAGGTGCGCCGCAACAGATCCAGGAACCACGACCGCGGCGCGTCCTGGCTTTCAGTGAATTCAAACTTGAACTTGCCGGCCCAGACCACCAAGGGCCGGAATAACAACTGGTCAGTCAGCAGAATCACCGCCAGCATGGCGAGGATGGCGTAACCGACGGCGGGCAGGTTGCGCTGGCCGATGGCCACGGCGATATAGGAGCCGACGCCTGGCAATAGTACCGTTTGGTTGGAAACCGTGATGGCTTCCGAGGCGACCACGAAGAACCAGCCGCCAGAAACTGACATCATCGTGTTCCAGATCAGCCCCGGCATGGCGTAGGGCACTTCCAGTTTCCAGAACTGCTGCCAGGCCGACAGTTGGAACAGGCTGGCGGCCTGATACAAATCCTTGGGCAACATCCGCAGCGAGTCATAGAAACTGAATGTCATATTCCAGGCTTGTGAGGTAAAAATGGCGAAGATCGCCGCGCATTCCGCGCCCAGTAGACGGCCAGGGAACAGGTGGACGAACCAGAGGACGGTGATGGACAGAAACCCCAGGATGGGTATCGATTGCAGGATATCCAGCAGCGGAACCAGGATTTGTTCCGCCCGATGACTGCTGACTGCGGCCTTGGCGTAAATAAAGGTGAATAGCAACGAACACAGTAATGCAATCCCCATCCGCAGGGTGGTGCGCAAGGTGTATTCCGGTAGCAGGGCCGGGTCCAGCGAGACCGGCAGCGGGGCGCCAAACCGATAGGGCTCGATCATCTGATGCGCGCCCCACGCCAACAGAAACAGTACGCCAAACACTACCGGCAGCAACAGCACATCCCACCGGTTCGGCAGATGCAACCCGGTCAGAAGCGCCGGGGCAGCGATGGGCTTATGCATAAGAACTAGAAATCAATGAACGTTTGCTGGCCGGTGGAGATATATAACGCTTCCTCGATGCATTGCGAAGCCGCCGCTTTGAACCACCCGGTACTTCGCACCACGTCTCATTACGCTTAAAGAGGGAAAATTCCACGACTCAGGCAGGATGCCTCTATGTTGATTATGGATGGTGGGCGTCATTGCCGCCCACCCCTTTGTCATTCCGCTTAAACCTCATGAATTGGGCTTGTTCGCCGCCTTTTCAGGCTCAGGTGAACTCGTCGCCTTTTCAGGTTTGGGCGAATTCATCGCCTTTTCAGGTTTGGGGAGTGCTGCCAGGTAATCCACGAAGCTTTGCGATTCAGTCACCCAGCCGTCTTCTGCATTCTTCAGCGCCAGGTTGGCTTCGTAGTACTTATGCTCGGTCAACAGCGTTGCGGCTTCATCGACCGCTTTGGACGTTGCCTCAAGTGGCATAAACAAGGTCGTTAAGGTCATGCTTTCATCCGCCGGACCCAGCACTTCAATTGCTTTCCTGGTTTCACCTTTCTTGAGATGCTCATTGACCTTATTCATCTGCTCCTTTTTCTCCGGATTCAGGACAAAGTCATCGGCGATGGTCAGCCGGGCATCAATCGGGACCATGGGACCCACATCGTTTTTCTGCGGTTTAATCGCCAGTTTGTCCACATCCTTAGTGGCCGCGGCCAGTGCCATTTTCGCTTGATCGACCAATTTCACGGCATCCTGGGGTTGTCCGTCGAAAATAGCAATAGACTCAGCAATGCCCCATTAAGAGAGTCGAGGAGCACTCGGGGGCACTCGCAATGTGAGCGGTGCTCGAAATTTCCAGGGATTCCGCGATCAGATTGATGCAGATGGATAAGATGAGTAGATTGAACATAACTGAAATCAGGACTCGCTTTCCGTTATTCCTCTGCCCGCACATCGATTGCAAGGCCGTAGAAAAATCCATGAACTCTTCCACCGTTAAGCGTTATCTGCCCTGGGTCGTCGCGACTGCCCTGTTCATGGAGCAACTCGACTCCACCATTGTCAATACGGCAATTCCAGCGATGGCGGCGAGTCTGCAGGTGACGCCGCTGAGTCTGAAGGCTGTCGTGACCAGCTACATCCTGAGCCTGGCTGTCGGGATTCCGGTGAGTGGCTGGATGGCGGACCGGTTCGGCACTCGGCGGGTGTTTGGTATCGCGGTAGCCGTCTTTACGGCGTCCTCGATCCTGTGCGGTCTGGCCGTCAATGCCCCAATGCTGGTGGTCGCGCGCATTCTACAAGGCATCGGCGCAGCGATGATGATGCCGGTGGGCCGGCTCACGATCCTTCGCACCTTTCCCAAATCGGAACTGCTGGTGGCAATGAATTTCGTCATTATCCCGGCGTTAATTGGGCCGCTGCTCGGTCCCACGGTGGGCGGCCTCATCGTTCATTGGGTGTCGTGGCGCGAAATCTTCTTTGTTAACGTGCCGGTAGGCTTAATGGCGCTGCTGCTGGTGTATCGCTATATGCCGGATTATCGCAGCGATGCGCCGCGTCCTCTGGATTTGACCGGTCTGCTCTTGTTCAGTACCGGCACCGCCTTACTGTCCTGGCTGTTGGAAATCTTTGGCGAACACACGATCGGCCCGGCTCCGGTGGCTGTTCTGTTTCTATTGTCCATCAGTCTGCTGGTCGCCTACGGTTGGCATGCCCGCCAGACGCCTTTTCCTTTGCTCCGCCTCGCACTGTTCCGGGTGCGCACCTTCCGTGTCTCAGTCGTTGGCGGCTTTATCACGCGGCTGGGCATGGGCGGGCTGCCGTTTCTGCTGCCCTTTCTCTACCAATTGGGTCTGGGCCTGCCCGCTTGGCAGTCGGGCCTGCTGATGATGCCTACCGCTGCCGCTGCTATGAGCATGAAACTTATCTCCACACGGGTGCTGAGGCGTTACGGATACCGGCAGGTGTTGATCGTGAATACGGTTATGATCGGGCTGACCATCAGCCTTTTCGCCCAAGTGAACGGGGACACGCCGATTCTACTGATCGTGCTCTTGGGGCTCGCACAGGGCCTTTTCAACTCGCTGCAATTTTCCAGTATGAATTCGATGGCTTATGCCGACATCGAGACACCCGATTCGAGCATGGCCAGCACCATCGCCAGTTCGCTACAACAACTGTCGATGAGCTTCGGCTTGGCTTGCGGATCGTTGGTGACGGCCTGGTATCTGGGCGACTTGCCCCAAACCGACCGTGTGGCTGTAACTAACGCGCTGCATCACGCTTTTTTGACTCTGGGTGGTTTAACTATCCTGTCATCGCTGTCGTTTTGGACACTGCGTTCCGATGATGGTGAAAGTGTCAGCCGGGGAAACCCGCAAGAGGTGTAATAGGTGGCGGTGAACACCATCCACTTGAACCATTTACTATGCAAATTTTCCCCTAAACATAAAGAAAACAGCGCCCATTAAGCATAGACCAGCCCACAAATAATCGAGTTTCAATGGCTCCTTGAGATACATGACTGAAAATGGTATGAATACCGTTAACGTAATCACTTCTTGTATGATTTTTAACTGACCTACGCTTAGAGCCGTATAACCAATTCTATTGGCTGGAACTTGGAGCATATATTCAAAAAGAGCGATTCCCCAGCTAATAAAAGCTGCAATTATCCACGGCTTATTATTCAATTCCTTTAAGTGGGCATACCACGCAAATGTCATGAACATATTGCTACATATCAACAAAAAAATTGAGATCAAAATCGGATTCATGCATTAATCTCACTGTATAACGTAAAAACCAGCAGCGTCTAACTGTTAGCAAGAATTTTAGTTTATTTGTTTTGAAAGCTATATTCTTTTTTTGCGATTCTCAACAATGAATCATATGTTCTTATTTCTATTTTTGATCCTAAGTACCTGTTCCAAGAGGATTTTACTTTTTGCAATCTTGGATTGTCATCAACTTCACTTTCTCTACCGATCAAAATCAATCCACGAGGTTCTCTAAAATCATTTAGTTTCAGTCCATCCCTCAGATATGACTGTTGTTCTGCACAATAATCTATGTATTCTAGCGTTTGGCATACGGCAGAATTCAATATTGAACTTAAATTCAATTTTTTATTGTTATCTATTTTGAACATTTTATGTTCAACACCTTTTAGCTCTAAAATAAACCAGGAGAAACCATCAGAACTACATCCTCCAAGAATATAATCAGGTATTTGACCTTTATTATTCTGCCCTACGGATGGTTTAATTTGTTGTTGAGGAATAACCCAAGCTCCATGGTTTCCCGTTTTCAGAAATTTCAGGCAATTTGCTAATATATTTGGGTTGTTTTTTATAAAAGCATCAATTATTCTCTCATTGACATTTGATTCAACTAATTTTTCAAATTCTAAAATTTGATCTTTTTTAATATCCATATAATGGCAAAAAAAATCCTCTGGGGGCCAATCTTTTGGGTATTTCCATTCAGATGATTTAAAGGGATTTTTCATATATTTCCATCGATTATTAGCGGGTTAACGGATAACCGGCAAGCCCGTTTAAAACGCAATTTCGGACGGGTAGTATCCGGTTGATCCGCATCAGCAGATACCTATCCACTACCCTCGTTATCGCAGATAAAAAACGTCTGCGACAAAAATTGATAGATAAATTGTACACTGTGATTCACAAGCCTGCCATATCGGCAATGAGACATTTCTCAGCGGACAAAATCCCGTTTGCCGTTCCTGCCTAGTTCGAGCAGCAACTGGCCATCCTGCACGGTCACCGACTTCAGAAACATCCGGGTCCATCGGTGCCGGTAATCAGCCGGGTCAAATGTATAAACTGGAGTTGCGGCAAGAACCGGGTCCAACGCCAAACTGATCAATGTCAGCACCGGTTTCGCATAACCGGCGAGCATGCCGGGAAGCTCCGGTGACTGGAGGCGGGGATCACGCAAATAAAACGCGCCCTGATCCCGCTGATACTCCAACCGCAGCGTGATCCAACCACGCCATGCGGGGCGGAAACCGCCAGGGAGGGTGGCTCTAAGCGTGACTTCAAGACCAACCGCATCGTCACCGCCAGCTTTCAGCCGAACCACTGGGTCATGCACAGCCAATGTACAACCGTAGCGGGTTTTCTCTAGGGGAAAGCGGCTTGCCAACAGCCGCTGAAGGGTCGCTTCGGGAATCCGCACCGTGTAAGAGGAAAACCACAGCGCACGGATAACCGCGCGCAGACGGGCCACTATCCAAGCCCATCCTTTCCAGGCGCTGATTTTCATTGATGGCTTCACCATTCTACATGGCTCAAAGGGCTCAAGCCCAATACAAATTCTGCATGGATTTTAAGCGATTGGCCATCATTGTAGGTTGAGAAAGAGCGAAGCATTGCCCAACAATGACTCAAGATATTGGGCTTCACTTCGTTCACCCCAACCTACTCACGCCTCCCCCAACCAGCGAAGGGGAGGCGTGAAAGTAGTTTTTCGACCGCTGCCGCTCCGTTCAGCCGGCCTGATCTTTCGCCGGCACCTCCAGTGCCAGGTACAGCGATCCACCATCGCGCTTCACCAACAACGGCACCCGTTTACCCGCAGGTAGTTGTTTGACAAGTTGCTGAAGTTGCGAGGTACTTTTGATCGGCTGACGGTTCAAACTAATCAGAATATCACCCGGTTGTACCCCTGCTTCGGCGGCGATGCCCGGCCCGACCTGTTGGACCCGCACACCCTCCTCACCCTGACCGGGCGGCAGATCGGCAACCAACACATTCAGCCGTGGTGAACCGTCGTTCGGAGCGCTGCCCATCGCCAATTCGTTCTGATCCTGATCCGGCAAGGAACCCAAAGTCACCGCGATTTCCTGCTGCTTGCCCTCACGAATGATGGTCAGGGTCTGAGTCGCATTCGGTTTCGTCGACCCGACCAGCGGCGGCAGATCGGCACTATCCACGATCGGCTTACCTGCGTAGGCAATGATGACATCACCGGGTTTCAGTCCCGCCTTGGCTGCGGGGCTGTCCGCGTTCACCGCCGACACCAGCGCTCCACGCGGCTGATCCAGATTAAACGAGCGGGCCAAATCCTGCGTTACCTCTTGCAGGGTAATGCCCAGCCAGCCTCGTGTAACACGGCCATCTGCTTTGAGCTGCGCCACGACATCCATCGCCACATCCGCCGGGATGGCGAATGACAATCCCATATAGCCGCCACTGCGGCTGAAAATCTGGGAATTGATCCCCACCACCTGACCGCTCAGGTCAAACAGCGGCCCGCCGGAATTGCCGGGATTAATCGGTACATCCGTCTGGATAAACGGCACATACGTGTCGTTTGGCAACGACCGGCCCAGGGCGCTGACGATGCCCTTGGTGGCAGTGCGTTCCAGGCCGAACGGCGCGCCAATGGCGAACACCCACTGCCCGACTTTGAGATCGCCGGGATTGCCGATGGTCACGGTCGGCAGGCCCTTAGCATCAATCTTGAGCAAAGCAATATCCGATTGCGGATCGCTACCGATGACCTTGGCCGGAAATTCGCGCTTGTCATTCAGCTTGACGCTGATCTTGTCAGCGCCATCGACTACATGGTGATTAGTGATGAGATAGCCATCGCTGGAAATAATGAAACCAGACCCCATCCCCTGTAGAGGCTGACTCTTGCCGCCATGCGGCATCTTCGGCATCGGAAAGCGCTTAAAGAAAGGAGCAAACGGATTGTTATCATCGTTCAAATCCGGCATCCCGCGCCAAGCGGCGGCCGGCTGATCTTTTCCGCTGACCGTGATGTTCACCACCGCCGCAGCGTTTTGTTCAACCAGCGCGCTGAAATCCGGAATGGTCATCTCCACCCGCACCGGCGGCGACGTATCGAACGCCCATGCCGGTGACAGGATGTCGGTCGCCAGCACGGCAGTGCCCGTGGCCAGGGCGACCGCAAAGGTCAGTTTTCTAAGTTTGCTGGAAAATCGCATTGTCATATCTCCTCACGCAATATCAAGCGGATCATTACCGGGACCGGAACACTTCCGGCCCCCTGATTGCGTGTTATTGTCTCTGGCAATGCTTAAGGAAATCTTAAGGCGCGATAGGCAGGCAGACCGTTGCTCGCAACCCGCCTCCGGACTCCCCCTCACTCAAACCAACACGCGCCTGGTGACGGCTGGCAATGCGCTTGACGATCGCCAGCCCCAGCCCACTGCCAGGCGCAGCGGTATGCGGGCCGCGATAGAAGCGGTCGAAAACCCGCTCCCGTTCTTCAACAGGGATGCCAGGGCCGGTATCGGTGACGCTCAGCACAGCCTCACGGCCAACCCGGCGCACCTGAACGTCCACCCGGCCACCCGTTGGCGTGTAGCGCAAAGCGTTATCGATAAGATTGCCCAGCAAGGCGTGCAACTCACCCGGTTCACCCGCGACCATGACGGCATCGCTGGGCAGCAAACCTAAGTCGAGTCCGTAGTCATCAGCAATCGCTGCATATCCGGCCACTCCTTGTTTGGCCAGATCGAGTAAATCCAGCAGTTCGATGCGCCCAGCGGCGGGGGCGGCATCCAATCGGGCCATGGCCAGCAATTGCTCAACCAGATGCGAAGCGCGCGTCAGACCGGCGCGCAGTGTGTCCAGCGTCTCTGCGCGCGCTTCATCCGCTGTAGCCCGTTGCGCTATCTCAGCTTGGAGCCGCACAGCCGTCAGTGGCGTGCGTAGTTCGTGGGCGGCGTCAGCAATAAACTGGCGCTGGGCGTCTAGGGTTTGCGTGAGCCGTGCCAGCAACTCGTTCAGCGCGCTCGCCAGCGGCGTGAGTTCTGCCGGTAGCCGCTCCGCCGCCACCGGCTCCAGTGCTTCCGGCCGGCGCTGCTGAAGATCAGCGGCAAGGCGGGACAAAGGCCGCAAACCAGCGCCAACACCAAACCAGACCACCAAGCCCATGACCGGCAACAGCAACAGAAAAGGGGCAAGATTGCGCAAGGCGATGTCTGTACTCATCCGGCGCCGGACCTGTAACGGTTGGGCTACCTGGACGATGCGGTCACCGGCAGGCAAGGTGAACAGCCGCCAACGCTCGTTTTGCCAGAGTAAATCCGCGAAGCCGGGTTCGGTGGCAAACGGCAATTCCCACGGTTTCCGGGATACATACAACAGGCCACGCTGCCGGTCCCAGACTTGTATCAAGAGATCGCCTTCGCCTTCGTCTGCTTCACGGTTCAACGCCAACGCCAGCAAATTTTGCTGGCGCATCGCCAAGGCGGTCTGCCTCAACTGATAGTCGAACAGCGTATTGATCTCGGCACGGGCCTGACGGTAGGTGGCATAACCGGACAGGCCCAGCACCCCGCTCAGCCCAGCGAGCAATCCGATCAGCAACCGTTGGCGAATGGAAATCAAATAGTTTCCCCAAGCCGGTAACCGATCCCGCGCACGGTGCGGATGATCCCTGTGCTGAGCTTGCGCCGCAGATGGTGAATATGAACTTCGACGGCGTTGCTTTCCACTTCCTCGCCCCAGCCGTATAGCCGATCTTCCAATTGTTCACGCGACAGCACCGCGCCCGGCGTTTCCAGCAGCGCGCGCAGCAGGGCGAACTCACGCGCTGACAACAGGACCGGCTGCCCCCGATAGTCAACGGTATGCGTGACTGGATCGAGCCGCAGCGCGCCATTTTCGATAAAATCCTGTGCCCGGCCTGTTTGCCGGCGGAGCAGTGCCCGGATGCGAGCCAGCAACTCGGTCAGATCGAAAGGCTTCACCAGATAATCGTCAGCCCCGCTGTCCAGCCCCTTCACCCGGTCCGGCACTGCATCACGGGCGGTGAGAATCAGTACCGGCACGGTCAGCCCGCATTGGCGCCAGTGATGCAGTACGGCCAAACCATCCTTTTCCGGCAAGCCAAGATCAAGCAACACCAGTGCGTAAGGATTCGCTTCCACGGCTAATTCCGCACTGCGTCCATCCTGAACCCAATCCACGGCAAAACCTTCGCTGCGCAACCCTTGGCGCAGGCTGCTACCGATCATCGGGTCGTCTTCCACCAGTAAGAGGCGCATGGTTAAGCCCAGGATTCCTGGTCAATCACTCAATCACCCGCATTCCATCCATCCTTTTGAAATGCTCGAAATCTGCCATGATTCAATTAGCTTAGTGGACTCTCAGCAGGTGTCGCCTGAAACTCACGCACATACTGGTCGAGACTGCTGCGCGTTCCGCAAACGAACAAAACATCGCTTGGAGCTACCTGGAAGTCATCGTCGAATTTGACAAACACGCTCTGGTCCCGCTCTACGGCGACGACCGCTGCGCCGGTCTGTTCGCGTACTTGAGAACGCCACGGATGCCGGCCCACCAGCGCCCCCGGCGCTAGCCGGACGAATTTGATGCGCGGCTCGACAGCTACCGTCTGCTCGCCGAGTAGATGGTAAGCGAGAATTTCCCCGGCCATCTGTCCCACCGAGAGGGCGAAATCGGCACCCGCCTGGTACAGCCGCGCCACGTTCGGCACCCGGTTGACCCGGACAATCAGTGGAACCTCGGGCGCGTAATCGCGAACCACCGCCGTGGCGAACACCCCTTCGCTGTCGTTGCTCAGCGCCAGCACCACCGCGCTCGCCGCACGCACGTTCGCCCGGGCCAGCGTGGCATGTTCGAGCACATTACCGACGACATCGACCCCTGGCACGCGCTGTTGATCGATAACAACGGTGATCTCATGCGCGTCGCGCAACATTTCCACGACCTTGCCGCCAACCGTCCCATAACCAGCCACCACGATGGGACCAGTACGGCGGATCGGTGCAGCCAGCCGCTCGACCTGGGCGAGACTGGTCTGCGCGCCAACCACGACCAAGATCGCGCCAGGTTCGATGCGCATCCCGGGTCCCTTGGCAATCGCGAAGCGTCCGCCACGCCATTGGCCGAGCACCGTTACGCCGTAACGTTCCCGTAATTTCAACCCGTCCAGCGACTGACCCGCCAGCGGGCTGTCTGGCCGGACCCGGAATTCCACCAGATCCACCCGCGCCCCCAGCAAATGCAGACCTTCCGCAGGTGGGCTGATGCGGGTACTGGCACGAGCCGCTAACGCTGCCCCGAGGACATGGGTTGGGGTGAATACCGCCGACGCGCCCACCTTCAGCATCGGTGGCCGGTACAGGGGGTTGTCAGCGAGGGCGTAAACTGGGCCTTCGAACCCTTGCTCGCGAACCACCAGAATGCAGATTGCACTGGCGTGGTCGCCAGCGTTGGTCACCACCGCCCGCGCCTGCGCCACCCCAGCCAATATCCCCGGATCTTCGTCCAGATTACCGAACACGATAGGATAGCCACGGTCGCGCAGGCTGCGGGCCAACGGCATGTCTTCCTCGAAGATCACAAAGGCGGAACTAGTCCGCTGGAATTCTTCCAGCAGTGAATCGAGCGCCGGGCCATAGCGATAGAACAACACCCGCCCCTCCATGGGCGGCAAGACATGCGGCAACCGCATCTCGAACCGTTCTTCGATATACGGTAGTACGTACACGGGGAAAACCAGCACCAGGAAAAACATGCCGACGAACTGGGTCAGAATGACCAGCAGGATCATGACCGGATGCTTCCAGGGCGCGTAGGCACCATAGCCGGTGGTGGTCAGCGTCTCGGAGGCCCATTCCAAACTCGACCAGTAGTTAACGGGTTTCCCTTCCAGATAGGTAGAGCCGAGCATGTAAATACCCCCGAAGATCAAGACCGCCATCGGCATACTGACCAGCAGCGTAATCAGGCGCCAGGTTGAACGTGAAATTCTTTGGGGCATGTCGTCTTACTTTGAATCGAAGCCCGCGGCTTCAGATCTCGACCAGCGTTCCCAATTCGACGACGCGGTTGGCGGGAATCTGGAAGAAATCAGAGGCGCTCTGGGCATTGCGCAGCATCCAGATGAAGTAAATCTCACGCCATAACATCATTGGCGGCGTCATCTTAGGCACCACCACCTCCCGGCTGACAAAGAACGAGGTTTTGTTGAGGTCGATTTCGAGACCTTTTTGACCGCACCCCTTCAAGGCTTCGGGAAGATTCGGCTGCTCCATGAAACCGTAGTGCACGAACACCCGATAGAAGGTGTGGCCGAGATCAATGACTTCGATGCGGTCAGCGTCCGCGACATAGGGGACTTCGGTGGTTTGGATCGTGATGAGAATGTTGCGGGCGTGCAGCACCTCGTTATGCTTGATGTTATGCAGTAATGCCGAGGGTGCGCCCTCAGGCCGGCTGGTCAGATAAACGGCGGTGCTGCTGACCTGTTGCAGCGACGCCTTTTGAATCGAGCGGATGAATTGACCAAGAGGCATGGTCAGGTTGCCCATCTCCTGGAATAGGAGCTGCCGCCCGCGCCGCCAGGTGGTCAGCGTAATAAAGGACGCAAGCGCAATGACGATGGGGAACCAGCCACCTTGCAGCAGCTTGATGGCGTTAGCGGAGAAGAAGGCAAAATCGATCAGCAGCAACGCACCCAGCAGGGGCGCAGCCAGCCAGGGATTCCAATGCCAGGCGAGAAACACGACAAAGGCAACCAGGATCGTGTCGATCATCATGGTGCCGGTTACCGCGATGCCATAAGCCGCCGCGAGGTTGCTGGAGGATTGGAAACCGAATACCAGCGCCATGACCGCCAGATAGAGCGTCCAGTTGGTAAACGGAATATAGATTTGCCCAGCCTCCATGTGCGAGGTGTGGACAATCTTCATGCGCGGCAGGTAGCCAAGCTGCACCGCTTGGCGCGCCACCGAGAAGGCGCCGGAGATCACCGCCTGCGAGGCGATCACCGTCGCTGCCGTGGCCAGCAACACCATCGGGATCAAGGCCCAGCCGGGCGCCAGCAGGTAGAATGGACTCTGGATTGCGGCGGGGTCCTTGAGCAGCAGAGCCCCTTGGCCATAGTAGTTCAGGACCAGCGCCGGAAGTACGAAACCAAACCAGGCGGTGCGAATCGGGAATTTGCCAAAATGCCCCATGTCGGTATATAGCGCCTCGCCGCCGGTCACCGCCAGGACCACCGCACCGAGTGCCAGGAAGCTTTCCCAGGGATGACGGAACAGAAACTCAATGGCATGAACCGGGTTCAGTGCCGCAAGCACAGCCGGCACCTCCCATACATGGATCATCCCCAGCACTGCGAGGATACCAAACCAGGCGCACATGACCGGGCCGAAAAAACGGCCTACTGCGCCCGTGCCATACCGCTGAATCCAGAACAGGCCCGTCAGCACCACCGCCGTGATCGGCAACACGTATTCCTTGAACTGCGGTGCGATCACCTCCAGCCCCTCGACCGCGCTGAGCACCGAAATCGCTGGCGTGATCATGCTGTCCCCATAGAACAGCGCAGCGGCAAAGATGCCCAGCATGGTCACAAACCAAGTCGCCCGCGAGTTCTTGGTCAGTTCCGTCACACGGGCCAGCAATGCCAAACTGCCACCTTCACCACGATTGTCGGCGCGCATGATGATGGCGACGTATTTCAAGGTCACCAGCGCCATGATGGTCCAGAAGATCAGCGACAAAATGCCGAAAATACTGGCCGGTTCGACCGCAATGGGGTGATGCCCGGCAAAGGTTTCCTTGAGCGCGTACAGGGGGCTGGTGCCGATGTCACCGAAAACCACCCCGATGGCGCCGATGATCAGCGCTGACGGGCGACTCTTGCTTTTATTTGCCGACATCGTGCCATCCTCCCGGTTTGTCGTTATTCGCAGCCACTGCCAGAGCAGTCAATGGTGCGGCGCATCATAAGCTGCAAATAAGGCCAAATCAATTGCCCCGATCCAAGCGGTATCCGGCATCCTCGATGATGCCAGCGGGCCAGTTCGCGATCACCCACGCCGTTCCGGTTCAGGAAAAGCGGGCAGGAATTCGGTTCCAGTTCAGGAAAAGCAGGCAGGAATTCGGGATTGATATTTTGTTCATACACCACGATGGTTTAGGATGCGGATCAGCCATCCACCTATCGCCGGAAAGACATGAAACATCGTACTCACGACTCTCCAGGTATCTACCGTACCGGCGGTGACGGCGCTGCGCGCCAGCTTCGCTTCGATCGCGGCACCCTGCTGCTGGAAGGCGTGGCCGAGTTACCGCCTGGATTAGAAAGCTGGTTTCAGTACGATCCACGCATCGAGGCCTACCGCGCCCCGGCTCATCGCTACAGCGAAATCATCGGACCACTGAAAGGTGAGTTGGCGCGGAATAAAGCACCACGTTACCAGCGCCGCGAACTGATCTGCACCTTGGAGATGAATCCCTACCCGCATCAACAGGAAGCGCTGGCCGCTTGGCAGGCAGCGAAAGGGCGGGGGGTGGTGGTGCTACCGACGGGAGCGGGCAAAACCCTAGTAGGGTTGCTGGCGTTGAGCTGGGCACGGCGTGACGGGCTGATCATGGTCCCTACTCTGGATTTGATGCATCAATGGTATGCCTTATTACGGGCAGCATTCCCCGATCAAGAGATTGGCTTGATCGGTGGCGGCTATCACGAGCCGCAACCGCTCACCATCGCGACCTACGATTCTGCTGCCCGCCATGTCGAGCGATTGGGTGACCGCTTTGGCCTATTGGTCTTCGACGAGGCGCATCATTTACCCTCCGAGTTCTACCGCAGCATTGCTGAATTCTCGCTGGCGCCCTACCGGCTGGGGTTGACCGCCACGCCGGAACGTAGCGATGGCCGCGATGCTGATTTGCTGGAGCTGATCGGCCCGATTGTTTACCGGCGGCGCCCGGAACAATTGGCCGGCGACGTGCTCGCCGATTTTCAAATCCGGACGGTGTATGTCGATCTGTCCCCTGCCGAACGCACCGCTTATCAACAGGCATTGGAAGATCGCAACACCTTCTTGCAGGCCAACCGGTTGTCATTAAGCTCGCTGGAAGGCTGGAACCGGTTTGTAATGCTCTCGGCGCGCAGCGCCGAGGGCCGCCGCGCCATGCGCGCCCACCGTGAAGCCCGGCGCATCGCTCACGCCACCCCCGCCAAACTGCGCACCTTAGGCATGATTCTGGCTAATCATCCAGGCGCTAAAGCGGTGATTTTCACCGAGGACAATGCCACAGCCTATGAGGTTGCCCAGCGTTTCCTGATTCCCTGTTTGACCCATCAGACGGCGGTCAAGGAGCGGCAAGATATTCTGGAGCGATTCAAATCCAGCGATTACCTGGCTATCGTCACCAGCAACGTTCTTAACGAAGGCGTCGACGTCCCGGATGCCTCAATCGGCGTGATCCTGTCGGGCAGCGCCTCGGCGCGGGAATTTGTGCAGCGCTTGGGCCGCATTCTGCGGCGCGGCGATGGCAAGCAGGCCGTGTTGTATGAGGTGATTGCCCGGGAAACCCGCGAGGAACAGGTGGCCGGCCGCCGCCGGACACCCCCCCCTACCGGCCATCACGCGGAACGGATCGAAGCCACGCTGGCGCTATTTGACACTCAGGCTCTGAATCCGCCAAAAGCCTGAACCGAGACGGACAACCCATATCCTTGCAAAGGAAATTTTATTTCAACACGTCATAGCCAACGGTAAACATCAACCCAGCACCACCCAGCAAGTTGAGCTGAACATTGAAGTCACCGTATTTGTAACCCAGGCTCGGTACAGCGCCTGGCGCAATCCCATTATTATTAAAAGGAATTTTATCTTCATATGGCTCTTTATAACCCAACAGCAGCCCCCCCGTCAGCTTGAAGTACACCTGGTCGCTAATAAAATCCAGCGGCCAGGATTTGCCAAAGTAAAAATACTCGCACTTCTGATTGAAGCTATTGTTGAAATAGGATGCGCCCGCCAGCCAGCGCGAAGGCGACTGCCATTCCAAACCGACCAGCCAGGAATACTTCGTATGTTCGGGATCGGAATTGAAATGAATGACGCCGGGCGCGGCTTGCAGCATTAAAAGGCCGCCCTCCTCGAAAATGTCAGATCGAGCGCTGTGAGCGGCGAACAACATCAGCATAGTGATCAGAGACGCCAACAGACGCTGATTGAAATTGAACACGGACATGGAGAAGAGCCTTTACTGGGTTCGAGGGAAATCATTGGGGTTGGGGGAGGATGGCCGTCCCGTTAATCTTCTTCGCGCCGCTCCAGAATCGCTTGAATAGTGAAACGCGGGCGTTCGCGCACCTGCTGGTAAATTCGCCCGATGTATTCGCCCAACAGGCCAATGCCAAACAGCAGGATGCCGATCAACAGAAAATTAAGCCCGAACAGGGTGAATAAACCTTCAGCCTCTGGACCAACAATAAGCCGGCGAATGGCCAGGAACACCACAAATCCTGCCGAGGCCAACGACAGGGCGATCCCAGCCAGCGAGAACATTTGCAAGGGAACGACTGAGAAGCCAGTAATCAAATCGAAATTCAGCCGGATCAGTTGGTACAGAGAATACTTGGATTCGCCCGCAGCGCGCTCAGCGTGAGCAACGGCTACCTCAGCCGGATGAGCCGCGAAGGTATAGGCCAACGCGGGGATGTACGTGCTGACCTCACGGGTGGATACGATCGCTTTGACGATAGACCGGCTATAGGCGCGCAACATGCAGCCCTGATCGGTCATACGGATTTTGGTAATCCGCTCACGCAACCGGTTCATTAGCTTGGAGGCAACATGCCGCCACAGGCTGTCCTCTCGTGTCTGCCGAACGCTGCCAACATAGTCATGACCCCGATCCATAGCGGCCAGCAGCTTGCTAATCTCTTCAGGCGGATTTTGCAGATCAGCATCCAAAGTCACCACCCGCTCACCCCGGCAGTATTCGAAACCGGCCATAATCGCCATGTGCTGGCCACAATTGGCGTTGAACAAAATCACCCGGGTCACATCGGGCCGGCGCTGGTACTGGTCTTTCAATAATGCCGCCGAACGGTCACGGCTGCCGTCGTTGATGAACAGCACTTCATAGGATACATCCAGCGCATCCAAAGCCGGATAGAGCCGCTCAAATAAGGCAGGCAAGGTCTCTTGTTCGTTGTAAACCGGGATGACGACGGAGAGTTGGGGAATACTCATCGGAGATCCTCTCCCCTTTCGCCGGGGAGTGAACAATGACCCGCCAGCACCTCGCCAACCGCATTACAAACTCGCTTCACATCGGCGTGGGTCATAGCTGGAAACAATGGCAGCGTCACCGTTTCCCGGGCGATCCGTTCGGTATTCGGCAATTCCCCTTCATGGTGACCATACCGGCGGAACAGGGTGGTCAGATGCGCTGCCTCGTAGGAGATGCCAGTGCCAATGCCGCGTGCTTCCAGGGCCGCGCGAAACTGCTGGCGGCCGATCGTCAACCGGTCCAGCGGCAACAGCGGCGCGAATAAATTCCAGCTATGCCCAGCTTCATCCCCTGGATAGCCCGGGTGCGGCAACAGGCAGGGCGTGCCGGACGGAAATTGCCGGAAATACTCGGCAACCAGCTCACGGCGCTGGGCGTTGAAGACATTAAGCCGGGCGAGCTGGCCAATGCCGATCCGGGCGTTGACATCGGGCAGGTTAAACTTGCCGCCGGGAAAGGTGACATCGCGCGTGCCGTCAGACAACCGGGTGATGCCGTGGAAACGCAATATTTCCACCTCGCGCGCTTCAATTTCGTCATTCAGCACCAGCGCCCCGCCCTCAATCGCCGTCATGTTTTTATTCGGATGAAAGCTGAATACGGTTAGATCGCCGAAACTGCCGATCCGCCGGCCACGCCAACTGGAACCAATCGCCAGGGCGGCATCCTCGATAACCCGTAACCGGTGTTGCCGGGCGATCGCATACAGACGATCCATATCCACCGGCAACCCAGCAAAGTGGGTGGGCATGATCGCGCGGGTGTGCGGAGTAATAGCGCGCTCCACTGCGTCGAAGTCTAGATTGCGGCTGACCAGATCCACATCGGCAAACACGGGTGTCGCCCCCACCTTGGCGATCATATTCGGTGCGGCGAAGAACGTTTGCGACGGAGTAATGACTTCAGCGCCGGGACCGATACCGCACAGTTGCAACGCAACTTCCAGCGCGGCCGTCGCTGAGCTTAGAACCCGCACCGGACGGCCATCCAGATAATGGGAGAGGGCTGCCTCAAAATTTTTGACCTGCGGCCCGGTCGTGATCCAGCCGGAGCGCAGCACCTCGGCCACACCCGCGATGGTCTCTTCATCCAGCGCCGGACGGGCAAAAGGCAGATAAGGAAGTGATGCCATAGTTAGGATCTCGCAAGCAGAACAATGCCGGCGATGATAAAGCCCATGCCGAGCCAGCGCCCGCCGGTCAGCGCCTCGCCAAACAAATACCCAGCGGCCAAGGCATTGACCACATAGCCAATGGAGAGCATGGGATAGGCGATGCTCACCGGCACCCGCGACAGGGCCAGAATCCACACCAGGACACTGACACCATAGCAGGCAAAACCGCCGAGGAAATGCGGATTGGTGGCAATGGACCCAGCCAGCGGCAAGGCATTGGAAACAGTGGGGGTAATCACCCCAAGCGCATTGGTTCCCGCCTTCAGCAATAACTGTGCAGCGGCGTTGAGCAACACACCGGTCAGAATCAAGGCAAAACTAGCGAGGGTCATTGGCGGCTCACGATCACCCGGCGCGGGTCGCGGGCCAAGAGACGCATCGGCAGCCCCTCAGCGGTGAAGTGTTGATAGTTGTGAGGATTCATGATGGCATAGCCTCGCTCCAGCGCCTGCCAGCGCGATTTCCAATCCCCGACCTGCGCAATGCCCTTCTCCGGTTCTGCCGCCAGCCCCAAGGCAAATTCATCGATATATTGCACCAGGGTGACCGTGCGCTTGAGATAGAATGGCAATGTCTGATCATGCATTTCAATGCTGTAGAAGGGCGCGTTACGGTCAAAGGGTCCATATTCCGCCTCAATCTTTTCGACGATATCATCAGCGGAGTATAACCGGGATAACTCATTGTGGCCGTTCATGGCGAGAATGCCGGCGCCGAGACTGCCAAACGCCAGAACGACGACGCCAGTGGTGCAGGCTGTTTGGCGAAATAATCCGGCAGCGGCGCTGGCGCCGGCAGTGAACGTGGCAATGGAAGCCAGGATCCAGGGTACAAAGTAACGGACGATCTCAAACGGGGAGGTGTCCTTGGAAAACATCTGGGCCAGGCGTTCGCCCTCCAGCAGCACGACGAGCAGCAATACCCCGCCGATGGCCGCCAGCCCCCAGGCCAAACCGCTTAGAATTTCCGGTTTCATCCGCTGCATCTCGACCCCGGCAAACAAGGCCAGTGCTGGAAACACCGGCAGAATGTAGGAGGGCAATTTAGAATGCGAGACGCTGAAGAACATAAAAATAAAGGCCGCCCAGATCAACAACAGGCGTAAGGGTTGCAATGTTCCCCGTTCCCCTTCGCGCCGCCAGCCATCACGCAACCGCACCGCGACAAACAGCGTCCACGGCATCAAGCCGATCACGAGCTCAGGAACGAAATACCACCAAGCCCCTGTGCGCCGGTGGACATCGGTCGTAAACCGCGCAAAATGCTCGTGGATGAAAAAGAACCGGGCGAATTCATCGTTGATCAGCGAGACAGCGATGAACCACGGCGCAGCGATCAGCAGAAACAGTGCCAGCCCCTTGCCCAGATGCAGACGGGTCAGCATCCGCCAGTCGCGCTCGATCAGGATATACAGTGTCAGCACCGCACCCGGCAACACGACGCCGATCAAGCCTTTGCTAAGGACTGCCAGCGCCAGCGCCGCCCAAACCGTCAGCATCCAATTGCGATTCTCTTTTTTTGCCGCGCCGGGGCGTTGAGCCATCAGGAAGCTTAGCAGGGCCACGGTCAGGAAAGCCGTCAACCCGGCATCCAGGGAATTGAAATGCGCATTGAAAAGGAACCAGGTACACCCTCCAAGCGCTGCTGCCGCCGCCAGGCCGGCCGCCTCGCCATAGAGCCGGCGGCCCACCCAGAACATCAGCAATACACCGGCAAAAGCGGTGGCCGCCGGCCACCAGCGCGCCGTCCAGTGATGTTCACCGAACAACTTAAACGCCGCCGCCGTCGCCCAGTATTGCAGGGGGGGTTTCTCAAAATACTTCAGGCCATTCAAGCGGGGCGTCACCCAATCTCCGGACACGGCCATCTCACGGGCGATCTCGGCATAGCGCCCTTCATCGGGGCGGAACAGCTTGCGAGATTCGAGATTGCTGAACCAGACCAGGGTAAAGATCACCAGCAAACTCAACAGGAACCATCGGGAAATATTCGGGGACTGCAAGGAATGCGTATCTATCTCGATCATGCTAATGTCTTTTTCACCGTGATTATGAGTCCGTCGTGTTCGAGAATGAGGCCCTACTTAGTAATGCCACTTCATCCTCATGACGCACTCCGGTATGATAACCATCTTTTCTCCAAACAACCCTAATCATGCCCATCGGTTTCCACTTTAAGTAACTCTGCCCGAATTGCCGATAGCGAGCGTCTTTTTCAATGAACAATAATAACCCCGATCCTCCCGTTGACCTGCTGCCCGCCACGCCATTGCGCAATCATGTCTATGAGGCGCTACGCATCTATTTTCACAATCTTGGCGATCAGCAGCCCAGCCGTCTGTACGATTTGGTGTTACAGGAGGTGGAGCCGCCGTTGTTGGAGATCGTCATGCAGCGCACGGGCGGCAATCAGACCCGGGCAGCCGATCTACTCGGTATCAATCGTGGCACCTTACGAAAAAAACTCCGGCAATACGGTTTCGTTGAACCCGCGCAAACACGGCAACGATGATGATTTTATGGCTCTAGCGATTTTTGATCTTGACAACACCCTGCTGGGAGGTGATAGCGATTATCTTTGGGGCCAGTTTCTCATCGAACAGGGGTTGGTCGACGGTGCGCATTACGAACGCGAAAATCAACGCTTTTATGACGAATATCGAGCGGGCACGCTCGATATCTATGCCTTTCTGGCGTTCATGCTGCAACCGCTAGCCGAACATCCATTGGCTGAGCTGCTGGCTTGGCGCGAGCGGTTCCTGGAAGAGAAAATCCAGCCAATCCTGCTGCCAAAGGCAGATGAATTACTGAACCGGCACCGCGTGGCCGGCGACACCCTGCTGATTATTACTGCCACTAATCGCTTTATCACCGCACCCATCGCTGAACGGCTCGGCGTATCACATTTGCTAGCCAGCGAACCAGAATATGTTGATGGCCGCTATACGGGCCGATCAACAGGAATTCCTTGCTTCCAGCACGGCAAAGTGGAACGGCTTAACGCTTGGCTGATGGAAACCGGCGGTAATCTCGCAAGAAGCTGGTTCTATAGCGATTCCCACAACGATCTGCCGCTGCTCGACCGGGTTACCTATCCAGTAGCGGTGGACCCTGACGCGACCCTCACCAACTATGCTAAAGCGCGTGGCTGGCCAATTATTAGCTTGCGAGGCTAACCTCCATTATTTTTCATTTACTCACTTAATCTTACGCCCATGCAAAACCTGTACAACGTCAATGTCGCCGCCTTGGAAGTTTTACCCACGCCTGAGGAGATCAAGCAACGCCTGCCACTCAGCGAAGCAGCCGCAGACACTGTGTTCCAAGCGCGGGAAACGATCAAACGCATCCTGGACCGCCAGGACCCGCGATTATTCGTGGTTGTTGGCCCCTGTTCCATCCACGATGTTGAAGCGGCCCGCGATTACGCCCGGCGTTTGAAAGCGCTGGCTGACGAGGTCAACGACACGCTATTCATAGTCATGCGCGTATATTTCGAGAAACCGCGCACGACGGTTGGCTGGAAAGGCTTAATCAACGATCCGCGAATGGACGATACCTTCCATATTGATGAAGGCTTACAGATCGCCCGCGGCTTACTGCTGGAATTGGCGGAGATGGGGCTACCGGCGGGTATCGAGGCATTAGATCCTATCATTCCGCAGTATATCTCTGATCTGGTCGCTTGGACTGCCATTGGCGCCCGCACCACCGAATCACAGACCCATCGCGAAATCGCCAGCGGGCTATCCAGCCCGGTCGGTTTCAAGAACGGCACCAATGGCAACCTGGATGTAGCGATTAACGCCTTACAATCCGCTGCGCGTCCCCATAGCTTTCTGGGCATTAACCCGCTCGGCCAATCAGCGGTGATCCGCACCCTGGGCAATCGCTATGGCCATGTTGTCTTACGCGGCGGCGACCGTCCCAACTATGACTCAGTCTCGATCGCCCTCTGCGAAAAGGCGCTGCGTGATAAAAAATTGCCCGTCAACATTGTTGTCGATTGCAGCCACGCCAATGCCTTCAAAGATCCTGCCATGCAGCCGCTGGTGATGCGCGACTGCACCCACCAGATCATAGAAGGCAATCAATCCATCGTTGGGTTGATGATCGAGAGCAACCTGGAATGGGGCAGCCAATCGATTCCAGCGGACCGCAGCCAGCTCAAGTATGGCATATCGGTAACTGACGCCTGTGTGGACTGGACAACCACCGGGAAAATGCTGCGCGAGACTGCGGCCAAATTGAAAGGCCTACTGTCTGGACGCAGTGCAGCCTGATTAGCGAAGACAACAAAAATCCCGTCCCTCTAGCGGAGGGACGGGATTGATTAAACAACGTGCCCGTGAAAGCGCTTAGTGATGTTCAATCGCCCGGCGCACTTCTTCCAGTGAGTTCGGATCGTCCAAGGTGGACAGATCGCCGGGATCGCGCCCTTCGGCCAGTGCCTGAATCGAGCGCCGCAGCAATTTGCCGGAACGGGTTTTCGGCAACGCGCTGACAAAGTGAACGGCATGGGGTTTGGCCACCGCGCCCAGCAGTTCCTGCACCTTGGCGATAATTTCCTTCTCCATCCGTTCAGTGGCGCCTGCCGCGTCAAGTTGCGCCGGATCCTTGAGCCGGCAGAAACCTACCGGCACTTGACCCTTAACCTTGTCGGCCACGCCAATCACCGCGACCTCGGCCACTGCCGCATGGGATTGAATCGCCTCTTCGATTTCACGGGTACCCAGCCGGTGACCTGCAACGTTAATCACGTCGTCAGTGCGGCCCAGGATGAAGAAGTAACCATCCTCATCACGCACCGCCCAGTCAGAGGACGTGTAAAGTAACTCCTTAAAGCTAGAGAAGTAACTCTGCACAAAGCGCTTATCGTCACCCCAGACTGTGCTCAGGCAGCCCGGCGGCAAGGGCGGCTCGACTACCAGCACGCCCTTTTCTCCTCGCGGAACTTCCTCGCCTGTACCTTCGTCGATGACCCGGATGTCGTAGCCATAGACCGGGAATCCTGGCGAGCCGAAACGGTTCGGCTTCAGGTCCACGCCCGGCAGGTAGGACAGCATCGGCCAGCCGGTCTCGGTCTGCCAATAATGGTCGATAACTGGAATCTTCAGCGCGTCGGTGATCCAGCGTGAGGTCGGTTCATCCAGCGGCTCGCCGGCCAGGAACAGGTAGCGCAGGCAGGACACGTCATGCGCCGTCATGTACTTCTGATCCTGACCTTTCAGTACCCGCACCCCCGTCGGCGACGAGAACATGGTTCGTACCTGGTATTCATTGACGATCTTCCACCAGATGCCCGGGTCGGGCCGGGTCGGCAGACCTTCGTAGAAGATGGTCGGCGAGCCGTTGATCAACGGCCCGTAAACGATATAAGAATGCCCTACCACCCAGCCAATGTCGGAGGTAGCGAACATCGTCTCGCCCGGATTGATGTGATAGAGGTGCTTCATGGTCGAAGCTAGCGCCACCGCATAGCCGCCGACATCCCGCTGCACGCCTTTGGGGATGCCCGTGGTGCCAGAGGTGTAGAGGATATAGCTCGGCTCGTTCGACTCCAGCCAGACCACCGGCACTTCGGCATCCATGTGCTGGGCGCGCAGTGTCGCGTAATCTAGATCGCGGCCTTCCACTAGCGTCAGATTCTTGTCCAGCCCGCGGTTGCAGAGTACGACTTTTTCCGGCGGGAACTTGGCCAGATTGCACGACTCATCGACCAGGTGCTTGTAGGGCACGGCCTTGCCGCCGCGCATACCGGCATCGGAAGTGACCATGACCTTGGGCTTGGCATCGTCGATACGCACCGCCAGGTTGTAAGCAGCGAAACCACCGAATACCACCGAGTGAATGGCGCCGATCCGGGCACACGCCAGAATGGAGAAGAGGGCTTCGGCGATCATCGGCATGTAAATGATCACCCGGTCGCCCTTGCCGACACCCAGCGATTGCAGCACAGCGGCGAAGCGGTTTACTTCGCGGTACAGCTCAGCGTACGTATAAACAACGGTCTCATTGGTTTCCGTCGAGATATAGATCAGTGCCTTCTGATCAGCGCGATCGGCCAGATGCCGGTCCACCGCGTTGTAGCAGAGGTTGGTTTCGCCACCAACAAACCATTTACAAAACGGCGGCTTGCTGTAGTCCCGTATTTTCTGCGGTGGCTTGTTCCAATGGATCAACTGGGCCTGTTCGCCCCAGAAACCTTCAGGATCATCAATGGACCAGCGGTGGAATTCTTCGTAAGTCATACTTTAGGTATCCTTCAGCTTCGATGGTTTAGAAACGCGACGTTTATGTTTGTCGGCGGCAATTAGTGTAGTTGCTTGCCCGGAAATTTCCTGTCGTAACCGCTCGACTTTCTATTCCAGCCCTCCCCTTCAAGGGGAGGGGGATCGCTGTTTACTTCAATAAATCCTCAATACTGGCACGTTCTTCACGCAGTTCCTTGTCCGTAGCATCCATCTTGCTGCGGCTGAACTCGTCGACCGGCAGACCTTGCACAATCTCATAATCACCATTCTTGCAGACACAGGGATAGGAGTAGATCACGCCCTCGCTGATGCCATAGGAACCATCGGCAGGCACCGCCATGCTGACCCAGTCACCCTCAGGAGTGCCTAGCGCCCAGTCGCGCATGTGGTCGATAGCCGAAGAAGCAGCGGAGGCCGCGGAAGAAGCGCCACGGGCCTTGATGATCGCCGCACCGCGCTGCTGCACGGTAGGAATGAAGGTATCACGATACCAGCCCTGATCAACCAGCGAGGCGGCTGCCTGACCTTTGACGGTACATTGGCTGATATCAGGGTACTGGGTTGCTGAGTGATTACCCCAGATGGTCATCTTCTTGATGTCGTTAACATGGGTGCCAGTTTTCTCGGCCAGTTGGCTCAGAGCGCGGTTGTGGTCCAACCGGGTCATGGCATGGAACTGACGTGGACTCAGGCTTGGGGCGCTGCTGGCGGCGATCAGGGAGTTAGTGTTGGCTGGGTTGCCGACGACCAGCACCTTCACATCGCGAGCGGCATAGTCGTTCAGTGCTTTGCCTTGCGGTCCGAAGATAGCACCGTTAGCGGTGAGCAGGTCCTTGCGTTCCATTCCGGGGCCGCGTGGCCGGGCGCCGACGAGCATGGCGAAATTGGCGTCAGTGAAAGCAGTCTTCAGGTCATCGGTGGCGACTACGCCGGCCAGCAGCGGGAAAGCGCAATCATTCAACTCCATCACGACACCCTGCAGGGCCTGTAACGCTGGGGTGATTTCCAATAATTGCAGGATCACTGGTTGATCGGGACCCAGCATACTGCCCGAAGCGATCCGAAAAGCCATCGCATAGCCGATGTTACCGGCAGCACCGGTGATCACAACGCGGACAGGGTTTTTCATACTTATGCTCCTTAAAATAATATTAATGACAAGCACGTTGGAAAAAATCCCAAACCGGCGCATGACGCAGTTTGGGCATGAGAGATCCGGGACCATGGCGGCCGGTTATAACGCGCGGCTTATAATGCTCGACGCTGCTCAACCAGGGCGACATTACTTGGTTAATTAAAAATAGTAACGTAGATTGCCGCGTTTTTAAACGAATGCCAGCATTGGCTGGCGAGGGTTTCCCATACCATGAGTGCTTCCCCTATCAAAGGGGCTGGTTATGTCCTAACTGGCCTGCGTTGGCTACCCCGCAGCGGGTTGCGTAGTTTCGTGGCAATTCCAATGCTGATCAATACATTGCTGTTCGGAACAGGTGTCTGGTGGAGCATCGGTCAGTTCCAGCATCTCAACCAAATCGTGCAAAGCTGGCTGCCAAGCTGGTTAAGCTGGTTACACTGGCTGTTGTGGCCGGTATTCGTGCTGACTGTGCTCGTGGTGGTGTTCTACACCTTCTCGGTGGTGGCTAATCTGATCGCTGCACCATTCAACGGCTTATTAGCTGAACGAGTGGAAAAGCTGATCCGTCAGGCGGATGCCCCCCCGTCAGAGACCCGCCTGCGTTGGAAAGACTTGATTCTGAGTCCCCTGGTGGAGTTGAGCAAGCTTTTATATTTCATTGGCTGGGCCATTCCGCTATTGCTGCTGTCGTTGGTACCGGTCATCAACGTCGTGGCGCCAGTACTGTGGGCGTTGTTCGGTGCCTGGATGCTCGCCTTGGAGTATGCTGACTATCCGCTGGGCAACCGGGGACTCTCGTTTCGGGAGCAGCGCCAGTTGCTACGCCGGCATTGGCCGCTGACCTTCGGCTTTGGCGGCATGACCCTGGTGCTCACTCTGATTCCAGTGTTGAACTTCCTAGCCATGCCGGCAGCGGTGATCGGCGCGACGCTGATGTGGGTTCAGGAAACGCCAGAGTGAGATATTAGCGGGCATCAACAAAATGGGACATCATGCGTCTGCTCTATAACGGTCTTCTCTATCTGCTGTTACCGCTGGTACTTCTGCGATTGTACTGGCGCGGCCGTCGTGATCCAGGACATCGTCAACGGTGGCGTGAGCGATTGGGGTTTGTTCCGCCCTTATCCCCCGGCAGTCTATGGATTCATGCCGTGTCCGTCGGCGAAGTTCGCGCTGCTCTGCCGCTGATCCAGACGCTATTAGATCGCTACCCCGAACGGCCACTGCTGGTGACAACGACCACGCTGACTGGCTCCCGCCAAGTGCAAGAGGCACTAGGAGAACGCGTACGGCACACTTACGCCCCCTATGACGTGCCCGGCGCCGTGCAGCGATTTCTGCATCAGACCCGCCCCCAAATGACGATCATCATGGAAACCGAGTTATGGCCGAATCTATTGCGGCAGTGCGCGGCGGCTGGGATTCCGGTACTGATCGCTAACGCCCGGTTGTCGGAACGCTCGGCGCACGGCTATGCACGGTTTCGCCGGTTCACAGCGTCCATGTTGCGGGATATCACCCTGATCGCTGCCCAAACGGACGCCGATGCTGAACGCTTCCGCGCTCTGGGTGCGCCGCGGGCCGAGGTCACTGGCAATCTCAAGTACGATCTGAAAGTGCCTGACGCTCTGCTGGAGCACGGCCAGTTATTACGGCAGAAATGGCTTGGAGAACACCGGCCTATCTGGATCGCCGCCAGCACTCATGCCGGTGAGGATGAACAGATTCTGCAGGCATTTGCCCAAGTTCGCACTGACTGGCCAGATTTGCTGCTTGTGCTAACGCCGCGCCATCCCGAACGTTTCGAGGGCGTGGCCGAATTATGCCGGCAACGGGGGTTCACCATGATCCGGCGCAGTGAACGCCAATCGTGTACGCCAGATACCGCCATCTTTCTAGGTGACAGCATGGGGGAATTACTGCTGTTCTACGCCACCGCTGACCTGGCCTTTGTCGGCGGTAGCCTGGTTCCCACCGGCGGACATAACGTCCTGGAGCCTGCATTGCTGGGATTACCCGTGCTGTTTGGCCCCCACATGTTCAATTTTACCGAGGCCAGCGAACGGTTATTGGAAGCCGCAGCTGCTTGGAAAATCATGGATGCCGAGGAATTGGCCACAACCGTGGGCCGGTTGTTAGCCAACCCCCAAAGCGGCCGGGATGCCGGCCAGCGTGGACGGCACGTCGTAGAAGATCATCGCGGAGCGCTGGCGGCGCTGCTGGCTCTTATAGAGGCGTATATGATCAACGATAAAGGAATCCGGGGATGAATCCTGACCCTTTGTTTACTGCTGACCTGATCGGCATGCCAATCCTGAGTCTGCTGATTTTCCTGCCTTTAGCCTGGACGCTGTTGCTACTGCTCTTGTGCGATGATCGTGCCGTGCGCGTCGTAGCATTGGCTGGCGCTGTATTGGAGCTGATATTGTCATTGGTGATGCTGGTCTCCCTGCGCCCGGAAACCGCCGGGATGCAGTTCGTGGAACAGGCATCCTGGATGTCCAGTTTGAATGTCCATTATCTGCTAGGTATAGATGGCATCGCTGCTCTGTTTCCACCGCTGACCGCGTTGCTGTTCTGTGCTGTCATCCTGGCATCCTGGACCAGTATCCAGTTCATGCCTCGCTTGTACTTTGCTCTGCTGCTGGCACTGGAAGGGGTAACCATGGGCGTGTTCTGCGCCCTGGATTTAGTGCTGTTTTTCCTGTTCTGGGAGCTGACTCTCGTACCCATCTATTTTCTGATCAGCCTGTGGGGTATCGGCCCGGAACGGCGCTTTGCCGCAACCAAATACACGCTGTTCATGCTGACTGGCGGCGTTCCGCTGCTATTTGGCATGATCCTGCTTGGGGTGCATCATGCAGGCGTGGCTGGAGGCGGGTTCAGCTTCGACTACCGGGTCCTGCTGGAACAGCCGCTGCCTGCTGAGGTCCAAACAGCCGTTTTCCTGTTGTTGTTTTTCGGCTTTGCCGTCAAAGCGCCGCTGTTTCCATTCCACACCTGGCTACCCACCGTACTCAAAGAGGGGCCGGTAGGTCTGAGCGCGCTGCTGGCTGGCCTCAAGCTGGGCGTCTTTGGCATTCTGCGCTTTGCCCTACCGCTGGCGCCATCCGCCGCCCGCGATTCCTTCTGGCTGATAGCGATGCTGGGTCTATTCGGCGTGCTCTATGGAGCGCTGGTTGCATTGCGGCAATCCAATCTCCGCAAGATGCTGGCTTTTTCCAGCATCAGTCATGCCGGGCTGGTGATAGCGGGTCTCGCCGCAATGAATATCCAGGGCATTCAGGGCGCCATCTTCCAACTGGCCAATTTCGCTATCGTCGCGGGCGGCCTGATGCTCATGGCCGGTTTCCTGCACCATCGCCTGGGTTCAACGGATGTGGCCAGCCTGGGCGGGCTGGCGCAACCCTTGCCCCGCTTCACCGCCTTTTTCCTTTTGCTCGGTATGGCGTCCATTGGCCTGCCTGGCACGAATGGCTTCGTTGCTGAACTGCTGATCCTGCTGGGCGTTCTGCACGCCTCTCCTAGCTTGGCCGCTGTTGCTCTCCTGGGTGTCATTTTGGGCGCAGCCTATTTCCTGGGTTTCTTCCGGCATACCTTTTTGGGACCCGTCACCCAACCCGCGGCCGCCTCGGCGATGGACCTGCGTCCCCGTGAACTGCTGATCGTCAGTGTGATGGGATTGCTGGTTTTAACGGGGGGCTTGTTTCCCAGCCTGGTGCAAAACGTCACAGCCAGCGCCGCGAACGCCTGGGTCATACAGATGGCGATGCATGGAGAAACCCGTTCCATTTCACCGCTCAATCACAGGAAATAGGCGCTATGATCTCTACACTGGAATCTCTCGACGTTTCCATAAACACTCTGTTGCCCGAATTCGATCCGGAACAAATCGCCCTTGGTATGGATGAAGCCATACCAAACCCAGGCCGCGTGCGCTGCGCTTTGGGAAGCGCGATAAAGAGAGCGGCTAGTTATCTATATAATGGCGTGCCAATCCCGATCACTGGAGTCTTACGCTGTGACTGACATCAATGAATTAGTCAAAGGTTTTCAACGCTTTCGCGTCAAAAGCTTTGAGCCGAACCGGGAAGTGTTCAACCGGCTGGCCATGCAGGGGCAAACTCCGTCGACGATGTTGATTGGTTGCAGCGACTCTCGTGTTGATCCTGCCATTCTCACCGACTCGGCGCCCGGTGACTTGTTCGTGGTGCGCAACGTCGCCAACCTGGTTCCACCCTATGAAACAACTGGACGCTACCACGGCACCAGCGCGGCGCTGGAATTCGCTGTCTGCAATCTCTGTGTCCGTAATATTGTTGTCCTAGGCCACTCGCACTGCGGCGGCATTAACGCCCTGCTGGAAGGCTATGGTCTGAACGACGAAGGCGAGGGATTCATTGCACCCTGGGTGCAAATCGCGACATCGGCCCGCGATGAGGTGCTACGGCGCTGGCCAGACGCGAGCCATGCATTCAAGCAACGGGCTTGCGAACGTGCCGGTATCCGCGCCTCACTGAACAATCTGATGACCTTCCCGTTTGTGCGCGAGCGTGTCGAGGACCGCCGCATGAACCTGTACGGCTGGTATTACGATCTCGAAAACGGCGAACTCATGCAGTACGATCCAGAGAAAGACCGTTTCTATGATTTGTATTTCGGCTCGATGGCCGAAGAAAACGTTTGACTGCTTATTCTCTGTACTTCCCCCAATTCCTCCGATAAGGCTACGGACTCCCGCATGAACCTAACCTCTGCTCCTCCTATCCGCCGCGCGCTCATCAGTGTCTCCGACAAAACCGGCATCGTCGATTTCGCGCGCGCCCTGGTTGACCTGGGCGTGGAAATCCTTTCTACCGGGGGCACTGCCCGATTGCTGGCCGACAATGCCCTTCCTGTGATCGAGGTGGCCGATTACACCGGTTTTCCAGAAATGATGGATGGCCGCCTTAAGACCTTGCATCCCCGCATTCATGGCGGTCTGCTCGGCCGGCGTGGTCAAGATGATGCGGCTATGGTGCAACATGACATCCCGCCCATTGACCTGCTGGTGGTCAATCTCTACCCCTTCGAGGCGACGGTTGCCAAATCCGGCTGTACGCTGGCCAACGCGATTGAAAATATCGACATCGGCGGACCCACCATGCTGCGCGCGGCAGCTAAGAATCATGCTGCGGTGACCGTGGTCGTAGACGCTAGCGACTATGAACGGGTTTTGACCGGGATGCGCGCTGGGAATGGCGCGATCAGCGATGCGACCCGCTTTGATCTGGCCGTGAAAGTCTTCGAACACACCGCCCGCTATGATGGCGCTATCGCCAATTATCTCGGCTCCATCCAAACTGAAGAAGGTGGCCGCGACCCCTTTCCGCGCACCTACAACGTTCAGTTCCGCAAAGCGCAAAGTATGCGTTATGGCGAGAACCCGCACCAAGGCGCAGCGTTCTACGTGGAGCCGCAACCGGTGGAAGCTTGCATCGCCACCGCCCGCCAGTTGCAAGGCAAGGAACTGTCCTACAACAACGTGGCCGATACCGACGCCGCGCTGGAATGCGTCAAAAGCTTCGCTGCGCCGGCCTGCGTCATCGTCAAGCATGCCAACCCCTGCGGCGTGGCGGTCGGCTCGACCTTGCTGGATGCCTACGAGCGTGCCTACAAAGCCGACCCGACCTCGGCCTTCGGCGGCATCATCGCCTTTAACCGGCCACTGGACGCCGTCACCGCCAAGACGATCGTAGACCGGCAGTTCGTTGAGGTAATCATCGCCCCAGAGGTCACGCCAGAGGCGCTGGCGGCGACCGCCAGCAAGCAGAATGTGCGGGTGCTGGCCTGTGGCCAATGGGGCATCGACCGGGCGCCAAGCTGGGATTACAAACGGGTCACCGGCGGTTTGCTAGTGCAGGACCGCGACCTGGGCCAAGTGGCGCTGGCCGATTTGAAGGTAGTTACCCAGCGCGCACCCAGCGACCAGGAATTGGCCGATTTGCTGTTCACTTGGCAAGTGGTGAAGTTCGTCAAATCCAACGCCATCGTCTACGGCAGGGACGGCATGATTCTCGGGGTCGGCGCCGGGCAGATGAGCCGGGTGTTCTCGGCGCGCATCGCTGCCATGAAGGCGCAAGAGGAAAAGCTGAATCTGAAAGGCGCAGCCTTGGGGTCCGACGCCTTCTTCCCCTTCCGTGATGGCATCGATCTGGCCGCTGAATTTGGGATTACTGCCGTCATTCAGCCGGGCGGTTCGATGCGTGACAGTGAGGTGATCGCCGCCGCTGACGAGCACAATATGACGATGGTGTTCACCGGCATGCGGCATTTCCGGCATTGATTTCTGGGCATTGAGGCACGAAGACACTTATGAATATCTTGATCATTGGCGGTGGCGGCCGCGAACATGCTCTGGCCTGGAAAGCGGCACAATCCAGCCGGGTCAGCCACGTCTATGTTGCTCCAGGCAACGCCGGTACGGCCCGGGAGTCCAAAGTAACCAATATCGCCATCACGGCCGATGATCCCCCGGATCTGCTTCAATTCGCCCTGGATCATCACATCGATCTGACGATCATCGGCCCGGAAGTACCGCTGGTGCTAGGAATCACTGATCAGTTTGCCCAGGCCGGTCTCCCTTGCTTTGGCCCGTCCAAAGCAGCGGCGCAATTGGAAGGTTCGAAAGCGTTCGCCAAGGATTTCCTGGATCGTCATCACATCCCGACGGCGCGTTATCAGAGTTTCACCGATCCAGATGCAGCAGAAGACTACATCCGGAAAATAGGTGCGCCCGTCGTGGTTAAAGCTGACGGGTTGGCGGCAGGTAAAGGGGTGATCCTGGCGCAAAGCGAGCAGGAAGCCATCGCTGCCATGCGCGGCATGTTGAGCGGTGACGATTTCGGCACGGCTGGACAACGGGTAGTGATCGAAGAGTTTCTGGTTGGCGAGGAGGCCAGCTTTATCGTCATAACCGACGGCGACTATATTCTGCCGTTGGCGTCTTCCCAGGATCACAAGGCCCGCGACAACGGTGACCAGGGACCCAACACCGGGGGCATGGGCGCCTATTCCCCGGCCCCCGTCATCACTCCGGAATTGCATGACCGGATCATGACCGGGATTATTGAACCGACCGTGCGCGGCATGGCAGCAGAAGGCCGCCGCTATGCCGGATTTCTTTACGCCGGCGTGATGATTACCGCCGATGGCCCCAAGGTGCTGGAATACAATTGCCGGCTGGGGGATCCCGAGACGCAGCCGCTGTTGTTGCGGTTGCGCTCCGATCTGGTCGAACTGTGCAAGGCAGCGCTGGAGGGGCGGCTGGGCGAAATCGAAACTGATTGGGATCCGCGCCCCGCGCTGGGAGTAGTCATGGCCGCTGATGGTTATCCCGGCCGCTACCGGCAGGGTGATGTCATTTCAGGTCTGCCCGCGCACGATGAAGAGCTGAGCGATGACATCAAGGTATTCCATGCTGGAACCGTGGTTGCGAAGAACGGCGATATCATCACCCACGGCGGCCGGGTGCTGTGTGTTACCGCGCTTGGTTCCACGGTGGCCGAGGCGCAGAACCTGGCCTACAACGGAGTCAAACGGGTGCATTGGGATGGAGCGTATTACCGTACCGATATCGGCTATCGAGCTATTGCCCGGGAACGGGGGGGCGTGAAGTTTTAATAAATATTCATGATTTTACAAAGACGTGCGCTCGCAAAACTTGCCCGCACTCCCATAGCGCAGAATGAGCCAGGCCACGGGAAACCATATGAAACAACCTATGTTTTTGAAAATTCTGGCTACTCTATACGTGCTAGCGGTCTTGCCAGGCTGCAATGACAGCGACGATTCAACGCCGCCGCTCACCTATGCTGAAACCATCGCCGATGGCCGCGCTGCCGTGCAACAGGCGCTCAAGGATGCCGATGTACCCTCCGCCTCAGTGGCGCTGATCGACGGCGAGCGCATCGTCTGGAGCGAAACCTTCGGTTATACCGATAAGGCGACGCAAACCGCCCCCCACTTAACCACGATGTACGGCATCGGCTCGGTTAGCAAAGTCTTCGCTGCAATGGCAGCCATGAAACTGGCCGATCAAGGCAAGATCGATCTCGACGCGCCGCTCGTGCAGTATCTGCCCGATTTCCGCATGGCCGCGCCGGAATACCCGCAGATCACCGTGCGCATGTTGCTCAATCACTCGGCGGGTTTCGGGGGCAGCGACTATCGCAACGGTTTTACCAACGCGCCGGTGCCAGGCTATGCCGCGCAAGTGCAACAGACGCTGGCAACTCAACGGCTCAAACATCTGCCGGGTGAAATGGCGGTGTATTGCAATGACTGCTTGACGATGATCGAGCCGTTGGTGGCAGCGGTATCGGGTCGATCTTATACCCAGTTCGTGGAAGATGAGATCCTCGCGCCGCTGGACATGACCCACAGCCGTTTTGCACTGGAGCCCTTCCCGGCAGGCTCGTTCGCGCCGGGCTATACAGGAGATCGCGCCGATCCCCAGGAATACACCAACGCCTATGCCACAGGCGGTCTCTATTCGACGCCCAACGACATGGCCCATTTGGCGATGATGTTCATGAACGGTGGCCGATATGGCAATGTCCGCGTTCTATCGGCATCGTCGGTGGCCGAGATGGGCCGCAACCAGACGCGGAATCTGCTTTTCAACCCCATACCCACATTTCATTGGGGGTTGGGCTGGGATGGCGTGGCGCAGCCCGGCCTCGCTGCCGTGGGCGTGACCGCCTGGCATAAGAACGGCGGCACCCTGACCTACGGCTCCGAGTTCTTTGTGGCGCCGGACGAACGGCTGGCGGTAATGGTGACGGGCGCTTCCGTCAAATTCAGTGTGGGCCAGTTGGCCGAACGGATCATGCTGCACGCCCTGGCCGAGCGCGGCCGCATTTCCGCCGTGCCCACCCCGCTGCCCGACACGCCGCAACCCGAGCAGCCCGCGACCGATGCCGATCTGGCCGCCATCACCGGCGATTACGCGCAATTCGAGGCTTTGCTGCGGATCGAAGCCGTACCCGGTCGCAGCCTGAACATTTCCATGTACAGCAACGGAGTCTGGACCGAAATCGCCAACGATCTGAAACGGCGCATCGACGGCAGCTTTTCCAGCGATGCCGCGCCGAATGTGGCGTATCGAACCTTCGACGGGGAGGGGCGGCGCTATTTGGTTGCGCGCCGGCCCGCCGGCTTGGGCCATTATCTGGCGGAGATTCCCTTTGGGCAGCAGGTTCAGCCAGCGGCGCCGTTGTCGACGGCTTGGCAAGCGCGCGTGGGTCAGCGCTGGCTGGCGGTCAACGAGGATGCGCAGTCCATCCCGTTGGTCCAAGGAACGGCGCCACCGCGGTTTGCCCTGGACGTGGTTGACGGCCTGCCTGGCTACCTGTTTGCCTCATCGATTCACACGGGTTCGCAAATCGTCGATCCGGCCGGCAGCGATACCCTGGCGCGGATGTTCCTGAAGATCCCCGTGAACTTCGGGCGCGATCTGAACGATGTGGTCATCGAGACCCGCAACGGCGAAGAATGGGTGCGCTACGGCAGCACGCTGTTCCGTCCACAGGCCAGCGTGCCTGTACTTCCAGCCGGCGACAGCGTAGTCACGATCGGCAGTGAGGGTTTTGCCGAGTGGCGCAAGTTGCCAGTGGGCGGCACGGTGGCAATCACTGGTGCCAGTGCCTGGAAATTATACGATGCGGATCTCAAGTTGCTGGCATCCAGCCTGGGCAACGGCAGCGCCAACACGGCCTCGGCGGACGCTTATCTGATGGTGTACGGC
>ERZ761607.1053-NODE-1053-length-37597-cov-8.072372_pt1 | contig 37597 bp, 32 predicted proteins | sample MGYA00511164_ERZ761607 | MGnify/ENA primary metagenome ERZ761607 (study PRJEB28899, sample SAMN02445080) | bioreactor sludge metagenome | biome: EBPR sludge | place: Australia: Brisbane, Thorneside Wastewater Treatment Plant | collected 2011-06-22 ...
ATCTCGAACACCAGCCACGTTATCCAAATCGGGATGATGGTTAAAATCCCGGTGAGCAGATAACGTTGCGCATGCGGAGGTAATTTATGGTGCGGCTTGCTGGCTGGCATGGCTCGGAACCTCAAGAGGTCCACAAAGTAGCCGATTTGCGGCGTCCGTTCCAGCGAAACCGCAACCTCGGCGAGCTGCGGAGGACGTTGCGCTGGAGCGGACAACTTGTGATGATTGTCCGTCCGCCGCGAGATGAAACCGTCTGGAACCCGCGGGCGGATGGCGCCGCCTCACCGTTCCAAGGTTTTGCAGGAGATTGAATGTCCTCCGCACCCAAATTGTCCTTGTTGATCGAACCCGAACAGCTGCATGTCGCCCTTGGCGACCCGGCGCTGCTGATCATCGATCTGAGCGATCCCGCCCATTATGCCGACCGACACATCGTCGGCGCGATCCCTCTCGATTACGCCGAGTTGGTGCGGATCGAACCGCCGGCCCTGGGGTTGACCCCGGACGAAGCGCATTTGAGCGCGCTGGGTTCGCGGCTCGGCTTGAGCCCGCAACGGCATGTGGTGGCTTATGACGATGAAGGCAACGGCCGCGCCGGCCGGTTGCTGTGGACTCTGGCGGCGCTGGGCCACGAGCGCATGTCCCTGCTCAACGGCGGCCTTCATGCGTGGGAAGCGGCCCACGGCCCGCTCGAACTGGGCGTCCGCCAGCCGACCGCCAGCCACTATCAAGCGCGCTTCAGCCATGCTGAAGCCATCGCCGACAAGCATTACATTTTATCCCGGCTCGATTGGCCGGAGCTGGTTCTGTTGGACACTCGCTCGCCGGCGGAGTACGTTGGATCGGACCTGCGCGCCGCGCGCGGCGGCCACATCCCCGGCGCGGTCAATTTAAACTGGACCGGCACCATGGACCCCCAGCGTCAGATGCGTTTCCAACCCGACCCCGTACTGCGTAAATTGTTCGAGCGCCGCGGCGTCACGCCCGACAAGGAGATCGTCGTCTACTGCCAAAGCCACCGCCGCTCGGCCCACACCTACTGCGTGTTACGCTATCTGGGCTACCCGCGCGTGCGCGGCTATCCGGGTTCCTGGTCGGAATGGGGCAACAACCCCGCCCTGCCGGTCGAAGTCTGAGCGCGCCGTCAACCGGCGGCGACCGCCGGCACGAACAAGCGCTGGCGATAAAACCGCAGCTCCTCGATCGAATCGCGGATATCGTGCAACGCCAGATGGGCCGAGCTTTTGTTGAAGCCTTTGCTCTGTTCGGGATACCAGCGCCGCGCCAGCTCCTTAAGGGTGCTCACATCCAGGTTGCGATAGTGAAAATAGGCTTCCAATTCCGGCATGCAGCGGGCCAGAAACCGCCGGTCCTGGCAGATGCTGTTGCCGCACATCGGCGATTTGCCTTTCGGAACGTATTGGCTCAGGAACTCCAAGGTCAGTTTTTCGGCCTGGAGTTCATCCAAGGCGCTGGCGCGCACTCGGGCGATCAAGCCCGATTCCCCATGCTGCTTTTGATTCCAGTCGTCCATCGCCGCCAGCGCCGCGTCGCTTTGCCGGATGGCCAGCGTCGGACCTTCGGCCAGAAGCGTGAGTTGGCTGTCGGTGACGGCGGTGGCGATTTCAATGATCCGATCGGTTTGGGTGTTCAAACCGGTCATTTCCAAATCGATCCAAATGAGATTATCGGGAGACATGAGTTTTCCTAACTCCGCGGGCGGGTTAAATCCAGCGGCTCGCCAGCGTCGGACGAGCCCGCCGGGCCGCCCTCAGTTTAACCGGATTCCCGCCAGGGCGCGCGCGGCCGTCGCATGAGCCGCCGTTTGACCGACCGGCAGAAGGCGCGGATCGGGCGCTTGCAGGAACGCCGCCGGGCGCGGGTCGACCGAACAGCGGCCGCCCTGACCGAAGGCGGGCTCGGCCCGGAACAACACGGTCTGGTTTTGACCCATTACGGGCAAAGCTCGATCATCGAGGATGACGCGGGGCAATTGCACCGCTGCGCCGCCCGTCAGAATTTGGGTCCGCTGGCCTGCGGCGACCGGGTCGTCTGGCAGGCGTCCGGCGTCGGTGACGGCGTGGTGGTGGCGGTCGGCGAGCGCCGCTCGCTGCTGACCCGCCCCGACCACAACGGCCAGCCGCGCCCGATTGCCGCCAATCTCGACGCGGTGGCGGTGGTGCTGGCCCCGACGCCGGAACCCAGCGAGTACCTGCTCGACCGCTATCTGGTCGCCATCGCCGCCACCGGCGCGCGCGGCTTGCTGGTATTGAACAAGATCGATTTGCTCGATCCCCCGGCGCTGGCGGCGATGGTCGAGCGGATGGAGCCTTACCGCCGGATCGGCTATCCGCTGCTGCCGGCCAGCAGCCGCGCCGCGCGCGGTCTGGACGCCCTGCGCGACTGGCTGAGCGGGCGCGCGAGCCTGCTGGTCGGTCAATCCGGCGTCGGCAAATCGTCCTTGATCAAGGCGCTGCTGCCGGATCGCGACATTCGGATCCAGGCGGTATCGGCGGCGACCGGGCACGGCACCCACACCACCAGCGCCAGCACCCTCTACCATCTGCCGGGCGGCGGCGATTTAATCGATACCCCCGGCGTGCGCAGTTTCGAATTGGGCGATGTCCGACCGGACGATCTGGAACGCGGCTTTCCCGAATTGACGCCCTATCTTGGATGCTGCCGCTTCGCCGACTGCCGGCATGAAACCGAACCGGATTGCGCGCTGCGCGACGCGGTGGCGGGCGGCGCGGTCGCGCCGCGCCGGCTGGAGAGCTACCGGCGCTTGAGGGCCGAACTGGAACTGGCGCTGAAACCGGGGCGATCGCCATCGTGACGGCTTTTGTGCTGTCCGGCCTGATGTTGGGCCTGAGCGGCGGCCTGTCTCCGGGGCCGCTGCTGGCGCTGGTCGCCAGCGAAAGCTTGCGCCACGGCGTTGGGGCCGGCATCAAAATCGCGCTGGCCCCGCTGCTGACCGACTTGCCCATTATTCTGGCCACGCTGCTAGTGCTCGAACCCCTGAGCGATCAGCGGCTGCCCCTGGCGCTGGTCCACCTCGGCGGCGGGCTGTATCTGGCTTGGTTGGGCTGGCAGGGCGTGCGGTTTCAAGGCGCGCGGTTAAGGCCGCTCGATCCGGATGGCGCGTTGCGCCGGGGCGTGATCGCCAATTTTTTCAATCCCAGCCCCTATTTGTTCTGGCTGGCGGTGGGCGCGCCGACTTTGCTGGCGGCATGGCGGCACGGTCGGCTGACCGCCGCCGCCTTCATCGCCGCCTTCTATTTGATGCTGGTCGGCTCCAAGGTGCTGCTGGCGCTGGCCTTGGGCCGTACCCGTCGCCTGTTGCACAGCGGTCTTTATATCGCCGTGATGCGCGGTTTGGGCGTTTTATTGCTCGCTTATGCAGCGGTATTTTTCCATCAGAGCTGGCGGCTGCTCGACAGGGTGGCGAACGCTTTCTGAACTCTTGCGCCTTCCTTCGATCATTGCGTTTGAAGCCCAGCATTCCATCGCGCCGCCAAAACATTCCTACAGTGAATATAAGAATAATTTTTTATTATTTTTTGATATAAAAAAAGTGTTTTACAGTACCTTGACCCATCAATCCGGTTCGCTGCTGAAACTTTTTCGATTTCCCTTTTTGGAGCACCGCCGTGACTCGCAACCGTTCCCTTTGGCTACTTCTATTCGTGGCGCTCGGCGTCAGCTTCGGTTCCGGGGCTTACGCCGCCGGCAACACCGTCACGCTGTTAAATGTCTCCTACGATCCGACCCGTGAGTTCTATACCGCTTTCAACGCCCTGTTCAACCGACACTGGCAAGGCAAAACCGGGGACACGATCGCGGTCCGGCAATCGCACGGCGGCTCCGGCAAGCAAGCCCGTTCGGTGATCGACGGCCTTGAGGCGGATGTGGTGACGCTCGCCCTCGCCTACGACATCGACGAAATCAGCGCCAAGGGCGGTCTGTTGCCCGCCGGTTGGCAGCAACGGCTGCCGCACAACAGCGCGCCTTATACCTCGACTATCGTGTTTCTGGTGCGCAAGGGCAACCCCAAAGCCATCAAGGATTGGGACGATCTAGTCAAACCGGACATCAGCGTCGTCACGCCAAACCCCAAAACCTCGGGCGGGGCGCGTTGGAATTATCTGGCGGCCTGGGCCCAAGCGCTGCGCCAACCCGGCGGCGACGAAGCCAAGGCCCGCGACTTCGTCTCCCGCCTCTATCGCAACGTGCCGGTGCTGGATTCCGGGGCGCGCGGCTCCACCACGACCTTCGTGGAGCGCGAAATCGGGGATGTGTTGCTGACTTGGGAAAACGAAGCCTTCCTGGCGGTTAAGGAAATGGAGCGAGGGGCGTTTGAAATCGTGATGCCCTCCACCAGCATCCTGGCCGAACCCCCGGTGGCGCTGATCGATAAATTCGCCGACAAGCACGGCGTCCGCGCGGCGGCCCAAGCTTATCTTGACTACCTTTACAGTCCGGAAGCGCAAGAACTGGCGGCCAAGCATTATTACCGGCCGCGAGACCCCGCGGTTGCCGAACGCTATCGAGCGCAATTTCCAGCCTTGAAACTGTTCACGGTGGATGAAATCTTCGGCGGTTGGGCCAAGGCCCAAGCCGCGCATTTCAAGGACGGCGGGACCTTCGATCAGATTTATCAGCCGGGCCGTTGACCGAAAGGCCCGCGCTCCGACGCCGGCGAGCCTTTCAGCCCTCGCCGGCGCTTTTGGTCAACCACAGCCGCTTTTGATGCAAGTAGACGCGGATCGCGCGCCGCCGGTTGTTTTCCTCGCCGGTCAACACGCTCCACTTGCGCTGGCAATCGGCATCGTCCGGCATCAGGTCGCACATTTTCTCGGCGAATTCGACGGCCTCCTCGTAAGCGCCGATCTCCATGAGCATGTCGCTCAACAGATCCAGCGACGGCAGGTGATCGGGATCCTCGCGCAAGCCTTGGACCAATAAGGGCAGAATGCCGTAAACGATGTCCTCCGAATCGTGCAGGCCGAGTTCGACCGCTTCCCGCCATTGCTCGCGGGCCTTCGCCCAAAGCTCGGTAGCCGTCGCATTATCCACGATCAATCCTTAGCGACTCCGTTTTTGCATCATTTTGACCCACGCGCCCGGCGAGCGGCGTGCCGTTCGCGGCTGAGGCCACACTCGCGCGCCGCCGCGTTAAGCGGAATGATCCCACTTTAACGCCGCGCCGCGACTTTGGATCACCTCCGCATAAAATCGGGCGCTGGCCTTGGGCGTGCGCCGCTGCGTCGCGTAATCCACATGCACCAACCCAAAACGTTGCGAGTAGCCGTAAGCCCATTCGAAATTGTCCAACAGCGACCAGGCAAAGTAGCCGCGTAAGTCGACGCCTTTACGCCGGGCTTCCAGCACGGCGCAAAGATGATCGCGCAGATAACGGCGCCGCAAGGGATCGTCGATTTCACCCTCGGTCTGAGGCGGATCGTAGAACGCCGCGCCGTTTTCCGTGACGTAAAGCGGCAACGGACCATAACGGCCGGCGACCCATTCCAGAATATCGGTCAAGCCCCGTGGATAAACTTCCCACTCCAACCCGGTATGGGTCTGGCGCGGCTGGCGCACCCGCGCGGCGGCCAGCGGCCAGTCGGCGGGATCGTGGCGGACCACTTGCCGGCTATAGTAGTTGACGCCGATAAAATCAAGCGGTTGGCGGATCAGATCGAAATCGGCATCGGGAAACGCCGGCCACGCTTCGCCGAAAATATCCGACAATTCCGGCGGATAGCCGCCTAGAAAAACTGGATCGAGATACTGGCGGTTCCAATAAGCGTCCGCGCGCATGGTGGCGTTCAAATCCTCGGCCGTTTCCGCAGCCGGGTATTTCGGCTCCAGATTGACCACCAGCCCGATCTGGTGTCGCCCTTCGGCGCGATAGGCTTGCACGGCGCTGCCGTGCGCCCGCAGCAAGTTGTGAGCGGCGAGCGGCGCGGCGAAGGGATTGCGCTGTCCGGGAGCCAGCACGCCGTGCAGGTAGCCGCCGTCCACCACCACCCACGGTTCGTTCAGCGTCACCCACAGCTTGACCCGGTCGCCCAGCGTCCGAAACAGCCGTTGGGCGTAATCGGCGAACCAGTCGGCGCTGTCGGGATTCAACCAACCGCCCAACCGGTCCAGCGCCGCCGGCAAATCCCAGTGGTATAGCGTCACCATCGGCTGGATGCCCCGCTCCAGCACGGCGTCCACCAAACGCTCGTAAAAGCCCAATCCCGCCGGATTGATCCGACCGCGCCCCTCCGGCAGCACCCGACCCCAGGACACGCTGAACCGATACGCATTGAGGCCCAAGTCCCCGAGCAGCGCCACATCCTCCCGATAGCGGCGGTAATGATCGCAGGCCACGTCGCCGGTATCGCCGTCGCGGGTCCGGCCCGGCGTGTGGGAAAACTCATGCCAGATGCTGGCTCCCGCGCCGTCGGCCAGCGGCGACCCTTCGATCTGGTAAGCCGAAGTCGCCGCGCCCCACAGAAAATCGGCGGGGAATAAAGTCGGTTCGTTCATGCGCAAAAACCCCGTGATGGCGCCTCAGGCTACGGCATCGGCGGCCGCGTTGACCAGCGTCAGGCCGTCGGGTCCGAACAGATGCAGGCGGTCGGCCTCCACGGACAGCCGCACGGCCTGGCCCTTATCGAACGGACGCAGGCCGGCCAGCCGCGCCACCGCAACCGGCGCGGGCGCGGCCATGCCGTCGATCCTCGCGTGCAGCAGCGTTTCGTGGCCCAGATACTCGGCATCGACCACCGTCGCCTTCACGCCTTCAGCCGCATCGGTCAACCGCAGGTGTTCGGGCCGGATACCGACCGTCAACGCGGTGTCCGACCAGGCCCGCCAACGTTCGACCGGTTCGGACCAGGCCAGGGCCACGTCCTGCTCGCCCAATTGCAGCCTCAGCCCGCCCGCGCCGGTCGAAACCAGTCGGGCGGGCAACAGATTCATCGGCGGATTGCCGATAAAGCCGGCGACGAACATGTTAGCGGGCCGTTCGTACAGCTCCCTCGGCGGCGCGACCTGTTGTAAGCGGCCATGATCCATGACCGCCACCCGATCGCCCAAGGTCATCGCCTCGGCCTGATCGTGGGTCACATAGATCGTGGTGATGCCGGTCCGATCCAACAACTCGCCGATTTCGGCGCGGATCTGCACCCGCAGGCGAGCGTCGAGATTGGATAGCGGTTCGTCCATCAGAAACACGGCGGGCTGGCGGACCAGCGCCCGGCCCATCGCCACCCGCTGGCGCTGGCCGCCGGACAGTTGTTTGGGCAAGCGATCCAGCAGGCCGCCGAGGCTCAACAATTCGGCTGCCCAACCGACCAAGCGGTTGATTTCGGCTTCGGGCAAATCGCGCATTTTCAGCGGAAATTCCAGATTGCGCCGCACCGTCATGTGCGGGTAAAGCGCGTAATCCTGAAACACCATGGCCAGATTGCGCCGCTGCGGCGGCAAGGCGTTGACCGGCTGACCGTCGATGCGCAGCGTGCCGCGGGTGATCGTTTCCAATCCGGCTAGCAAGCGCAGCAAGGTGGATTTACCGCAGCCGGATGGCCCGACGAACGCGACCAGTTCCCCGTCGGCGACCGCCAAAGTGTAATCGAAAATGGCTTGGGTCCCGCCGGGATAGATTTTGTCGATATGCTCGAAGTCGATGCTGGCCATGGCATGAGGCTTATGCTGCGGATCGTGACCAGAAGCTTAGCAAACTGGCGCTCTCGCCACCGGAAACAAGCGGCGGCGTCCGCCAACGCCCGCCCACATTAAGAGCCGACTCCGCATCGAACTTCACAATTGAGCCCTACAATCAGGGCCTCGCGGTTTTGCAAGCCGCATTCGATAGCTCCGGGAAATAGCGGTAATGGCCGGTGATCGGAAATGCCAACAGGATGTTGTCCTCCACGGCTCCGGAACCGATGTTGTGGATCACCAGCGGCGTCCCCGTCTCGGAACGCCGGTCGGACACGATTCCGATGTGGGGAATTCCCGCCGGCAACCGCCACGTCACCAGATCGCCCGGAAGGTAGGCGTCAGGCTCGGTTCCAGCCGGCATGGACTGTCCTTGCCGCGTGAAGAATCGAGCCAGATTGGGCACGCGGCGATGGTCGATGTTCGGATCGGGCCGCTTGAGGCCCCACAGTTTCGGGTACGCCGAACCGTCGCGCCGCATGTCTTCATGCACCAGCCGTTGCAAGTCGAGCCCGAGTTGACGGTAGGCGCGCACGATCACATCGGTGCAGACCCCCCGCTCCGGCGGCACGTCGCCGCCCGGATAAGCCAGCTTGACATAACGGCTATCGTAGAGCTGAGTGACGCCGATCTGTTTGCGGGCGGCCTCGACCAGACAAAGGCCGGGCTGGCCCCGCGCCGGCGCCGCCAGCGCCGCGAGCAGGAGTAATGCAAAAGCCCACCGGACGGCGAAAAGACCCGGAGAACCCGGTTTGGTATCAACGCTCGCGCTGAGATTGCGCATCGAAACGCTCATTCATCGAAAAACCGCTCCGCTTTTAACAGCGGCAACACCCGTTGGATGATCGGGTCAGCGGCGAAATAGCGCTGAATCACCCCATCCCGCGAATAATTCGCCAGCGCGATCAGAATCATGCTTTGATCCAGGGCGAGATAATTGTGGGCGACCTGCCCGGTCTTCGGGTCCACGGCGTCGTAAAAGCCGAAATCGCCATAGAGCGGATAACGTTTCGCCAATTGCCGCAAGTTCGCCACCGCCGGAATCGGATCGACCAGCAAGGCGAGCGCCGCCGCGTGCGGGGTGACCGCCCCGGAGCGGTAACCGCGCGCGCCGAGAATCCGCGCGCCGTATTCGCCGTAGCCGTCGCCGGCCGGCGTCGAGCTGGGCGACAACCCCCACACCGGATAACCGAGATGCTCCAATGCAAAGCGGCGCTGGATCTCCGCGTGCGCCCGCGCATTCCGGCCGAGGCTAGCGGGCGCGTGACGCACCTCGTCCAGCACTAGCAGCGGCATCAGCGCCTCGAACAAACTGCCGCCCCAGGACGGTAGATATTTAATCCCTTTCCAAGCGTAATACCCGCCGGGAAAGGTGAACTCCCCGACCGTCCGCTCCGCCCGGTGCTTGGGCGATTGCGATTGCCAATCGAAGCTGGCCGGAAAAGTGCGCGCCATCCGATACCAATGCTCGGCCGGCGCTTCACCCTTGCCGATGGCGATCAAACTGCCCAGCCGCGCCTCGCTGTAGAGCATCCCGTAACTGTATTCCGCGCGCTGCGGCAGGTTGACGTAATAGCCGTGCGCCATCAATTGCTCGACCGGATCGTAAAAAAACCGGTAATCCTCCCGCTCGATCAGGCGCGTGCACCGCCACGCCTGTTCGGGAACCGCGTTGCGCGCCACGATCAGTCCGGCGGTCAACCAGGCGGAATCGACAAAGGAGATGAAATGGCTGGTGCGCTCCAGCGTGGTGGTGTCGTAATAGTTGTAAAAAAAGCCTCGATAGGTTTCGAGCCGCTCCAGCGTGTCCAAGGTTTGGCTCAGCCGGACCCTCGCCTCCAGCGGGTCGATCAGCCCCAATTCCCGCGCCGCGACGATGTCGATTAAATACAGTCCGATGTTGGTGACGTTGGTGTAGTCGCCCACCCATGCCCGTTCCGGCAGCGGCGAACCGTTGAGTCGCACGGTGTCGAGCGGCAGGCCGTGCTCGCGGTCGGTCAAGGCGCTCAAACCCCGCCAGGTATCGCGCGCCAACCGCGCCAAGAAGCCGGGGTCGTCGTCGGGCAATTCGGCGGGATCGACCGTCAGCCGCGCCGGCCAGCCGTTCAAGCGGGCGCGCACGTGAGGCTGCGCCGCCGCCTTGCCGCCCACGCGCTGCTCCCACGCGGTTTTCAACGGCGGGACCACCGAATCGCGGATGCTGGGTCCGGGGCGGCCGGTCTTGATCAAGGTCAGGTCGTCCAACCAGTAGCCGCCGGCGGCCGAGGGCGCGCGGCGCGGTTGGAACACGATGCCAAATTGGCGCAAATGCCGCCAGTCCTCGATGCCGCTCATCAGATTCAACGGCACGCGGACCCGCCGCCAGTCGCCGCCGATGCCGGTGATGACCGTGCTGCCCTTGCGCTGCAAGCCGGGCGGCGAATCGGCCAACGGCTGCTTGAATTCGAGCTTCAAGGCGTCGGCCTGACCGGAATCGCCGCGAATCCAGAATTCCAGATGATCGTAAGCCGAGGCGTCGAGATCGGGCAGCGTGAGTTGCCAGCCGATGTCGCTGCGGGCTTCCGGATTGAAGCGATACCGCAGATGCAGCGCCCGGCCGCCGCCTTCGCGCCGCGAAGGTTGCAGCTCATGCCAGATCCGTCCGGCGCGCGCGCCCGGCTCGGCGGTCCACCCGCTCATGACCACGCCGGGCAACGGACTGGCGGCTTGCTCGAAATCGTGCAGCAGCAGGCGGGCCGTCGCCGGCTCCAGCGGGAGCGGCGGTTCGGACCCTTCAGCGGCCGACGCAAGCGCCGAGCCGCCCGTCAAGGCCCATAAGATCAATAGAGAGGCAGGATCAGGGAAACGAGTCACGGCGGATTCCAAAGGCAAGTCGATCCGAGACGCGGCGCGCCGTTCAGTCGCGCCAGTCGCCGGTCAGGTCGTCAGATTGGGCTCTTTTTGCACCAGGATCACAAATTCGTGCGCCGGCACCGGACAGCTCAAATGATAGCCTTGAATTTCATCGCAGCGGTTGGCGCGCAAAAAAGCCAGCTGCGTCTCGTTTTCGACGCCTTCCGCGATCACGGTCAGCCGCATGCTGTGCGCCATGGCGATCATCGCGAGGGTGATGGCCGCGTCGTTGCGGCTGGTCGCGATCTCGCCTAAAAACGATTTGTCGATTTTGAGCTGATCGATGGGAAATTGTTTCAAATAATTCAAGGAGGAATAGCCGATGCCGAAATCGTCGATCGACAATCGGACGCCGATGGCCTTCAACGCGCGCATGGTGGCGATGCCGCCTTGGACATCCTTCATCAACAGGCTTTCGGTGATCTCCAAATCGAGCAGGTGCGGCTCCAATCCCGTCTCTCGCAAGATCCGGGCGACCCGGTCCACCATGCCCGGCCGCAAAAACTGACGGGGCGACATGTTCACCGCCATCCGCAGCGCTGGCAACCCCTGCCGCTGCCACTCCCGCGCCTGGCGGCAGGCGGTTTCCAGCACCCATTCCCCGATCACCTCGATCAGCCCGGTTTCCTCGGCGAGCGGCACGAAGTCCAAGGGCGACACCAAACCCCGCTGGGGATGGCGCCAGCGCAGTAACGCTTCGACGCCGATGATCCGGTTTTGCCGCAGATCCAGTTGCGGCTGATAAAATAACTCCAATTCAGAACGCTCCAAGGCGTAGCGCAACTGCTGCTCCATGGTCAGCCGTTCCAAAATGCGGACGTGCATGTCGCGCGAGTAGAACTGAATGTTGTTCCGACCGTTCTCCTTGGCCCGAGACATCGCGGTATCGGCGTTTTTCAACAGCGTTTCGACATCCTCGCCATCCTTGGGGAACAGGCAGATGCCGATGCTGGCGGTGATGAAGCATTCATGGGTCTCAAGCCGGAAGGGAACCTGGAGCACGCTCAAGATTTTGGTGGCGAAATCCACCGCTCGGTCTTCTTGTTGTAGATCCTCAAGCACGCAGATGAACTCGTCGCCGCCCACCCGGGCGATGGTATCCTGCTTGCGCCCGCACTCCAGCAGCCGATCGACCACCGACCGCAGCAGCGCGTCACCCACGCCGTGGCCGAAACCGTCGTTGAATTTCTTAAAATGGTCCAAATCCACGAACAGCAGCGCCAAGCTGCAATCGGCGCGCTGGGCCCGGGCGATGGCTTGCTTGAGCCGATCCCGCAGCAGATTGAGGTTGGGGAGTTCCGTCAGCGTGTCGTGGGTGGCCTGATAGAGCATTTGCTGGCTCAAGCGCCGGGTTTCGGTGACGTCGCCAACCGCGATCACCACCCCGGACAGTTGCCCTCGCTGGTCGCGCAGGGGCGCGGCGGACGCCCGAATCGCATACTCCTGGCCGCGCTGGTTCACCAGAATGCTGGGTTCGGGCAGATTGATCAGCCGGCTTTGATTCAAGCACTCGCCCACCAAATCCACGGGCGCATAACAATCCCGCTCGTCGGCCACCTGAAAAATCGCCCCCAACGGCCGGCGGCGCAAGGCGGCGGCCGGCCGGCCCAGCATCGTCTCGGCGATGGGGTTGAGATATTGCACGTTGCCCTGGGCATCGGTGGTGATGACGGCATCGCCGATGGAACGCAACGTGACTTGGGCGAGCTGCTCTTTCTCGAATACCGAGCGGATCGCTTGCAGCAAGCGCTCCCAACTCCATAACGGATAGCTCAAGCCTTGCACCAGCAACGCGGCGGCCGGCGGAAACCAGCGCTGCGCGCCCTGCAGCAACGCGAAACTGACCGCGAGCGCGAACAGCAGCCCCAGACCGGCCAGCGGCAAAGCCCACCGGGGCGGAAACACCGCGTACAGCACCAAGGGAAATAAAACCAGCAGTCCGGTCAGCAACAGCGTCCAAGCTTCGCTCAGCGGCCGGATCGTCAATCCTTGGCGGAGCGCGTCGAGCACATTGGCGTTGAACTCCACGCCCGACATCGGACGGGTCAGTCCAGAAACCGGCGTCGGGAGCGCATCATCCATGCCGCTCGCCGTCGAGCCGACCAAGACGTATTTATCCTGAAACGACGCCGGATTGACCTTGGACCCCAACACTTCACTGTAGGAAAAATGGCGGAAATGGCCCGGCGGGCCGGCGAAGGGAATCAAAACACGGTAATCGCGCCGCCATGCGTACGGCGAGGGCGCGCCGGTTTCGGTCACCCGCTGGCCGGGCAAGGGCTCGCCGATCGAAACGTTGGCGGATTCCAGCAAGGCCAGCGTCAAAGTCGGCCAATACGGCGTGCCGAGTCCGGCTTTCAGATGCACGCCGCGCGCGATGCTGTCGGGATCCAATTCCACGCTGACATGGCCGATGCCGGCCACCGCCTTCGCCAAAATCGGCAGCGGCAACGTTTCCACCAGCTGGCCGCCCGCCCGGTTCAACTCGCCGAGCACCGGCAAGACCACGCGGCCGCTGTCCGCCAGCGCGGCCGCCAGCTCCTCATCCGCCGCCGGATCTTGGGCGTCCGGTTCGGCGAAGACGATGTCCAGGGCGATGGCCTTGGCCCCATCCTCGCTCAGCTTGCGGACCAGCGCGGCGTGAATGCGCCGCGACCAAGGCCAACGGCCCAACTGGCGCAAACTCTGCTCGTCGATGGCGACGATCACGATATCGTCCGGCGGGGTCCGCGACCACGCCGCCAGATTCCAATCGTAGATCAGAAAATCCCAACGATACAGCGCGCCGGTGTGCGACAGCAAAAAGGCGAGAGCCGGCAATGCGAAAAATAAACCGATCTTTCCCAACCAGCCGGCATGGGATCGACCGGGAGCCTTCATAAAACCAGGACCAACGTCAAAAACACCACCAGACCGATGGGCCAGTAGCTGGCGGGCGGCACGTCAATCCGCTGGGTCGGACCGTAAGGTCCCGCCGCGCCGCTCGCATCGATGGTCCGGATCCGCAGATAGTAAAAACCGGAGCTCGGGCGCGACACGCTCAGTTGCGGCTCCGCCACTTCCCTGGAAACCGCGATATCCTCAAAACTCGCGTCCCTGGCCAATTGGAACTCATAGCGATCACCGGGAAGTCCGGCGCTCCAGCGGAACGTCATGGCGTCGGCGCTGACCTCCGGCGGCTGCAATTCCGGGGTCGGCTGTAATTTGAAGGCTTGCGGGTCGCTAAACGGCCCCTGACGGCCGCTGGAATCGCGAACCCCGACCCGCCAATAGTAATTGCGCGGCTCCAGCGGTCGATCCGGCTTCAGCTCTGAGCGAGCGTACTCGGGAATATCGAGCAAGGGCGCCGCGAACCGTTCGTCCTGGGCCAGTTGGAAATGGTAGCTGACCGCGTTTTCCGGTTCCGACCATTTAAAGGACAGCGACTTTTCGAGGACCATGCCTTGATGGATCGGCTGCATCAGAAACGGCGGCTCGGGCCGGGCATGCAAGCGGAACGCATGGTAGGCGTCGAGCCCTTCCAATCCCTTGGCGTCGATGCCGCGCACCCGCAGTACATAGTCGCCATCCGGCAAATCGGGTCCGTTCACCGCCGGGGTCGACGAAACACCGTCGAATAACAAGGTTTCGAACCGATTGTCAGAAGCGATCTGGGCGCGATAGGCCACTGCGCCCTTGACCGGCGACAACGCGATTTTAATCGGAACGCGCGTGACCACGGGCGGCAGGTCGGCGGTCGCGGGCGGTCCCAGCAGCGGAACCGGGGGCAACAGCGGTTTGCCGCCCTCGGCCACGGAGCCGAGCCCCTTGGCGACCGCTTGAGTCTTGCGGCCGCTGCGGAAATCGACCCGGCCGGCCAAAACCTCGGCGTGAGCCTTGGCGGTTTCAACATTCATGCCGATACGGAAGCGGGTGCCGCGCACCGCCGAGGTGGCGACCGGCGTCGAAACTTCGTATTGAGACCCCGCGCCCAGCTGCGGGTTGACCTCGTTTTCGACCCGGCCGCGCAACAATTGCAACACCGTGTCCCGCACCTTGGTGCGCCCGTAGGCGTTCAAACTTCGCAAATTTAGCTGGCTGTTGGCCTGGACCAGCAGGCGGGAACCATCGCCGAATTCCAAGGTGGCGTTACCTTCCGGGCCGGTCAGGACGGTATCGCCGCTTTCGAGCAGCTGGCCCGGGCGGAGGGCGACCGTTTGGTTGGTGGCGGCGATGAGGGCTTGGCTCTGGCCGTGCGCGCTTAAAACCTGCGCCGTCGCCGGCAGGCGCTTGAGCCAGGCGATGGGTATCCGCAGTTTCATTCCTGGAGGCAGGCGTTCCGGATCTGCAATCTCATTCAGCACTTGTAACCTCGGCCAATAATCCATTTTGGTCAAATGTTCGGCGGTCACGCTCCACAAATTGTCACCCGGCCGCACGGTATACAGCCATTCTTGCGCGCGGGTGTCGTTCGCCCCCCACAAGGCCAAGGTCATAAAGGCTAAGAGAGTGCATGTCTTGATCGCTCGCATGGGATTCAACCGCCTGTCAGGTTCTGCTTTTGCAATATACATACCGCTCTAGCCTCTTGGCTCGACAGCGAGCGGGACGCCGATGGTGCAAGCCGTGCTAGTCGCAAAATTCGTGACCGTTCCACCAAAGAGACACTTTTAGGGCGAATCGCCGTATCGCAATTAGAGAGGGGTGTCTGACCGATTTGGGATAACGCCACAAAATTGCAACGGCCGGGGCCAATTCAGCTTGAATTAATCTCGATCCTTTAGTTTGCCGCCATGCGCGCCAACCGGATTTGCCGCAGGCGAGCGGCGCAAGATCGATTGAGAGACGTTCAATCCGAGATTTTATGGACTCCGGGAACGTGAGGCAAACATGGTACCAGAATCATTTAAACAGGAGAGAACGACATGAATGCAAACCCGCGAGCGCTAGCGATGCTCCTTTCCGGGCTCATCCCAGCCATCCTGTTAACCGCGGAAGCAGCGCCGCCGCCCGGCCGCCTGCTCGCCTCGCAATGCGCCCAATGCCACGGCACCAACGGCCGGTCGGTGGGCGACATCGACAGCCTGAGCGGCGAGAGCGCGCGGGAAATTTATGAAGAAATGCTGGAAATGAAATACAGCACTAACACCAACGACATCATGCACCGCCAGGCAAGAGGCTACAGCGACGCGCAGATACGGCTGATCGCCGATTATTACGGATCACTGAACAGCGGCGGCGGATCGGGCGGAGGCGATGACGGCGAGCACGACGATGACTGAGGCCCGACGTCTTCACGTCTAATCCCCTATTTCCATCGATCCAGCAGAGGGAAAATCTCATGAATACGATCTCGCGACGCCACTTTCTGAAATTGGCGGGAGCCGCAACCGCGCTCGCCGCCACCCCGACTTTCCTCAAAGCGCAAAATCTGTCCGGCCGGGTGGTGGTGGTCGGCGGCGGTTTCGCCGGCGCGACCTTGGCTAAATACCTCCGGCTTTGGGGCGGCGGAGTCGCCGTCACCCTGGTGGACGCCAATCCCGCCCACATCTCCTGTATTCTCAGCAATCTGGTCTTGAGCAATTCGCTGAATCTCAGCCAGATCACCTTCAATTACGAAAGCCTCAAGCAGCTCGGCGTCAACTTCGTCCAGGGGCGGGCGACGGGCATCGAAAAGCCGAACAACACGACCTGGCGGGTTCAGATTGCCGGTCGGACTCCGCTGGATTGCGAGCATGTGGTGCTGGCCCCCGGCATCGATTTCCAACCCATCACCGGTTGGGTGGCCAGCCAAGTGCCCCACGCCTGGGAAGCGGGAGCGCAAACCACCCTGCTCAAGCAACAGCTTCAAGCCATGCCGGCGGGCGGACTGTTCATCATGACGATCCCGCCCAAACCGTATCGCTGCCCGCCCGGACCTTACGAGCGCGCCTGCGTGGTCGCCGACTATCTGAAGCGCACCAAACCGGGTTCGAAAGTCATCATCCTGGACGCCAATCCCGGCATCGTCGCCGAGGCGGAAACCTTTACCAAGGCGTTTACCCAAACCCACGCCGGCGTCATCGAATACCATCCCAATGTCGCGCTCTTGGCCGTGGATTCGAACCAGCGCATCGCTAAAACCAATATCGGGGATTTCAAGGCCGACGTTTTAAACGTGATTGCCCCTCAAAAGGCGGGCGGCATCGTCACCAGCGCCGGGCTGACGACGGATGGCCGCTGGGCGCCGGTCAATCCGCTGAATTATGAATCCACGATTCCAGGGATGTCGGGCATCCACATCATCGGCGATTCGCAAGGCACCGGCCAACCCAAGTCCGGGCATATCGCCAACGCCGAGGCCAAGGTCTGCGCCGACGCGATCCTGCGCGCCTTCGCCGGCGAAGCGCCCGATCCGGCCCCGATGACCAATTCGGCCTGTTACAGCCCGATCACCGCCAACACCGCGTCTTGGCTGACGGCGGTCTACGCCTATAACCCGGCCACCAAGACGATGGATTTGGTGCCCGCCTCGTTCGGCGAGGCGGCTTCTCCCACGAAGGATAATTACGAGGATATGTTCGACTGGGCGGCCAACCTGTTCGCCGACACCTTCGCTTGACCGCCGGTCGGCGGCGCGACCTCGGGAAGCGGGGCTAGCCACCCCCACCTCACCCCTGGTTCCAGGCGATTCTCAAAGCCTCCAGGGGAGAGGGCCACGGACGGTTCTTTCTCTCAATACTCAACTTTCGCGTACAGCGCCTTGGCGGTGGCCTCTCGGGCGTCTTGCAAGGTCCGGATGCCGTGCGCCGCCAGCAAAGGAATCATCCGCAAAAACACCTCACCCGTAACCAGGGCGTCGCCCAGCGCGGTGTGGCGCGCCACCACCGTAACGCCCAAGCGCTCGGCGATGGCTTCCAGCGCGTGCGATTCCTGATGGGGATGGAGCACTTGCGACAGCAGCAAGGTGTCCAACACCGGCTGGGTAAAGCAGACGCCGGTTTGCGCTTCCTTCATTTGCAGGAAGCGCATATCGAAGGCGGCGTTATGCCCCACCAACACCGTATCCTCGCAATACTCGTGAAATTGGGGCAAAACCTGATCGATGGCCGGCTGGCCGCGCAGCATTTCGTGGGTGATGCCGTGAACGGTCTGCGCTAGCGACGCGATGGGCCGTTTGGGATCGACCAGTTGTTCGTAGGTTTCATAGCGCAGCAGCCGGTTGTTGACGATGCGCACCGCGCCGATGGCGATGATCTCATCGCCGGTCGAGGGATCGAGGCCGGTGGTTTCGGTGTCGATGACGGTATAGGCCAACTCCGCGAGCGGAATCTGGTCGAGTTCGGGAGTTTGACCGGCTTGATGGAATAAATCGAAATCGTAGAATTCCGGCCGGCTTTCGCCCGATCGCACCGGCGCGTTGGGCGTGGGGCGCGTCGGTTTCGCCATCGGCAGCAGGAACCGGATAAAGGGCCGTTGCCGGATGTGATCGACCATGTAGACGATTTCGGCGCCCATCCGGTCGGTCACATCGCGCAGCGTCAGAGGACTGTCCTCGCCGCCGGCGCGCATGGTATCCGTCTCCCAGTTATACAACACGCCCTGCGACAGCACCGGTTCGGACCACAGCAGATCGAGTTCGGCGATCCGCGCGTGCTTGGTGAGGTTGAAACACACCTCGCGGACCTGATGGCTCTCTTTCAATCGGCCCGCCAAATAGGCGAAGGACTGCACCAGCATATAGCTGTCGGCCTTGATCCAGATCGAATCGTCGAGCACTTCCGAGAGCGTGCGCATCCCCAGCCGGCTCTCGATCCGCCGCCGCGCCGCCGCCACGGCGTCCACCCCCAGCATCTCCTCCAACGGCCAGCGGGTCTTAAGCGAATCGGCGTACTCGGAACTGGTTTTATCGAGCTTGCCGCTCAGTCCGCGCGCCTCCTCGCGAATCACCCGCAGAAAGCGGTCGCGGTAGGTCGGTTCGCAGTCCGGGTAATCGGTCAAGGTCTCCACGGCGGCGCGGATATTGGCCAGCGCCGCCCGACTGCCTTCCGTGAGCGACTGGAGCAACATATCGCGCAGGCTTTCCACCTCGAAGGTGTGAGTGACATTTTCCAAGGTCATCACAAAACCGCCGGTGGCCGACGCGGGCTTGGCCGACGCCTTCGCTTCAACCGGCGCGGCGCGGCTGTCACCCGGCTCGGAATCGCGTCCGGGCGGTCCGAGCGAGGCCAAGACCGGCGCGAGCCGCACCCGGATCAGCTGTCCGGTTCGGGTGGTAAACACGAATTGCGCGTTGGAATCGGCCTCATTTTTTTCCAGACGGGCGTGTACCCTCTCCAGCGCATGGTTTAGCAGGCTGCGGTCCACGATGGTAAAAATGGAGCGGCCGAGTCCGATCAAGGCCACCGAGATTTCATTCCGAGCGTTTTCCGGCGCGCACAGCGTCTGGCGCGCGCGCTCGTTATAGAGCAGGATGCGCCCGTCGGCGTTGCAGACCAGCACGCCTTCGGTCAACTCAGACATCAGTGCCGCCAGCCGATTTTTTTCCTCCTCGACCGAGGATTTCGCGTGCGCGACCTTGGCTTCCAGATCGCGCGCCAGCATTTCGCCGTGCTCCGCCAGATCGTTGACCGCCTGCCTCAGCCGTTTCAATTCGGGCGGCCCGACCGATTCCAAGCGGTGGCTGGAATTGGCATTGAGGGTGATGCGAATGCCTTCGGCGATTTTCAGCGGGCCCTTGACATAGATCCGGTAGGCCACGGCGAACGCGGCGCCGAGCACGATCAACGCCAAAAGCCCGATCTCCAAAATCAATTCAGCGCGCGGCCTCAGCACCTCCAACAGCTTTTGTTGTTCGTCTCGCTCCAGGGAATGGAAAACCGCGTAGCCCGCCAAACCCTCCAAGCCGGCCAGCAGCATCAAAAAAGTGGAGAGCGCAATCAGGAAACGGGCATTTTCGCTCATAAAACCGCACTCAAAAGTCCGATAGCCATGAAGTACATTGTTTTTTTGCGGGCCCGCAGCTCAGTCATGGAAACCTTGAAGGCCGCATGGAAAAAACCAAAAGCACCTTATACAGTTATAGAGCTTGGCCGCCCGGTTGCGCAAAGGCCATGTTAACTTTCAACCCGAGGGGAATAAAACAAATGTCTTCCGAAGTGTACGAGCGGATCCGAAGAAATCCGAAATTCGATGAACTGGTGTCGAAACGCAGCAGCTTCGCCTGGACGCTCACGGCGGTGGTGCTGGGTCTTTATTTCATTTTCATCATGGTCGTGGCCTTCAATCCGACGCTGCTGGCCAAGCCGATCTGGGAAGGCGGCGTCGCCAGCATCGCCTGGCCGATCGGCGCGGGCCTGATCCTGCTGTTCTGGCTGTTGACCGGGCTCTACGTCCGGCGCGCCAACGGCGAATTCGATGATATCAACTCCGAGATTATCCGGGGGGCCATCGAATGAACCATCAATGGTTAAAATTTGGCGTCGCGGCGCTGGCGCTGGGCTGGATGGGCTTGGCCGTGGCGGCCCCGGATGTCGGGCAGGCGCAGAAACAGGCGATCAACATCCACGCCATCGTGATGTTTTTCATCTTCGTGGCCGCGACCTTGGGCATCACCTACTGGGCGGCCCAGCGCACCAAGACGGCCAGCGATTATTACTCCGCCGGCGGCGGCATCACCGGCACCCAAAACGGTCTGGCCATCGCCGGCGACTACATGTCGGCGGCCACCCTGCTCGGCCTCACCAGCCTGACCTATTTCCAGGGCTTTGACGGCTACATCTACTGCATCTGCTTCTACGTCGGTTGGCCGTTCATCATGTTCATCATGGCCGAGCGGCTGCGCAACCTGGGCAAGTTCACCTTCGCCGATATTACCTCGTATCGACTGGATCAACGCAAGGTGCGCACCGTCGCCGCCATCGGCTCCTTGACCGTGGTGGTGTTCTATTTGATCGCCCAGATGGTCGGCGCGGGCCAGTTGATCAAATTGCTGTTCGGTCTGGAATATTGGATGGCGGTGGTCATCGTCGGCGTGTTGATGGTGATTTACGTCACCTTCGGCGGCATGATCGCCACCACCTGGGTGCAGATCATCAAAGCCTGCCTGCTGCTCGGCGGCGGCACCCTGGTGATGCTGTTGGCGTTCTCCCGCTTCGGTTTCAGCCTTGAAACGCTGGCCAGCCAGGCGGTTGCCAACTCCAAGAAAGGCATCGCGCTCATGGGTCCGGGTTCCCTACTGGCCGATCCGATCACGGCGGTTTCGCTGTCGTTGGGCTTGATGTTCGGCACCGCCGGCCTTCCGCACATCCTGATGCGCTTCTTCACCGTGCCCAACGCCAAGGAAGCGCGCAAGAGCGTGTTCATCGCCACCCTGTGCGTCGGCTTCTTCTTTACCGTGGTGGCGATCATGGGCTTGGCGGCGATCACCATCGTCGGCACTGATCCCCAGTATTTTGAAGGGGGCGATCTGGCTGGCAAACTGCGCGGCGGCGGCAACATGCCGGCCATGCATTTGGCGCACGCGGTCGGCGGCAACCTGATGCTGGGCTTTTTGTCGGCGGTGGCCTTCGCCACGATTTTGGCCGTGGTGTCAGGATTGGCGCTGGCCGGCGCGTCGGCGATTTCGCATGACCTGTATGCCAACGTGATCCGCCGGGGTCAGGCCACCGAGGCTGAGGAAGTGCGTGTGTCCAAGCGCTCCTCGCTGTTCCTGGGCGTGCTGGCCGTGCTGCTCGGCATCGCCTTCGAAAAACAGAACGTGGCCTTCATGGTCGGTCTGGCCTTCGGCGTCGCCGCTTCGTGTAATTTCCCGGTGCTGATCCTGTCGATGTACTGGAAAGGCTTGACCACCCGCGGCGCGATCTGGGGCAGCATCGCCGGTCTGGTATCGGCGGTGTTGATCGTGGTGCTGTCCAAGGCGGTATGGGTGACCGTGCTCGGCAACAAGGATCCGCTGTTCCCCTACGAGCAACCGGCGATCTTCTCGATGCCGATCGCGTTCTTCTTCGCGTGGTTGGGCTCGGTGACGGACACCAGCGCTCAAGCGGCTCAGGAGAAAGAAGCGTTCGAAGATCAGTACGTGCGCGCGCAAACCGGCTTCGGCGCGGCGGGCGCGGCGGCGCACTGATCCAAATCCCGTCCGGACGACCGCGCCAAGCCATCGGCCGGTCGCCAACGGTTTTGACAGCGCGGCGGCGGGTGTTTAAACCGCCCGCCGCAGCAACGCCAAAGTCTCGACGTGGTGGGTTTGCGGAAAGAAGTCGTAAGGCTGCAACGCTTCCACCGCATAACCCGCCGCCGTCAAGCCTTGCAAATCACGGCTTAAAGTCCCGGCGCTGCACGACAGATAAGCCAGTCGTTCGGGCCTAAACTGCTCGGTCGCCCACTCCAAAATCTCAGGCTCCAAGCCGGTGCGCGGCGGGTTGAGGTAAAGCAACCGGCTTTTGCGCGACGGCGTCCAGTCCCGCAATTGCGGCAGCCGGTCAACGCACTTGCCGCGCAACACTTCAGCCCACGGCGCGTTCAGCCGCGCGCATTCCACCGCCTCGCCCCCCAATTCCACGCCCAGCACCCGCGCCCCGCGCGCGGTCCAGCGGCTCAGACTGGCCCCGATGCCGCAATACAGATCGGCGAGGCCATCGCCGGCTTGCGGCGCTAAAAACGCCTCGGCCGCATCGAGCGCTTGCCGGTACAGCACCGGAATCAACTGTTGGAAGGCGGTTGGTCCGTAGATCAAACCCAAGGCATCCCGCGAGCGGGGTCGGCCCCAGAGCAATTGCCAGCCGTTGCGGGCGAACAACCGCCGGCCGGCGGCCGGATGTCGGTGCAGCCACAGCCCCTCTAACCCGACCGCCGCCAGCGCCTCGCACGCCGCCACGCTCAAGCCATCGAGCGAGGCGACGCGGTGCGACTTGACGATCAACGTGGCCTGCGCGCCGGATTGAACCAAGAAAGCCAAGGGAAACAGCGGATAAGGCGGTAATACCTGCATCAACCACCGCACCAGCGCCCGCACTGAATCCGCGTGAACCGGACAGTCGGGAATCGGAATCAACTCATCGCGCCGCCACAAGCCAAATTGCCAACCCGCCGCCTCGCTCCAAACCGCCGACAGACAGACTTTGCGTCGGTAAGCCCAACGCGCGGCCTCGTCGACAGTTTGCAGCGGTTGCAACCGTTCCGCCCAAGGCGCGAGCCGTTCGCGCAACCAGGCCGCTTTTTGCGCCGCGCTGTCGGCCGCGCTCAAGTTGCGATGGCGGCAACCCGGACAACGGCTCTCGCAACCGGCGGCCAATTTCAAGGCGCAGTCGCTGGATTCGCGTTCAATGACGGACACGGTGGCTGATAATAGGGAGAGCGATGAAAGAGGACAAAACCATGGTCAGCAGCTATTTGATCTGCGATGAATGCGGGCGCTTCGGGCCGCCGGCCGGTTTCTTGAGCCAAAACGGGTTGCGCCTGTGTTATCAGTGCTGGTTTCAACAGCGGTTAGACGACCAGCAGCCGCCAGCCACGGACCCGGCCATCGAATCCGAGGACGAATCGGCTTTGGATCGACCGGATCACCCCCAGAAGCGTTGATCGGCTCAAATCAGGCTTTTCCACAAGCGCCATCAGCCTCGATTATCGACGGCCAGCGGCGCGGCGGGAGGCGCCGCCGGTTTAGCGGACGCGGCTCGAACCGCCGCCAATTGCGACAGCAACATGCCGGCGAACATCAAAGCACAGCCGAGCAAACCCCGATCCGATAAGCTTTCTTGCAGCAGCCACCAACCGCCCAGCACCGCGAACACCGTTTCCAGACTGAGGATGATGGCGGCATGGGCGGGCGGGGCATCGCGCTGGGCCACCACTTGCAGGGTATAAGCAACGCCGACCGACAACAAACCGCCGTATAAAATCGGCATCATGGCCGCCTCCAACGCCTGTAGGGTGATCGGCTCGATCACGATGGCGACGATCAGGCTCAACACCCCGCATACGATAAATTGCAGGCAAGCCAGCAATACCGGTTCGATGTGCCGCCCCGACAGCCAGCCGATCACCAGCACGTGGCCCGCCCAAAATAAAGCGCCGACCAACACCAGGCCATCGCCTTTAGCCAGCGTGAAGTTGTCAGTGACCGTCAGCAAATACAAACCCAGCATCGCAATCACCGCGCCGGCCCAGGTCGCCCACGGCGTGCGCTGGCCCCACAGCAACCCTAGCAGCGGCACCAGAACCACATACAAGCCGGTGATGAATCCCGCCTTGCCGGCGGTGGTATAGACGATGCCGACCTGTTGCAACGACGCGCCGGCGAACAGCAGCAAGCCGGCCAGCAGGCCGCCGCCCGCAATCGACCGCCAACCGCCCGCCGGGCGATCCGCGGCGCTGCGTCGGGCAATCAACAGCAACGGCAGCAGCGAGGCCGCCCCCAACAGGAAACGGACACCGTTGTAACTAAAGGGGCCGACATGCTCCATGCCGATCCGCTGGGCGACGAAGGCGAACCCCCAAATCACCGCCGTCACTAACAGCAGGAATTCCGCTTTCAATCTCTTGGACATGGCTAGCATCATGGGTTGATCAATTCGGTCCGCGCATCCGATGGCGCTTCCAGGCGGGGGGGGCGGGTCTGAAACAGCGGATCGCATCATAGCGGACTCGCTGGATTCCGACATGGACGCGGCGGTCGGCGTGAAAGCTTAGAGGAAGCAGCGCGCAAAAACGATCAGCGGCCGATAACAAGTTCGCTTGCCCGGCGGCGGAAAATCCTTATACTTGCACTCCTCTCTCCCAGCCGGGATGGCGGAATGGTAGACGCAGTGGACTCAAAATCCACCGGTAGTGATACCGTGAGAGTTCGAGTCTCTCTCCCGGCACCAAGTTTCAGTCGCTCTCTGCTCGATCAGATGATCCGCGACAGCACCCATGCCCGAACAGCCTGACGCCGACGCCGTCCTCGCTTATCTGCGGGACTTGCAAGACCGGCTGACCCAGGCTCTCGAAACCGCTGACGGCGCGGCGAGCTTCACTGAAGATGCCTGGGAACGCCCCACGACCGGCGGAAACCTCGCCGGCGGCGGTCGGACCCGAGTGCTGCGCGATGGCGCGGTCTTCGAGCAGGCCGGCATCAATTTCTCGCACGTCACCGGAACCCGTCTGCCGCCTTCCGCCACCGCCCAGCGGCCGGAATTGGCCGGACGCGGCTTCGAGGCCACCGGCGTGTCGCTGGTCGCGCATCCCTGCAACCCCTACGTCCCGACCTCGCACGCCAACGTCCGCTTTTTCATTGCGGCGTCCGAGCGGGCCGAACCGATCTGGTGGTTCGGCGGCGGCTTCGATTTAACCCCGTATTACGGCTTTGAGGACGATTGCATCCATTGGCATCGCACCGCGCGAGCGGCGTGCGAACCGTTCGGAGCGGACGCGCATCCACGCTTCAAACAATGGTGCGACGATTACTTCTTCATCAAACACCGCAACGAACCGCGCGGCATCGGCGGGCTGTTCTTCGACGATCTCAACGAGTGGGGTTTCGAGCGTTGTTTCGCCTTCCTGCGCAGCGTCGGCGACCACTACCTCCCAGCCTACCTGCCCATCGTGGAACGGCGGCGGGCGCTGGCCTACGGCGGGCGGGAACGAGAATTTCAGCTCTACCGGCGCGGGCGCTACGTCGAATTCAACCTGGTTTACGACCGGGGCACGCTGTTCGGCTTGCAGTCGGGCGGGCGCACCGAATCCATCCTGATGTCGCTACCGCCCCAGGTGCGCTTCGAATACGGCTGGCAGCCGCAGCCTGGAAGTCCGGAAGCACGACTGTACGATTATTTTCTCAAACCGCGCGACTGGCTGGCGGAACACGCCATCGCGCGGGACGCTGGATCGATTTAAGTCGATTTCTGCTCCGGTTGCAGCATGGCGTTCAGCTCATCGACCGCCGCCGCCCAGTCGGAATCTTCCTTGAAGGCTTCCCGCAAGAACCCGGCTTGCGCCGGCGTCCACCACGGCGCTTTTTCCAACGACACGTTTTCGGGTAGCGGGCGGTGCTCGCGAATGAAGGCGTTGATCGCGCCCTCATCGGAGGCCAGACCCAGTTGGTCAAACAACTGATTGAGATTGTAAACGGTGGTGTTCATACCCGCTCCTGCTCGCTGTGCTGAGGGACTGGAATATTGAGTATAGGCTTTGGCTCAGCGCGGGAGTTCCAACACCGCCTCCAACCCCTCTTGCGGGCGGTTGCGCAAGCGCAATTCGCCGCCGTGGGCGCGGGCGACATTGCGGGCGATGCTCAAGCCCAGGCCGGTCCCGCCGGTATCGCGGCTGCGGGAACGCTCCAGCCGGTAGAACGGCTCGAATACCCTTTCGAGTTCGGAGTCCGGAATGCCCGGCCCGTGATCGCGCACCATCAACTTCACCCGAGACGGCGTATCCTCGACCGCCAGCTCGGCCTGCTGGCCGTACTTTAAAGCGTTATCCAGCAGGTTGGTCAGACAACGTTTCAAGGCCAGCGGCCGGCAGCGCAACGGCTGGTGGGCCACGCCGTCGATGCCGACCGTTTGTCCGGCCTCCTCGGCGTCTTCCTGGAGCGATTCCAACAAGGCGTTGAGATCGACCGCCGCAATCGGCTCGCTGTCCTCGCCGCCCCGCAGAAAATCCAGCGATGCTTGCGCCATGCGCTGCATATCGTCCAGATCGCCCAGAAATTTCTCTTTGAGCGAGATGTCGTCCAGCAACTCGGCGCGCAGCCGCAGCCGGGTGATCGGAGTTTTAAGATCGTGCGAGACGGCGGCGAGAATCCGGTTGCGATCCTCGATGTAGCGGATCAGCCGTTCCTGCATGGTGTTGAAGGCGCGGGCGGCGTGACGCACTTCCAACGGTCCGGCTTCATCCAGCGGCGGGCGGCGGATGTCGCGGCCGAGTTCGGCGGCGGCGGCGGCCAATACCGCCAGCGGCCGAGTCAGCGCCCGCACCGCCAACCCGGCCAGCAGCGCCACCGAAACGATCAAGACCAGCAGGATCAACAACAGCCGCGCCGGCCAGGCGATGACTTCCTCCGGCAACACCTGTTGAAAAGTCGCCGTCTCCCCGTCGCGCAACCGCACCTGCACGATGAAGTTGCGCAAGCCCAAGGCCATGGCGTGCGCCCGCCAGCGCGGCGGTCGGTCGGCGCGGCCGGGCGACGGTTCGGTTCGATCCGAATTCAGCCAGCGCGGCCGATCTCGCGGCGGCGGGGGCGGCGGCAACTCGTCATCGATTGCCAACTGAAAAATACGGTCCGATCCCAATTGGCGGCGCAACAGCGCCCGGAACAGCGTGGTGTGGTAGCGCTCGTCCGGAGCGATCTCCGTTTGCCAGGGCAGATCGAGAGTGAGGCGGGTCGGCGGCAAATCGAGCGCGCCCGCCCAGCGCGGGCGTTCGGTTTTCTGAAGGGAGTCGAGCAGGTTGACGATGGCCCCGATCCGTTGGGCGACATGGCCGCCGATGGTATGGTAGAGCGCTTGTTCCCGATCCTGAAGCAGGATGCCGACGCTCGCCAACTGCGTGACGATCAGGCCGCCGGCCAGAAACAGCAGCAGCCGGCCGAACAGGGATTGCGGCAGCAGCGGCATCAACGTTCCCGGCTGACGTGCGCCGCCAGCAGATAACCCTCGTTGCGCACGGTTTTGATCAGCGCCGCCTCGCGCGGGTCGTCGCGCAACCGCCGCCGCAGCCGGCTGACTTGAACGTCGATGCTGCGGTCGAAAGGCGAAGCCTCGCGGCCTTGCGTCAAATCCAGCAATTGATCGCGGTTCAGCACCCGCTGCGGGTGATCCAGGAACACCCGCAGCAGCCGGTATTCGCTGGAGCCCAAGGGCGAGAGCACCCCATCCGGCGCGACGAGCTGGCGCGCCTCCGCGTCCAGGGTCCAGCCGGCGAAGTGAAAGCGGCGGGTTTCCCCCGGTTCGGCGGGCGCGCTGCGGGCGCGCCGCAGGATGCTGTTGATCCGCGCCAGCAACTCGCGCGGGTTGAAAGGTTTGGGCAGATAATCGTCGGCCCCCATTTCCAGACCGACGATGCGGTCGGTATCATCGCCGCGCGCCGTCAGCATGATGACCGGCAGTTGCGAGCGGGCGCGCAGGTTGCGGCACAGCACCAAGCCGTCGTCGCCGGGCAGCATCACATCCAGGATCACCAAGTCCACCGGGCCTTGTTCCAGCGCCGCCCACAGCCCGCGACCGTCGGCCGCGCCGGTCACCTGAAAGCCGTTGCGGCCCAGATAGTCGGCCAGCAACTGGCGCAATTCGCGGTCGTCGTCCACGATCAGCAGATGGTCGTTCATAGCCTTGGCGGTCGCGGTGAAACTGTCGCGATTGTAGACCGCGCGGAAAAAGTCCTGAACGGTTGATACAAATCGTTACAAAACATCCCCGGCGGCAAAATCCTGGTTACATCCATGCCGTCTAATAGCCTCACAGTAAGCCAACACACAGGAGTCAACCATGTCATCGTTTCACAAAAAGCTACTGACCGCCGCCGCTGTCGCCAGTCTGGGCCTGAGCGCCGCCGTTCTCGCCGGCCCTTGGGGCGGCGGGGGCGACTGCCCGATGATGGGCGGCGGTCCGGGCAAGGGCCACGGCCGGATGGGCGGCAATCCCGAGCAGCACATGGCGATGAAGCAGCAATGGCGCGCCGAGCGGATGGAATTGCTCCAAGCGCGGCTCAAATTGAAGCCGGAGCAAGAAAATGCTTGGAAGGGTTTCACCGAGGCCCAGGACGCCCACCACGCCGATAAGATGAAAATGCGTCAAACCATGCGCGGTCAAGACGCCGGCGCGGTCGCTCACTTCGAAAATCGGATTCAAGGCATGGAGCAACACCTCGCCAGCATGAAGACCATGGCTAAAGCCACCGGCGATCTGTACGCCGCCTTGGACGCCGACCAGAAAAAAGTGATGGACGATTTCTTCGCCAATAGCCACGGACGGGGCATGCACGGCAAGGGCGGCATGGGCGGTCCAGGCAATCAGGCGACCCAATAATCGCCTGATCTTTTAATCGGGTTGCGGGCGGCGCTCGGCGAGTGCCGCCTTATTTTTTGCAAAGCAGCATGTTTTAGCTCCTTCTCGCCCCTGTCCGACTCCGGCTTGATTTAAAATGACGCTATCATTCGATCTAGCGAACCAGCGGCACAACCAAAAAAGGCGAGGGCGATGCTGGAAGAAACGATTCAAAAAATCGTCGAACTGCGTCATGAGGCGCCTCATACGGTTCTGGGGCCTCATTACGATGAGGGGGATCGGGCGCTAATCATCCGCGCCTTTCTACCGCAAGCCGAACAGGCTTACGTACTGCCGGCGAAGGGCAACAAGCGCGAGATGGAGCGCGCGCACCCGAACGGCGTGTTCGTCGCGCGCCTTCCGGGCGTCAAGGCCTTGGATTATCGGCTGGTGGCGATCGACGGCAACGGCCACGCCGACACCTTTCACGATCCCTACGCCGCCCGCGATCCGCTGTTCTTCACCGAAGCGGACGGCCGGGCGTTCCAGCAAGGCGCGCTCGACAGCTTGGCCGCCAAGCTGGGCGCGCATCCCAGAATCAAAAACGGAATCCGGGGCGTCAACTTCACCCTTTGGGCTCCGAACGCCAGCCGGGTCAGCGTGGTCGGCTCCTTCAACCAGTGGGACGGCCGGCGTCATCCCCTGGAACGGCACGGCTCTGGCGTGTGGGAACTGTTCGTTCCCGAAGTCGAACTGGGCGAGCTTTACAAATTCGAAATCCGCAACGCCGAAGGCGCGGTTTTTCCAAAACCCGATCCGATGGCGTTCCAAACTGAGAAATATCCCCATAACGCCGCCTTTGTCTGCGATCTTAACCGCCATCACGAATGGCACGATCGAGCGTGGATGGCGGGCTCGGTCCAAACGCCCTGGCGGCTGCCGGCGACCGTTCACCGCGTCGCATTCGCCGAAGAGGCCAGCGGCCGTCCGGATTGGATCGCCCGTTACGGCCAACTGACGGAAATCGTGCTGCCGCATCTGCTCGAACGGCGATTTAATTACGTCGAACTGGCGCTGTGGGGGCGCGGCGAGACGGTTTCCAGCTATTTCGCGCCCAACCCGCGCTACGGCCGGCCCGCCGACTTGATGGCCTTTATCGATCGCTGCCACCAGCACGGCGTCGGCGTCATTTTGGACTGGATACCGGCCTTGCTGCCGCGCGAGGGGCAGGAACTGAGCTGGTTTGACGGGTCCAGACTCTACGACGACGACATTCCAGATCAGCCGGGCTGGCTGGCGTTCGATCTGGAACGCCCGCAAGTTCGCAATGTCCTGCTCGCCAACGCCCAATTCTGGCAACAGGTCTATCATGTCGACGCCCTGCAAACCGATATCCGCACTCATGCGGCGCGCGCGCGGGGACAACCGCTGGCGGCGGCTTTGCGGTTTTTGCTTCGGGACGACGACATTCGCCCGACCCTAGACCCCGAAAAGGCCAGCTCGATTGCCTACCTGCTGGGTCTGGAATCGCACGTGCCTCCGGAGGAATTGCCGCTGGAGGCCGCGGCGGAAACCGGGGCGGATGATGAGGCGGAAACCGGGGCGGATGATGAGGCGGAAACCGGGGCGGATGCCGAGGCGGAAACCGAGGCGAACGCTTTCGAACCCGCCGGCCCGCTCGCGAAGTCGCCACCGGAGCCGGGCGCGGCCTCGCCCGAACGCCAGTTTACCGACCCGCACGCGCTGCTAGGTCCGCACCCGTCGGCGGAACCCGGTCTGATCGTGCTGCGCGCCCTGCTTCCGGACGCCGAAACCCCCTGTTTGTGGCTTGAGGACCAACCGAACCTGCTTTACCCCCTACAATGGGTGCCGGAAGATGGCTTGTTCGAAGCGATCATCGCCGCTGATTCCACTGAGTTACGCTATCGGCTGAACGCCACCGACGGCGGCCAAAACCACAGCTTCGCCGATCCTTACGCCGCCACCTTCTCGTTCTTGGGCGACCAGGATTGCTATCTGTTCGCGGAAGGCAATCACTATCAGATTTACGAGAAGCTGGGCGCGCACGCCTGCGAGGCCGGCGGCCGCGCCGGCATCAACTTTGCGGTTTGGGCTCCAAACGCCCAGCGGATCAGCGTGGTCGGCTCGTTCAACCGTTGGGACGGCCGCCGCCATCCGATGCGGCTGCGGCCGGGCTCGGGAATTTGGGAATTGTTCGTTCCCGATTTGAATGAGGGCGAACTGTACAAATTTGAAATTTTGCCCCGCACCGGCCCCGCTTTTCTCAAGACCGATCCTTACGCCTTTTATACGGAAATTCCGCCCGGCACCGCCAGCGTGGTCTACGCCGCCGCCGGCAAGCATCAGTGGCGCGATGCGGAATGGATGGCGCGGCGCGCGCGGAGCCATGCCTGGGAACAGCCGCTGGCGATTTACGAAGTTCACGCCGGTTCGTGGCGGCGCAAGGCGGACGGCGGATTTCTTTCTTACCGCGAACTCGCCGATCAATTGATCCCCTACGTGTTGGAAATGGGCTTCACCCACATCGAATTCCTGCCGCTGGCCGAACACCCCTACGGTCCGTCGTGGGGCTATCAGATTTCCAATTTTTACGCCCCGACTTCCCGTTTCGGCCGGCCGGAAGACTTGATGGAGCTGATCGACCGCTGCCATCAGCACGGCATCGGCGTGATCCTGGATTGGGTGCCGGCGCACTTCCCCAAGGACGCGCACGCCATGGCCTGGTTTGACGGTACCTGCGTGTACGAACACGCCGATCCGCGTCAGGGCGAGCATCCGGACTGGGGCACCCTGATCTTCAACTACGGCCGTCACGAGATCGAAAATTTCCTGATCGCCAACGCGCTCTACTGGCTCAAAACCTTTCACTTCGACGGCCTGCGGGTGGACGCGGTGGCCTCGATGCTGTATCTGGACTATTCCAAGAAAGACTGGATTCCCAATCAGTACGGCGGCAACGAGAATTTGGAAGCCATCGAATTTCTCAAGCACACCAACGCGGTGGTGCACGCGCAATTCCCCGGCGTGATGATGGTCGCCGAGGAATCCACCGCCTGGCCGAACGTCTCAAGGCCCACCCACATGGGCGGCTTGGGATTTGGCTTCAAATGGAACATGGGCTGGATGCACGATGTGCTGGCCTATATGAAAGAGCGGCCCGAGCACCGCCGTTACCACCATCACAAACTGGGTTTCGGCCTCAGCTACGCCTTCAATGAAAACTTCATCCTGTCGCTGTCGCACGATGAAGTCGTGCATCTGAAAAAATCGCTGCTCGGCAAAATGCCTGGCGATGACCGCCAGCGGTTCGCCAATTTGCGCGTGCTGTACGCCTTCATGTACGGCCACCCCGGCAAGAAACTGTTGTTCATGGGCGGCGAGTTCGGCCAACTCGGCGAGTGGAACCACGACGGCGAACTCGAATGGCCGCTGCTGCGCCAGTCGCACCACCAACGCTTGAAGACGTTCGTCAGCGATTTAAACCAACTCTACGCGCGGGAGCGGGCGCTGCATCAAGTCGATTTTCGCGGCGCGGGTTTCGAATGGCTGGACGGGGGCGGCGCGGAAACCGGCGTGCTCGGCTTCGTCCGCAAGGCTCGCGACCCGCGCGAGGCGGTGCTGTTCGTGTTGAATTTCTCGGACCGGCACTATTCTCACTACCGGATCGGCGCGCCGTATCCGACGAGTTATCGGGAAATCTTTCACAGCGACGCTCGCGAATACGGCGGCTCCAGCAAAATCGTGCCGGGGAACGCGGTAACGGCCGAAGAGGTGTTCAGCCACGGCTTCGCCTTTTCCATCGTGCTGAACCTGCCGCCGTTCAGCGCGGTGGTATTGAAACCGGAGCCGTTGCAATTGACTTAACTCCATCCATCCACCCGAGGTCGGACCCCACTTAACAGCGCGCGGCGGGTCCGACTTTTCTTTCGAGTATGTCCCGATGGTTCAGCACACGATTCTGTTGGAATTCGCCCCCGACCTCAACGCGCTCCATGGCGGCAAACGGCTGACCGACGGTCTATCCGCCGCAGTCCAGATCGGCGACGCGCTGTGGTTGGCCAACGATGAATCCTTGAGCCTGGAAAAACTATCGCGGCTGCCGGATTCCGTCGAGCGCGTCCGATTCGGATGTCACCAACAAGTTCCGCTATCGGATTTCCTTCAGTTACCGCTCCCGCCCGATCCCGACGCACCCGACGGTCAAAAAATCCAGGAAGCCGACGTGGAAGGTCTCGCCTATCATGACGGTTACCTATGGCTGGTCGGCTCGCACAGCCTCAAGCGCAAGAAACCGGACCCGCAGGCCACGGCCGAGAAAAACAGCAACCGCTTGACCAAGGTGACCGGCGATGGAAACCGCTATTTGCTGGCTCGCATCCCCTGGCAAGCCGCCACGCAAGCGCTGGCGCGAACCGACGATCACGAGCGACGGAGCGCGGCTCGTTTGAGCGGAACCGCGCACGGCAACGAACTGACTCAGGCACTGGCTGACGACGAGCACATCGGGCCGTTTCTGGCGATTCCCGGCAAGGATAACGGCTTCGATATCGAAGGATTGGCCGTGACCGACGACCGAGCGTTTATCGGCTTGCGCGGGCCGGTGCTGCGCGGTTGGGCGATCATTTTGGAGTTGGCCCTGGAGCAAACCGAAGCCTTCACGCTTTCGCTAAAACCCATCGGCTCGTCCGGTCGCCGCTACCGCAAACACTTTCTCGACCTGCGCGGCCTGGGCTTGCGGGATTTATGCGTTTGGGGTTCCGATCTGCTGATCCTGGCCGGCCCGCCGCTCGCCCAAGCCGGCCCTTTCAGCGTTTTCCGCTGGCCGGGCGGCGCGGAATCACGCGGCGGCGACGCCTCGACCTTCAACGACGATTTACCGGTCGTGTTCGATCTTCCCGTTTCGGAACGCGAACAGCCGGAAGGCATCACGCTCTTTTCAAGCGGTGCGGGGTCCGATCCTCAACTGTTGGCGGTCTACGATTCCACTTCACCGAGCCGGCGCGCGAGCGCAAACGCCGTGAAGGCCGATCTCTTTGCCTTGACCGGGCGCGCGGGGCATTTTTGATGATTTTGACGGGCCTCGCGAAATGGGCGTCTGGCGCGGTCGCGACCCGGTTCGCCCCTCTCGACCCGCTCAAGAAGGCGCCTTTCGGATCCCCGCACTGAACCCGCGTGGAATCACCGGCTCGTTTACGAGCCCAAGAATCGGATATCCATGTCAGCCTACGCCACAGGCAAGCGACGCGCCTTTCAACCCGGCATCGCTCGCCGACTTCGACCTTCCGCTGCTTCAGTGTTGAAGCTACCGGCCAAACTTCCGCGGCGTTGAAGACCACGCGGCCGGTCAGTGTCTTCCGATCAACCACCCGCCCCCGGAAAAGCGAGCCCCTTTAAAAGTCTGTCGATGGCGCCAGGATTTTCCGGGGTAAATCCCGCCGCAATTTGCTTCTTGATAATTTCGATCTCGCTGCTGATTAGACGGGCATACATAAACACATCCCACGGCGCCCACACCCTTATCCGCGCCGAAAAAAGTTGACACGAATAACTCAATTCCGCGCCGCCCTCTCGCAGAATAGCCACCACTGTCTGAGCGCAATTTTCACCGAGAAAACGATACTGGCCGTCCTTCTGCATCTTTCTCCAGGCCAGCAGCATTCGATCTTCGTCCAAGCCCCGGATTTCTACGGCATGATCCGGATGGCGTCCCTCCATTTCCACGTCACCGAGAAAGGTCGAAACATATCGCGTTACGCCACCCACATTAAGCGCCCAAATCAATCCGGGCTTGCTGGTTACTCCCGTTGCGCTGCCGGGCCACCAACTCACGTAATCCGCTTTTCCCGGCCCTTCCCCGAAAGCCAGATCCATGGAGGCATGGCCGATATTGGGAAACTTCGTTTTCCAGCAATATATCTTGATCATATTTTCGTCCTCATCAGGGCCTGCGTGCGTTTTTGTTGATAGTTCCATCGGGATTGGCGCGCACGTAATCCCCAGTGTTGACGCGCAAGACACTATTCTGGTAGCCGGTGCCCGCATAAACCGGGACGTTGACGATGCGAGCGAAGGCGGCGAGCAATTTTTCGTTGTTACCGATCTCGCAATTTTGCAGATGCACGAACCCGCTCGGATCAAATTTGCCTTTGAGCAAGCTCAAAATTTTTGAAAAAGAACCGATATTTTTCTCATCGATGCAATCGCTGCCGATTTCCATCTGTTTGGCGTTGCCGTGATCGAGAATGTTCAGCCTGCTCATTTTGCGGTTTTTGTTGAAATTGCGAAAAAACTCAAGACGGTCGATAACGTTTTGCACCATCGTGTTGACGTCGGTCATCGTCACCGTACCCGGCATTTCCACCAACATGTTGTAAGCGGCGAGCGCCCCGCCTATCGCCGGCAAGCCGTACAGACCAAGCAGGGGAACGTTAAGGGGACCGGTTCGCTGAAGGAATGCAGCCGCTCCAGCCATGGCGGGCAAACTGAATTTTTCAATCCGAACGTCGATGGCGGTTATTTCGATGCCCACGGCGAACTCCCCTGAAACCTGTTGTATGCGGCGGCGGACCTATTCGGTCTTTCAAGATTCAGGGCAATCGTCGCCTAAAAGGATTTCACACCGATTTCAAAATCCTGGAGCTTTATTAAGTTTGTAAGCGACAAGTAAAAACCGTCGAGCTAGCGCTCAGACCCGCTCTTTTAACCTGACAATTTTCTGAGCACCGCCCGCGCCGGCGCGCCATCGGCGCCGGCCAGCTTGAGCGGCAGGGCGATCAACTCGTAAGGCCCCGGCTCGATCTCGGCCAGATTCAGCCCTTCCAGAATCACCACCTCGGCTTTTAACAAGACGATATGCGTTTCCGGCGCGTCATGAAAGCGCTGGACCGACAGGTAATCGACGCCGATCAGGCATAAGCCCCGCTCCACCACCCAGCGCGCGGCGTCGGCGGTCAGCGCCACGAAATCCTTCCGAAACTCCCGATCCCCCCGCCGCCAGCCTTCGGAATTGCGGGTCCGCAACAATAGCCGCCGGGTGTCGGCAGGCAACCGCAAGCCTTCCAGATCGCGGGCGGTGACAGATTCCACATCCGGCAAGACCGCCACCACCGCCGGCCCGATCAGAGCGTCCAGGGCCAAGTGGGTGACATCCGCGCCATCGGCCAGAAAATGGACGGGCGCATCGACATGGGTACCGCTGTGGAGACCAAAACTCAGCGCGCCGTCATTGACATGATCGCCGCGCGCCATATCGCGGCGGCGGGTCAATTCGACCGGCGGACTGCCCGGCCAACGCGGCAGCTCGGAGGACAGGGTCAGCGAAATATCGAGGTACTGGCTCATGGGCTATCTCCGCGCATTCAAGCGCCCGCCGCAACAGCGGCCCGAACCTTCGGCCGGCTCGCGGCAGGGTTTTTAAGCGGCCATCACTCGCCATCCCGCGCCGGACCGACCGGACGACGGGTCTGCTTCTTATCGCCAATCCGCCGCTTGGCGTCCATGCGCCGCTGTTTGGCGGCGCGCGAGGGCCTGGTTTTGAGTCGCGGCTTGGGGATCTCAGCCGCCTCCTGAATCAAGGCGATCAGCCGCTCGATGGCATCCTGCCGGTTGCGCTCCTGGCTGCGAAAACGGCGGGCGGTGATCAACAATTCGCCGGCTTGCGTCGCCCGGCTGCCGGCCAAGGTCAATAACCGCGCCCGCACGGACTCTGGCAATGATGGCGAGCGGGCCGCATCGAAACGCAACTCCGCCGCCGTCGCGACTTTATTGACGTTCTGACCGCCGGGACCGGACGCCAGCTTGAATTGAAATTGCAGTTCGGCCTCATCGAGGTCGATGTTCGGAGTGACTTCGATCATGGCGGTGGCTTTATCCTCCGATGCCTTCCAGCAGCCGTTCCACGGTCGCGACGCGGGCTTCGGCGTCCGGCAATTCCTTGATAAAGCGCAGCTTGTCCTTGCCATCCAGTTTATAGACCTGATGCTGCTGTTGGATGAGCCGCACCAATTTGACCGGGTCCACCTTCGGCTCCGGGCCGAACACGATACGCCCGCCCTTGAGGCCGGCTTCGATCTTTTTGATGCCAATCGGGGTGGCTCTCAGCTTCAAGCTGGTCACCCGAAACAGATTTTTGACCGGTTCCGGCAACAGGCCAAAACGGTCGATCATTTCGACTTGCAACTCGCGCAACTCGCTCTCGTCGCGGGCGCTGGCGATCCGTTTGTACAAGATCAACCGGCTGTGAATGTCGGGCAAATAATCGTCGGGAATTAAGGCCGGACTTTGCAGGTCGATTTCCGGGCCGTGATCCAGCGGCCGATCCAGCTCCGGCACCCGTCCGGCCTTGAGCGCTTGCACCGCGCGCTCCAGCAAATCCATATACAGCGTGAAGCCGACCTCGTGAATCTGGCCGCTTTGCTGCTCGCCCAGCAGCTCGCCCGCGCCGCGAATCTCCAAATCGTGATTGGCCAGCATGAAGCCCGCGCCCAAATCCTCCAGCGATTCGATGGCCTCGATCCGCTTGACCGCGTCGGCCGTCATCGCCCCGCGCGGCGGCACGATCAGATAGGCGTAGGCGCGGTGGTGCGAGCGCCCGACCCGGCCGCGCAACTGATGCAGTTGCGCCAGCCCCAGCTTGTCGGCGCGGTTGATCAGGATGGTGTTGGCGCTGGGCACGTCGATGCCCGATTCGATGATGGTGGTGCAGACCAATAGATTGCAGCGGCGGTGATAAAAATCCAGCATCACCTGTTCCAGTTCCCGCTCGCGCATCTGGCCGTGGGCGATTGCGATCCGCGCGCCCGGCGCGAATTCGGCCAACTGCGCCGCCATCCGTTGGATGGTGTCCACCTCGTTGTGCAAAAAGTAGATCTGGCCGCCGCGCTTGAGTTCACGCTGGCAGGCTTCGCGAATCGTCGCCGGGTTCCACTGGCCGACGAAGGTCTTGACCGCCAGGCGGCCCGCCGGCGGGGTGGCGATGATCGACAGTTCGCGCAAACCGGCCATCGCCATGTTCAGGGTGCGCGGGATCGGCGTGGCGGTCAGGGTCAGCA
>ERZ761607.1054-NODE-1054-length-37576-cov-39.907732_pt1 | contig 37576 bp, 38 predicted proteins | sample MGYA00511164_ERZ761607 | MGnify/ENA primary metagenome ERZ761607 (study PRJEB28899, sample SAMN02445080) | bioreactor sludge metagenome | biome: EBPR sludge | place: Australia: Brisbane, Thorneside Wastewater Treatment Plant | collected 2011-06-22 ...
TTCATGTCGGAAAACCACGTCGCGTCAGCCTCGTGGAGTTAAGCAGAGGTTTCATATCGTTTAGCCCTCTTTCTCGCCAGCTGAAAAAGCTTTCTTGGCTTCTTCATGTACGAGTTCTATCGTTTCATCCATCAGCTGGCGATATCGTGTACTGGTCAGCACGCTGTAATCACGCGGATGAGGGATATCAACATCAATGATTTTCTTCGGCTTGCAAGGGCGCGATGACATGATGACAAGTCGATGTCCAAGAAAGATCGCTTCTTCCAGATCGTGGGTGATAAAGAAGATGGTGACTTTGTTCTTGTAATAGATTTCCAGTAGCGCCTCATGCATCACTGATTTGGTGAGCGAGTCGAGTGCGCGATAAGGTTCGTCGAACAGCAATACCTTGGGCTCATTCATCAGAGCCCGAACAATTTCTACCCGACGGCGCAAGCCGGAGGAAACTTCACCGGGAAAATTGTGCTCGGTCCCACTTAGACCTGCATCCGCCATCATGCTGCGGGCTTTGTCGTAGATTTCCTTTTTACCCAACTTGCCTTGCATCAACGGGCCGAAGGCAACGTTGTCCAAGTTGGATTTCCATGGAAACAGCGCACCGTTCTGAAACACCACGATACGATCGGAGCCAGGCTGAGCCATGGGTTTTTCTGGTCCGCACAAGAGCTCGTCATCAAGGAAAATCTTGCCCGAGCTGATGCTGTGAAACCCCGCAATCGCGTTCAGCAACGTGGTCTTCCCGCAGCCGGATGGCCCGACAATCATGCATATTTCGCCAGCTGGAATATCAAGCGAACAATGATCCACAGCCATCACCGCGGCGCCTTCCGGATCATAGATCTTGACTACATCCTCAATCCGGATTGCACCTTTCAATGCTCCTTTTTCAGCCTTCTCGGCTTTTTGCAACACGGCATTCATTAACGACCTCCCAAGGCAAGTTCACGAACCCGCCACTGCATCATATAGTCACCTGCCATGCGCACGAGGGCGCTGGAGGTGTAGCCAACTATGCCCAGCGTGATCATGCCGATCACGATAGTCGGATAGCGAACCATCGTATAAGACGTGTTGATCACATAACCCAGCCCGAACTCGCCGGACACCATTTCCCCTGCCACCAGAGAGAACCAGGCAACCCCGATCGAGATTTGCAGGCCTGTAAAAATGAAAGGCATCGCGCCTGGCACAATCACTTCCTTAAAGGTTTGCCACTTGCTCGCACCGAGACAGGCGGCCGCCCGGCTGTAAGACTCGTCAATGGTTTCGACGCCCAACATGGTATTCAGGGCGGTGGCATAGAAAGAGGCAAGAAAGGTAAGGTAGATAACGGGCGTTTCGGAACCCTGGAACATCAGGATCGCCAGAGGCACCCAGGCCAGAATCGGGATGGGGCGCAACGTTTCAAAGACGGGAAAGACATACTCGCGAAATGTCTTCGACCAACCCAAGAACAGTCCCAGCGGTACGCCAAGGACCGTGGCAAGGAAAAATGCAATCAGGATTCGGCGAACGCTGACCCAGATATGCTGGTAATACTCAGGCGTATAGATTGAGAGTCCGTAGACCGGGTCTTTGCTGAACCACTCTTTCATCACCACGGTCAATCCCGGCATGTCCGCAAATCTGGGCAATTTCCAGACCTCGACAGTGAGGTACCAAGTCGCCAACAGGATTCCGAATCCCGTAAACATCAGATAGGGTTTTGGACTTTTCAGCCACTGCGACAAACGAAACATCGTCAAGGTCAAACCGGTGGCCATGGTGACCGGCACTTGCGTGAAATGCGGGACATGCCCCGCCACCTCTTCAGGCAAGGTATATTCTTTATTGATCATGGTCGCGAAGCGGCTCATGACAATATCGCCGGTTTCGGGCGAAGTCCTGAAGAGATTGATCAGTTCCTCGCCGTTGATCCGGATCAGCTCAGTCCGTTCCATGCAGACGGTCTTCGCCAAACGGCTGCGCTGATTATCGAGCACCGCTGCCCAGCCGAAAACATCACCGCTATGTAGGACTTTTTCCGGGTGAATCGCCTGGAAACCAATTCCAAGCGTGTGCTGTACGCTGCCCGAGGACACGATATAAACATCGTCGGCAAAATCACCCTGGTGATAGATCACATCCCCGCGGGCGTGAGACTCGTATCTGGCTAGCCCGGCGATTGCTTCGAGTATGTCGATCGGAACCGTTTGGAACGGCATAGATCGCTTCAGTAAAGTTACAATTTGGTCCATTTGTATTCCTCTTGGCATCTGCTGTCTGGGTTTTTTTAGATGTAGTCAAGCAGACGTCCATGCATTTCAGACGTCAAGACTCTCGCCAGCCGTACGCGTCAGGCCATGCGCACAGCTGGAAACAATCTTGATGAAATAGATTGAGAGAGAGTTACTGGCCTTTATATGCCGAAGCAGGCAAGGCTTTGATCAAGCCGACCGGACTCTTCAAGCCGCGCTCTTTCAATATTGCCTCGGTGAATTCCGGCATGACGGCATCTGCACGCAATGTAGGCGTATTGATGCTCTTCACGGAATAAAGGAAGCTAGCGGCTTTGGTGATCAACTCCGAAGCTTCCGGGGTAATGGCGTAGGGCAACTGGAGCCGCACCGGGCTACCACCCAAAGCTTCCGGATAAGAGCCATACAACGAGGTCCACAGAACCTTCTCGGAGAAACCCGTGGTTTGTGCTTTCACCATTTTGGCGACGCTATCTGCATTCTTCGGATCCGCCATGTAGAGTTCGGCATCGAGCTCTGCATTCAGCCATGCTTTAACCACATCCGGACGAGACTTGATCAGATCGTCGCGCATGACGATGAACGCTCCATCGTGCTCATTGACCGCCGTGCCGGATGCAACACGCTTGGCGAGGCCTTCAAGCACCAGGCGGGACGCTGTAGGCTCCCAAATAACCGCGGCATCGATCTTGCCAGCCCGGAAACCGCTGGTAATGACTTCAATGTTCTGATTCAGATAGGCTGCAGGCTCAACCCCCATTTTCTTGAACACGGCTTGCGCAAAGCGGTCCGCACATGCGCCCTTCGGCACGGCTACGCGCTTGCCATCCAGCCACTTGATGGCTTCTTTCTGATCGGCAAATTTGGGCGCGTCATTCCTCACGAGGAAGTTGTTGCATTGATCAACGCCCAAGCCTGCCGTCGCAACGATACGAAGATCCGCGACATTCTGTTTGGTTGTCGAGACGATGGCCGGCATGTCTCCCATGTAACCAATATCCTGCTTGCCTGCGAGCATTGCATTGACGATAACGGCGCCCTGCAAGCCGATCGAGAATTCAACGGTGGATCCCTTGGGCAGGTATTTCTCATAAAACTTCATGGGCAGCATAACCACGCCGGACCAAGACTCCGTGTAATACGGCTGGTAACCCACCACCAGGTGAATGGGATCCCCTACTTTCCCATAGTTGTTCTCACCCGCGAACGCAGAAGACGCGCCCCCGACAGCAAGGCCAAAAGTCGCAACTAAACCTGCTAATGCGAGACAAATGCAACGATCAAACCAATTCATAAGGCAAGTCATGATGAAGTTCTCCTCTGTTAGACACTTCCCTGGTACGGGTCATAATCAATATTGATTACTCTTTATATCTGTACGAAATTCATATGCTGTGCTACACAAAGTCTTGGTGCTAATCCCGCTATTAGTGTTTGGCTATTTCTCTCCTTGGGAGCCTAGATGTCGAGTGATCAGCGTCGAAAGCTTACGCATGACGAGATATCCCGATGCCGGATCAGATTCGAGGACTTTCAAGGTTTCCTCGCCATTCAGTCGCAACAGGACGGAATCTTCCAGGCAAGTGGCCTTTGCAATCCGGCGTGCCTGATTCTCAAGTAATGCCGCCCATCCAAACACTTCCCCCTTATGCAAAACAAAACCGGCAGGGCTGGTGCCATCGCGGCCGATAAGAAACTCAACGCGGCCCGACTCGAGAATGTAAAGATCATCGGTTGGATCGCCGATGTTGTAGAGGGTGCTTCCGCTTTCGTATTTCTCACGTCGGGAAAGCAAATCAAGCCGTTGCAAAGTGTCGCCAGAAATATCCATGAACAACTGTGCCGCCTTCAGCGCACTGGACTGCACCACGAATATCTCGCCGTCCTCAACCTTGACTTCGTATTTTTCAAGAGGAGCCTCTGCAAGGCCAATCGCTTTTCCGGTGGTAATGTCCCACTGCCATAAATGCTGGTGGCAGGTAAGCACTGCGCCATCGTAATAGCCCTCGGCCAGACAAACTTCCTGATGGGGGCAAATGCCCTGATACGCGTAATAACAATCACCCGCGTTGGCTATGAGGACTTTGAGCCCGCCCTCGACGTCATAGTCTTTCATCCCGTTGCTGGGAATTTCAGCCGTATTGCATATGCGTATCTTGCTCATTCGCCATTCCTAACTGAATTTGTCATAACAAATGTTGTCGGTGGTCAATCTCGCCTGAAGTAATATTCGGACGGTTGCATCCACCATTGGCGGTGGGCCGGCAAGATAGGCCCTGACGTTTTGATAACTGCCCTGCATGTGACGCCCCGCCACATCGTGCACATAACCCGTGTCGAACTTCAGTTGCGGGTAGTCGCGCAGGGCAGAAGCGGGAGGATCCTCTTTTGACAGGGCGATGGTTACGTTCAGCTTGTCGCCGCATTGGTCCCGCAATCGAGAAAACTCGTCGAGGAAAAAGGCATCCTTCAGCGTCTGCACACCGAAGAACACATCACCCCGATATTGATGAAAATAATCATCCTGCGCAGCCCGCGATAGGATGGATATCATTCCTGCAATACCGCTACCGCCCGCGATACAAAGGATGTTTTTGGACAAACCCGGGTAAAAAGTCGCATGGCCCAAGGGACCAAACAACTCGACCTCGACACCCGTGCACTGACTATTGAACAGCCATTCGGATATACCGCCTCCTGGCTTTTTCTTGACGATGAATTCGAGGCTTTCAGCTTCACGCTGATAGTTCACCATTGACCAACCGCGAAACCCTGCCACGCCAGGTACCTGGATCATCACAAACTGGCCGGCATCAAACTCCATCGGCTGGCTCAGTTTGATCTGCAGATGAATCACGTCGGGCGTCAACAGCTTGGCCAAACTGATATGCCCCTTCAATGCAGCAGGTACGCAAACACCTGCTTCCATGGTCTGGACAAAGCTCGCCACTTCGATCGAGGCATCAGTCTTGGCAACACACTGACACATCAGAAACTCGTCATCACCCTTCAGGTATTTGCGCCCTGGAGCCTCGGGCCAGGCATCGACAATCTCTCCCGAGATCAGCCGTGCCTTGCACGTTCCACACGTTCCACTACCACATTCATAGGGCAGGTCAACGGCACCACTCAATCCAGCGTAGAGTACTTTCTCCCCTTCGGTCGCATTAAAATGATGTGCGCGGTTTCTGGCATTGACCTGTATTTTCATAGCGCTGTTAGCCCATTAAAACCATCAAAGCGGAATGTGGTAACCGATACCGAGCATCCGGGTATCGAGGCGGACGTTCCGATCCAGCAACTTTGGACTTCCCCCATTCATGGAGATGGTGTCGTAGATCTTCCCCACAGCGAACAGCTCGGTCTCACCACCATCCAGCGTTGTCTTGAAGACCTGTAACGCGCTGACCGTTTTTGCCTGTTGCTTGGCTTCATCTTGTTCGACGGTATACACCGTGACGTGACGGCTTAGCGATGAATGGTCGCTGTTGTGCCTGGGCAGGTTGTCGAACAGAACCTTCATGCCATCCTTATCATGTTCAAGCCAGGTCATTTCTTTGCGGATTTCCGGGATGTAGGCAGTAATGGCATAACGAAATGCCGGATCGCACAAGTCAAGGAATCCAGTAAAGTTCTTACTGTCCATCGCAAGGGAGGACCGGTAAATGAGTTCATCAATTAATTGTTTGGGCGTCACGCCAATAGTCCTCGTATCGAAGTAATGAAAGCCTGCAAATGGTCGTCGTCACACTTGCGGCACAAAGCATCAACATAGCTCAAGCTAACTTGTTGTCGCTAAAGGGATCGGATGCTTGACGCCCCATGCGCTTGCCCCACTCGGCATAGAAGTGCCGCATCCCGACCTCGTCATGTATCGTCGAGTTTTCTTCACGGCCATGCAAAACCCATTTGCTGTCGCTTCGCTCACGCATGGCCAACCCTTGTCCATGCACACCCAACAGATCTTCATGCAAGTTGCGGCCAAACGGCCCCCAGATCGTATTGTGGTCGCGCACCCGCTCGGCGCGCTGCTCTGGCGTGTCACTCTTCAGGCCCAATCCACGGAATTCGATAATCAACTTGTCCGGCCCCAATGGAATCGCCGTATCCATTCGCAGTACCGATGTACGAAGGTTGAAGGTCATTCCCGGGAAAAGATCGATTAGCACCCAACCGCCGGGCGCCAAACCCGGCCAGCCCACAGCGCGCTCTTGGCTGCCTGCATAAGCGTCGTATTTGATCGCCATCGAGCCCACCGATGCGTGGCCGTTCGGATACCCCTTGTACTTGCGATCAAAGTAGCCTGGTTGCATCATCCCCGTAATACGGTTGAAGTAATGCATATAGTCGTGGTAGAACTCGCTGTTCGTGTCATGCCACAATTTGTAATTCGTATTGACGATCGCCTTATGATAGGTAAAGACCTCCAAAGGCATGCTGAGATTCTCTTCCATCATGCCCAGTGCGTCGCCGATGTACTCCTTGAGCGTGCAGCTGTCATCGTCCACGTTGACCCAAACAAAACCGCCGTAACCCACTTCGCTTTTCACTTCACGCAAGCTCGCGTCCTTGCAGCCGTAGCGCTCCTGGTAGCCTTCCTTGCCACGAGGGATATCCGTGCAATCGCCTTTCGGACTGAATGACCAGGCATGGAAAATACATGTGATGCGCTTAGCGTTTCCGACAGGATCGTAGAGGAGCGTGTTGCCGCGATGTGGGCAGATGTTGTAGAAGGCCCGCACTTTCATGTCTTCGCCGCGGATCATGAAGAGCTGCGCCCCACCAGGGTGATGAAAAGTGCGGTAATCGAACGCGTTCGGCAACTCCGATTCGTGGCAGCCGATGATCCAGCATTTATTGAATATCTTTTCCTGCTCCTCACGGAAGATCTGGTTATCCGTATAAATCCGGGTATCTACAAAATGAGTAGACGGAAATTTGGGCTGCTCTTTCCATGCGATTTCATTGCGCGACATTCTGCTCTCCTATCGAGTGTGGCAAGGTAAAAACATTTTTTAAGTATGGTTAAGCATAGGCCGTGCCAGGCATTAAAAAATGGATTTCGACTTCGCGCGCAATGCGTAAAATCACGGCTGTCATAATAAAAAGAGCGAATGCCTGACCGAGGTACTCATTCAAAATAACCCTTATCTTGTAACGATCAAGGTGTTTTTTGAAACAGTGTGCGCCAAATTTGCCACATCCTCCTGGGCCGTATCCTGGCGGCTCATACAATGCGTAATACGCCCGAGTAACCTGATAAGACTTGGGATTTGGCACATAGGCCATGATGCCGACGCTAACGCAGGCCCGGATTTCATCTTTGTTGAAATGGCCCAGATCGACAACCACTTATAGTTCCGGTATCCCCACGATGGTCGCGGCCTGCTTGACCATCTTGATCAATTGACGCCGGCGCCCAATCCAATTTCGGTAACCTCGTGCGTGGCGCTCAGACGTGCCAGAGATCCACGGCTGCTTGCACGTTGTAAGCGACAAGACCACGACTGGTACCCGTATCCATCACGTGCGCAGTACCCCCACTAGGTCATCCCACGCATAACTAGCGGCTTTCGAGTGGTCATGTTGCCCGGGGGCCGGAATGCACGGGGCAGATTTATCGAGCCCAGATCATCGGGATATTGAAAGCAAGAAGCGGCTGGCAAGCAAGTTCAGGTTGCCACTAGCACGGCATCTCGGATGTCTATTACGGGAAGAAGGACACCTTGCGCTTCAGCTCGTCACCATTGTGCTCTACCCGCGGCATCGATCGGTACTGGTTACACGAACGGCGTGGTGAGTTTGCTCCTTCCCGAGACGGCCGGACCACAAGCTAATTGCTGCCACAAATTTGACGCACTCTGTCATGGCGCTTAGCAAAAATTTAACGCATTGAGCCTCGATAGTCGACTTACATATCATGTAGTGACGCACGGCAGCATGCTTGAAGCCGATTATAAGAATCCGGTTTGAATTATTAATTACCTTTTGATTTTGCAAGCATTTTTCAGTCACCGATTTCCGGACTTTATCTTTTTTTTCGGCCACCTCATGGGATAGAACCATAGATGGCACACGTCATGCTTGCGACCCGTACACCCATTGATATATGGGGATGATTTTATCTTTAATTGCTTTCAATGAAAGGAAATCAAATGTCGCGCAACAGTGAACAGTGGATAAAAACCCCCAATCTTCCGCCTACACATTACGTGGATCCGATCATCTATTCCGATCCGGCCATTTTCGAGGAAGAGAAAGAAAGAGTTTTCAAGAAAGTCTGGCAGCTCGCTATTCATGAAAGCGAAGTGGCCAAGCCCTATGATTACCGTACCTACCAACATCCTGGCGGCACGTAGCTTGTGATTGTGCGCGGGGAGGACATGAAGATCCGCACTTTCTACAACATTTGTCCTCACCGCGGCAATCTCCTGGTTTACGATCCCGCCGGCAATGCGAAAAAGCTGGTTTGCATTTTCCACCAGTGGGCATTCAATGGAAAAGGTGATTGCGTAGATATCCCCCGCGGGAAAGAAGGTTACCAAGACCGTGTCTGTAAAAACGATGTAGCTCTCAAGGAAGTCAAAACCGAAGTGGCTTACGGCGGTTTCGTATGGGTCAACCTCGATGATTCCTGTGGCCCGCTTTCAGAGTATATCGGCAATGCTCTGGACTACATGATGCCCGAGCTGGAGGCAGAGCCTCTTGAGATATTGTGGTACTACCAAGCCACTCTGCACACAAACTTTAAGCTGATCCACGACACCAACAGCGAGTTCTATCACGATTATCTGCACTACCATAACCGCATTACGGGCATGTTGGACTCCAAGTCCGGTTATTTCCAGCGTAAGTACACGGCCTTCCCTAACGGTCACGCTTCGGTGGGTTCCATGGCGGTCTCGTATGACGCGTACAAAGGTGGCGGCCACTCAAAGCTGGGATGGCCAAAGCTGCCCCCCAATGGCTGGAAACTGGTGGACCTTTTCCCATGCATCACCTTCAACCTGCGCACCTCCGTGTTGCGGATAGACTCGTACATCCCGCTCGGTCCAGATCGCGTCATTCTCGAGTTCCGAGTGCTGGGTCTCAAGAGCGACACCGCAGAAGAACGCCAACAGCGTGAGAAAGATGCGGCCACGATCTGGAGTCCATTTGGCCGCAATCTACACGAAGACCTACTCGCCTCTTCCGGTCAGGGAATCGCCATGGCCAAAGGAAGCGACCCCATGTATGTGCTGCAGGCACGCGAGGAGGGCCTTACGATCCACGACGAAGTCGGGATGCGTCACTATCTCGAGGAATGGAGCAAGCGGATGGGGCGCAGCTCCTCCAATCCCATGGCCCAAACAGCGACGAACAAATGTGCCGCCTGACCTGGGTGCGGGCTGTCCTACCTAGGCTGGACGGGCAGGACAGCTGCAACCTCAACTAAACGGTTACTACCAAACGAGATGAAGGAGTGGATCATGAATGCAGATAGAATTGCTATTGAAGAATTGATTTATCAGACCTGCACGGCTCTGGATCAAAACGACTATTCGGAGTTTCTTGGCCTGTGCAATGAACATTTCGAGTACAAGGTCTCCGCTTTCAGTCCGGAAATCAAGAAGGACATGACATGGTTGGACCATGACAGGGCAGAGATAGAGGAACTTTTCAATACTTTGCCTAAGCACAACAGCGACCGCGCACCCCTTACGCGTAATGCGGTAGTGTATAGGGTCGACTTTGACAGCGGGAAGAAACAGGCAAACGTAGTGACGGCTCTCCAGATATTCAAAACCAATCTGAACGGGGGCGCGACCCAGGTATTCGCTGTCGGAAAATATTACGATACGGTTTCACTTGATGGCCAAGGGCCGACCTTGGTGAAGCGGCACGTCAAACTCGATACCCGCGACTTGGGTTGGGGATATCACGTCCCATTCTGAGACCCATGTGTTTGTCATAGCGGTCATGCGCACCCAGGGCGGGCATTCCCGGAGTGGATAAAGCAGTATCCATTGAATTGCCCAAAGATAAAGAAACGCGGAATGATGCGCATGCCCCGTAAGCGTGGTGAAAAAGCTGAAAAATGCAGCCTGTCAGATGAACAGATTCTTGGGCTGGTTTGCCGCCGCCCTAGTGTGGACACTGCTGACTTTGTACTGGAGAAGACCGATGAAGGACAATCGGGGCAGTGCGCAAACTTATCCTTGTTGGCGACGCCCATTCTGTATGGGAGCGGTATGGCTTTTGGCTCTATTGAGCGGAAATGCGGTTTGCTCGAGTCTAAAAATCGTCACCCCGCTCGCACCACATAGCCTCTAGCACCGACACTTCAGGAAAGAACCCCTCAGAGCGAAGCCCGCTTCTCGACCTCGACGATCAAGACAGGTTTACCCGGCAGGCGCCCGATCCAAGCGAGAAAACTTCGATCGGAAAAGTCCAGGTCCGTCACACTCCGAAGTCATGGGTAAAACAGCGGTCACCCGTGTACCGAGCTCATCGACCGGGTGTGCCGGGTGGCACATCGTTCCGGACAGGTGACGGGCTTGACGTTCGTAAGTCGTGGCGGGGATACCCGTAGCGTTCTGCAGTTGCCCTTCCCTGGTATCGTCTCTGCACCGACGACCATAGTACGGCAGCTGTGAGTGATCCAGTCCATCCCTCTTGCCGGGAGATGCGGATGAGTCGCCTAGACGGGTCAGTGCCGTTTCGATCTGCGCACGATTGTACCTACCCTCGTGCGGCTGCAAGGTGCTGAAACCGCAGCGAATCATGAAGATGAACTGGTCGCGTAGCACGTCGCCGATTGCACGCAATTCGCCGACGTAGCCATAGCGAGTACGCAGCTGCATGGCGATTGAGTAGCCACGACCATCGGTAAACTTAGGAAAATCGACAGCGATCAGCTGCAGCATCTCCAAATCTCCGGCAAGTTCAGCTGGATCCGTGTCTCCCGTCAGCCACACTCCGAGCATACCTGCCTCGGCTTGGCCTGCCAGTTGCGGACGCTGAACCCGCCACACTTCCAGCGGTACGATTACGCGACCAGCCGGCACCAACACCGTGGCAACATCGTCATTCTCGGCCAAACGCAGCACCTTCCATTCGTCGCCTTGAATGCGGCCGCACTTAATGATTTGAGACATTAGAGGGCTTCCTTTCTGCGAGGTGTGTGCCACGTTCGACATACACGCGTGTCTTGAACGACTCGATGCCGACCCGGCGCACGGTGTCAATAAAGCGCTCATCTTCATGGCGGCAGTCGATGTAGTTGTTGATCAGCGAACTGATCACTTCCGGCACCTCTGTGGCCGCAAAGGATGGGCCGATGACCTTGCCTAGCCCGGCCTTGTTGCCCTGGTCGCCACCTATCGTCACCTGGTACCACTCCTCGCCGTTCTTGTCGACGCCGAGTACGCCGATATGGCCGATGTGGTGATGTCCGCAGGCATTCATGCAACCGGAGATATTGAGTTCGAGCTCGCCGATGTCGTGCAGGTAGTCCAGATTGTCGAACCGGTTCTGGATGGCGCTGGCGATCGGGATCGATTTTGCATTGGCGAGCACACAGAAATCTGCACCAGGGCAAACGATCATGTCGGTCAGCAGGCCAATATTGGGGGTTGCCAGGCCGAGGTTACGTGCCTTCTGCCATACAGTGAACAGGTCGGCCTGGCTCACACTGGGGAGCACCAGATTCTGTTCGTGCGTACTGCGAATCTCGCCGAAGGCGTATTGATCGGCCAGGTCGGCCACCGCCTCGAACTGGTTGGCAGTGATATCGCCTGGCGCGATGCCGGTCTTCTTCAGCGACAGGACCACGCTGGCGTAACCCTGTACCTTGTGCGCGCGTATGTTGTGCCTTACCCAGTTGGCAAAAGCCTTGTTGCCTGCCAGTTGCGCTGCATAACCGGCATCCTCGGCGGGTAGCTCGTGCAACACCGGATCATTGAAGCGCCCCGTGACGCGGTCGATTTCTGCCTGTGTCAATGTCGCGATGCCATCTCGGGTATGCTCGAATTCGGCCTCCACCTGACGCGCGAACTCCGCCACGCCGAGCGATTTCACCAGAATCTTGATGCGTGCCTTGTAGGCGTTGTCGCGTCGGCCATGCAAATTGTAGATCCGCAGGATGGCCTCGCAATAGTTGAGAATCTGCTGCCAAGGCACGAAAGCGGACACTTCCTCGCCGATGATCGGCGTACGGCCTAGGCCTCCCCCAACCAGCACACGGAAACCTATATTGCCATCGGCGTCGCAGGCAAGATCGAGGCCGATGTCGTGGGCCCGGATGATGGCACGATCCTCCGCGGCGCCATTGATGGCGAACTTGAACTTGCGCGGTAGAAAGGTGAACTCGGGGTGGGAGGTACTCCACTGGCGCACGATTTCGCACCACGGCCGTGGGTCGATATGCTCATCGGCAGCGACCCCGGCAAAGGGATCGGTGGTGACATTACGGATGCAGTTGCCTGAGGTCTGGATGGCGTGCATCTGTACCGTGGAGAGCAGACCTAGAATTTCCGGCACATCCTCCAGATTTGGCCAGTTGAACTGTACATTCTGGCGCGTGCTGAAGTGGGCATAACCGTGATCGTAGGTACGCGCGATATGGCCGAGCATGCGCAACTGGGCCGAACGCAAGTTGCCGTAAGGAACGGCGATACGCAGCATCGGCGCATGGCGCTGGATATACAGGCCGTTCAGCAAGCGTAGCGGACGGTACTCGTCTTCGTTCAACTCGCCGGCGAGATAGCGGGCGGTCTGATCGGTGAACTGTGTGACACGCTCATCAACGGTGCGCTGGTCGTATTCGTCATATTGGCACATCGAGTACCTCTCATTGAGTCGGAATATTCTTTATCAGGGGGCCGGCAGTCTGGCTCAGAACCGGTTAACGGGCTGCCGACCGTGGCTGAGGCTGAGCAAATATGCATCAGCACTCGCGCGGCTCTAGGACTACCAAAGGGCCAAGCTCAACGCCTTCATGTGGTCGAGGCGTGTCTGCGCGGCACACGGAAGACTTATAACGGCCCTTAAGGAGGTGCGTCAGTTCATGTAGGCAGCGGCTTCTCCCCCTGGATTGGGCAAACCGGCTACACGCCACAATATCTTGCAACTGCTGAACAGTTTGTGGGCCTTGTGGCGATCCAGCCCGGTAGCACGGCAGATCAGGCGCATCACCGGCAAGCTGCCCAGTGCGAAATAGTGGCTGCGCACGTGGTCAATCACCTCCCAGTGCTTGGGGGTAAGAACAGGAATGCCCTCTTCCAGCGCAATGCGTACCGCCACTTGACGTTCCCAGAGAGGCGGTTCGGCAAAGAAACCATCGGCGTCGAACCAATCTGAAATATCGCCCGCAGCGGGCTGCGTGATCAGGGCAATATTCATGGCGCATTCCTTGTCGGTGAATCGAGTTTGCAAGGTAACGGACCGCGGCGACACTGTGAAATCACGCTTGGTCATGGTCCCATGGCTGAAAGCTATGGCTACCGAAGATTGGCGCTAATTGCGCTATCTTGTTACCGTTACCCGGAGGAGTGCCCCATGCAGTTACAGCAGCTACGCTATCTTCTAGCCCTGGCCCGCAGCGGGTTCAATGTCACCAGCGCTGCTGAACGGCTTTTCAAGTCGCAACCCAGCTTGAGTAAACAACTCCGATTGCTTGAGGAAGAATTGGGCGTACCGCTTTTCGAACGTGCAGGACGCCAACTGACTGGATGCACCGCAGCCGGACGGGCAGTCATGGAGTTGGCTGAATGCACGCTTGCCAACATAGAAGCGATCCGCCGAGTCTCGCTCGAATTCAGTGACCCGGGGGGCGGTGAGCTGTCTATTGCCACGACGCATACACAGGCCCGCTACGTGCTGCCCCCTGTCATCCGGGCCTTCAGGCGCACATATCCTGAACTGAGCCTACACCTCCACCAGGGCAGCCCAGCCCAGATCGCGGAAATGGCAGCCAGTGGTGGAATCGACTTTGCCATTGCCACGGAATCCCTGCATCTCTTCGATGAACTGATCATGCTGCCTTGCTATCGCTGGAATCGCGCCGTAGTAGTGCCCAAAGGGCATGCTTTGGAGAGGGTTGAACCATTAACGCTTGAGGCCGTGGCGGAATATCCCATTCTCACGTATGTGTTCGGTTTCACCGATCGTTCCCATATCAACGATGCCTTCCAACGGCGCGGGCTCGCACCCCGTGTAGCGCTGACCGCCACCGACGCGGATGTGATCAAGACCTACATCCGACTGGGACTGGGGGTGGGTATTCTGGCGGAGATGGCACAAGACGAAAGCCTTGATAACGATCTCAGTTTTCTGGATGCCAGCCATCTGTTCGAACCCAGTATTACCCGCATCGGTTTCCGCAAAGGCCTGTTCCTGCGCACCTGTCATTACGATTTCATCAGGACGTTTTCCAGTCACCTGCCGCGTGAAGTTGTCGATCGAGCCGTGAAAGTCAGCACGCCAGTCGAGCGGGACGAGCTATTCGCCACTTTGGCCATTCGGAATTATTAATACCACGCGCTTGATTTGGCTCGATGAGCCTATCCTGACAAGCAAGTTGTCACCCATTGGCAGAAATCGGAAATTGCGTCCGCTTGTGATCGAACGCGAGAGGATTTTGCAGGCATCGCGTCTTGCCTGAAGCCAAATCGCCAGCATTCTCGGTTCTATAGGCAAATGAGCCCGTATCCAGGCTGGATCCCCATCGAAACAGCCCGGTTCCTTTCGCAAGGCTGTTCTGTTGTCGGCGAAGCGCTGACATCTATAGTGATCTGAGGGTGAGACAATTTGTCACATCGTCCCGAGTCGTTCAGTAACAGCCTGACTAAGGGTAAACCCTTAGAAATCCACGGAAAGATAATTATTTATACGTGACACAACTAAGGGTAAACACCTACAAAAAGAGCGGAACATTTTGATTTATATGGGAAAGAACTGATGGCACAAGTGTTGCTTTACGTAAGGCGCGAACTCGCTCTAGCCTCCCAACGAGTCATTGGATTTATAGAGGGCGTTGCGCTTGTACGTTTGTCTGTTCAAAGATAAGGAGACCGATATGCCCAAATGTAATAACCGCTTTTCACTGAAGGCCCTGGCGGCCGCCGTTTCTGCCACCGTGGCGTTGGGCGTCGTCGCCCTGCCGACCCTCTCGCATGCAGACGAAACTGCCTGTTCGCCTTTCACCCCCCTCATCAAAGGACAGGAAGATCTGGTCTATGTCTGGACGCTGGGCGTCGAAGGCATCGGCGACGGCTCAGACAAACTCGTGACCGTGGACGTACGCCCCGGCTCCAAGACCTTCGGCAAGGTCATCAATTCGCTCTCCGTGGGCGGACGCGGCGAAGCGCACCATATGGGTTTCAGCGACGACCGCCGTTACATGTGGGCAGGCGCACTGGATAGCAACAAGATGTTTGTGTTCGACATCGGCACCGACCCGAGCAAGCCGAAACTGGTCAGGACCATTACCGATCTGGTCGAGAAGACTGGCTATGTGGGCCCCCATACGTTCTATGCCCTGCCCGGCCGCATGATGATCCAGGCCCTGTCCAACGCGAAAGACCATGGCGGCGTGACCGGCATCGCGGTCTACAGCAATGACGGGAAATTCATTTCGAAGCACGACATGCCCACCACCAAGGTCGGCGGCGTGCAAGGGGACGGCTATGGCTACGACATCGGCATCAACCCCCAGAAGAATGTCCTGCTGACGTCCAGCTTTACCGGCTGGAACAACTACATGATGGACTTGGGGAAAATGGTCAAAGACCCTGACGCCATGAAGCACTTCGGCAACACCATGGCGATGTGGAATCTGAAAACCATGGAGCCCATGAAGGTCTTCGATGTGCCTGGCGCACCGCTGGAGATCCGTTGGTCCTTGAAGAAAGGCGACAACTGGGCCGTGACCGCCACCGCCCTGACCTCGCAACTGTATGTCATCAAGCAGGACAAGAATGGTGAATGGCAGTCACATGACGTCGCCACCATCGGCAACCCTGCCGATATCCCGTTGCCGGTGGATATTTCCATCACGGCCGACGGCAAGGGCCTGTGGGTCAACACCTTCATGGATGGCATGACCCGCTACTGGGATTTCCATGACCCGATGCATCCGAAGGAAGTCTTCAAGGAGAAAATCGGCTCCCAGGTCAATATGGTGTCGCAGTCCTTCGACGGCAAGCGGGTGTACTACACCACCTCCCTGCTGGGCAACTGGGACAAGAAAGGCAAGGACGACGAGCAGTTCCTGAAGATGTACAAATGGAACGGCAAGAAGCTTTCTCATGTTTTCACCATCGACTTCTACAAGGAAAAGCTCGGTCGCGCCCACCACATGAAGTTCCAGGCGCTCAACCTGAGCAAGCTGAAGCCGCTGGCCTCTGCCGAATCGCAGGACCTGGACAGCCTCAAGCTCGCACTGACCGAGCCGAAGGGTAAATGATTTGATGTTCAGACAGAGCGCTTACATTGTTGGGGCTCTCCGCCCCCCCTTGCGGGGGGGCGGTTTTTTTTCCATGCTCCTGACACTCGTTCTGGCGGGTGCCTGTACCGCCAACGCTGCCGGAACCAATCCGTCCCAGGAAATCACCGAACAAGCTGGCGTGATCATGGATTTCAAGCCCAGCCCGCCTGGCAGCTACAAGCTTTATGACATCAAAACCGCACCCGATGGCAAGGTACTGGATATCGACGGCAAGGCGCGCTCACTTTCCGAATTCACCGGAGGCAAGATCACGCTGTTGTCCTTCATCTACTCGAGCTGCGCCGATCCGAGTGGTTGTCCTTTCGCGTATCTGGTATTCCATAACCTGCAAAACCGATTGGAAAGGCATCCGGAATTCAAGGGGAGCATCCGTCTCGTCAGCCTTTCTTTCGATCCGAAACGCGATACGCCGGAAGTCCTCAAGCTTTATGCGGGCGATAGTGGAAACGCCGATCGTGTCGTGCCGTGGGACTTTCTCACCACGGCATCGCTCCGTGATCTTGTCCCGATACTCGATGCATACGGCCAGGACGTTTATATCGATGTCGATCCTGTCACCAAAAAACCGCTCAGTACCTTGAGCCATGTGTTGAAAGTTTTCCTGATCGACCGCAACCATGTCATCCGGGAGATCTACACCACGGCTTATCTGTCGCCCGATGTCATCTACAACGACATTCTCACTTTGTTAATGGAAGAAGGTATCAAACTGCCATGAAAGTAATTCGTGCCCTGCGCTGGCTCTCGATGGCCAGCGTGCTGTCCTCCCTATCACCCATCGTACGTGCCGACACCCCCGTCAATCTGCCCATCCCGCTTGGTCTGCCACCCCTCGTCATTCCAGCATCCAATCCTCTGACCCAAGAAAAGATCGATCTCGGACGTCGCCTGTTCATGGATCGACGCCTCTCCCACAACAACACCATGTCCTGCGGCATGTGCCACGTGCCCGAGCAAGGATTCACGTCCCATGAACTGGGCGCGGCCATCGGCATGGAAGGCCGCAGCCACCGCCGCAATTCCCCCACCATGTTCAACGTCGGCTACCAGCGCAGTCTGTTCCTCGAAGGACGTGAACCGCATCTGGAAGACCAGATCTGGGGGCCCCTGCTGACCAAGAATGAAATGGACATGCCGGCCATCGGCTATGTCGTCGAGAAAGTGCGCCAACTGCCCGAATACAAGGGCATGTTCGAAGCGGCCTTCAATGGCCCCGTCACGGCGGAGCGCATCGGCCAGGCCATCGCAAGCTACGAGCGCACGCTGGTTTCCGGTAACTCCCGCTTCGACCGCTGGTACTACGGCGGCGAGAAGAATGCACTGAACGCAACGGAACAGCGCGGCTTCCAGGTGTTCATGGGCAAAGGGCGCTGCGTCACCTGCCACTCGGTGGGCGAGAAAAGCGCGCTGTTCACTGATCACAAGTTCCACAACACCGGACTGGGCTGGGAACGCACCATGTTCCCCGAGCGCACGACCTATCGCGTACAACTCGCGCCCAATGTATTCGTCGATGTGAATGCCCAGCATCTCAAGTCGTTCGAGCCACCGCTGCCTGACGTAGGACGCTACGAAGTCACGTTCAACCCGAAAGACAGCTGGGCCTACAAGACCCCCATCCTGCGCAACGTGGAACTGACCTCCCCCTATATGCATGACGGGTCGCTAAGCACACTGGAAGAAGTCGTCGATTTCTACGACAAGGGCGGGATCGACAACCCGGAGAAATCACCGCTGATCGTGCGCCTGAACCTGACACCGAACGAGAAATCGGCGCTGGTCGCATTCCTGAAAAGTCTGACCGGCGACAACGTTGCAGCGCTGGTACGCGATGCGCGTCTCGCTCCGGAAAACCTGCCCATCCCGGACAATGACCCCAGCGATACATTCATGAGTCAGGTCAACGCCAGGCGACCCTGAGTTGGACGTCATTCCGCATCATCACCCCTGAGAACCTAGAGGAGAAGCATTTGCTTGACCCGCAGAGGCCCCACCGCATCGTTGTGGTAGGCGGCGGTGCGGGGGGACTCGAGTTGGCCACACGCCTGGGCGATCGCCTGGGTCGGCGTGGCCGGGCCGAAGTCACCCTGATCGACTGTGCCCGTACCCATATCTGGAAACCCCTTCTTTACGAAGTGGCTGCCGGGAGCCTGAATTCCCACGCGGACCAGCTCGAATATCTTGCCCAGGCTCACTGGCATCACTTCCGCTACCGGCTCGGGCGCATGGATGGGCTTGATCGCGCCCGGCAGCTGGTCCATGTCGCCCCTACGCTGGACGATGCTGGAATCGAGATCGTGCCAAGGCGCAGCTTCCCCTACGACACCCTGGTCATCGCCATCGGCAGCCAGGCCAACGATTTTGGCGTACCGGGCGTGGGCGAGCATTGCCTGATGCTGGACACGCCGGACGAGGCGCGCGAATTCCATGATCGTCTGATCAATGCCTGCCTGCGCACGCATACCCAACATGAGCCGGTGGCCGTCGGACAGCTGACGGTCGGCATCGTCGGCGCCGGCGCGACCGGGGTCGAACTGGCTGCAGAGCTGCACGGCACCACACGCGAGCTCTCGGCGTACGGCCTGGAAAAAATCGACCCGGACACCCACGTCAAGCTGGTCATCGTCGAAGCCGCCGATCGCATCCTGTCCGGCCTGCCGCCTCGCCTGTCCGCCGCAGTCGCCAAGCGCCTGGACGAACTCGGCGTGGACGTACATCTCAACGAACGGGTCGTGGCAGTCCACCCGGAGGGATTTACCACAGCCAGCGGCAAGTTCATCCCGTCCAGCATGATGGTCTGGTCCGCCGGCATCAAGGCGCCCGATTTCCTGGCCAATCTGGACGGCCTGGAGACCAATCGCATCAACCAGTTGGTTGTGCGCCCTACCCTGCAATGCAGCCGCGACGACAATATCTTCGCGTTCGGCGACTGTGCTGCCTGCCCCATGCCAGGCAAGACGCAGAATGTGCCGCCGCGAGCGCAAGCCGCGCACCAGCAAGCCTCGATGCTGGTCAAGTCGCTCCAACAGCGCCTCGCCGGCCGGCCCTTGCCAGAATACATCTATCGGGACTACGGTTCGCTCGTTGCGCTCGGCCGCTACAGTACCGTCGGCAACCTGATGGGTGGCCTCACAGGGGGCAGTCTCATGATCGAAGGTGCGCTGGCACGCCTGGTCTACTGGTCCCTGCACAAGATGCATCAGGTGGCGCTCAACGGTCTCTTCAAAACCGTACTCGGCACCCTCGCCAACATCATCAACTCCCCCAACAAACCCACCATCAAACTGCACTGAACGTCGAAAGGAAAAACATGGACCACAACACGATCATTTTCAAAACAGGCGAAGCCACCGTCCTCGCCCGGGAAGGCCAGTTCACCGACGCCATGCCGGAAATCCTGATCGGCACGGTCGACGGACCCGTCGGGCACGCCTTCGCCAACATGATGGGACAAACCGCAGGCCACACCCGCATGTTCGCCATCCGGGCCTGCAACCAGCAGGTACGTCCCGCCACCCTGATGGTGCCCAAGGTCACCATGAAAAGCATGGCCTACGTCGATCTGTTCGGCGGCACGGTCCAGGCGGCCACTGCAGATGCCGTGCTGGACTGCGTGATCGAAGGCATCCTGCCGCGCGATCAGGTCAACGATCTGTGCATCGTCAGCCTGGTATGGATCGACCCGCGTTGCGCGACCGATCCCAATCTCGACCACAAGGATCTCTATCGCACCAACTACGAAGCGACCAAGCTCGCCATCAAACGTGCGCTCAATGACGAACCCGGAATCGACGAATTGATCGCCAACCGGAACAGCATTCGCCATGACATGTACGACCCCGAAGCCTGAGGCCATTTGCAGGTAATTTCCGGCCGGGGGTAGGTAGTTCTCCGGATAGGAATTTTTCTGCCAACGCGCAGAATAACGGCGTGGTCTGCAAAGACTGTTCATGAAGATTTTCGACCTGGTTAATCAACGAAAGGAAGGCACGATGAAAGTTGTCTGGAATGAAAAAGCCTGCTGCCACAGCGGGAATTGCGTCAAGACACTGCCGCAGGTATTCAAAGTGGAAGACGGCAAGTTCGTGATCCAACCTGAAAATGCCACTGAAGAACAGGTACGCCAGGTGGTTGCGGCGTGCCCCGCGAAAGCTTTGCAAATGGAATGAGTGATCAGTTTTGTTTTGACGGGCGGCCTCTCCTATAACTCCTCCTGCCCGTTAATTTTGGCGGGCCCATCTGGGCCCGCATTTTTTACCTCTAGCTTCTTGCGTAGCTTGGTTCCGGTGTGTGGGCGCCGAGCATTTACTTGTCGTCATTTGGGAGGAAACAAGAATGGAAGGGAATAACAGTAGACGTAATTTCATGAAAATGGGCGGCGCCATGTTTGCTGCGGGGACGGCGGGTCTTGCCGGCACGGCGCGATCGACCCTGGCCAACGCCGCACCTGCGGTTGCCACCCGTACCATGGCGGCACTCCCGAAAGCCAAGGGTCCGCGCCTGGTCGTTGTGGGCGGGGGAACCTCCGGCCTGACCATCGCCAAATACGCCAAGAAGGAATATCCGAAATTTGACGTGGTCCTGGTGGAAAAGCGCGACATGTATTCGTCCTGTTTTTCCAGCAACTTGTGGTACGCCGGCCTCATCAACCTGGAGTTCCTGGCCGACCACAGCTTCCTGGACGCAGCCGTCAACAATAACTATGTCTACTTCAACGCGACGGTGACCGGCCTGGATCGGACCAGCCGTACCCTGGCCACCAACGAGGGAGACATCCAGTACGATTTCCTGGTCCTGGCACCCGGCATCTCGTACGACTACGACAAGATCGGCGTAACGGACGTGGACGCGATGACCGCTCTGCGTCAGATCTATCCGGGCGGCTTCATCTCACCAACCGAACACGTGACCATTCATCGCAAGGTCAAGGAATTCGAAGGCGGCGTCTTCGTGCAAACCGTGCCGTCCGGCAATTACCGCTGCCTGCCCGGCCCCTACGAGCGCGCCTGCCTGCTCGCCTCGACCTTCAAAAAGAACAAGGTCAAGGGCAAGGTTCTGGTGCTGGATGCCAACCCGGAAATCACCATCAAGAAGGATGGCTTCCATGCGGCCTTCAATGAGTTGTACCGGGATTACATCGAATGGCTGCCGTCCAAGGCAGTGACGGGCGTTGATGTGGACAGGAAAATCATCAAGACCGAATTCGATGAATACAAGTTCGACGACGCGGCCATCTATGCCAATGTACGCGGTTCCACGCTGATCGAACATCTCGGCTTGATGGCGCCATCGAGCAAGAGCAATCAGAAGGAAGCCCATATCGATACCCGCTTCTACAACATCATCGGCGACCCCCATGTCTACGTGAGCGGCGACTCGCGTCCGCACCCCTATTCCAAGAGCGCCAACACCTCCAACACCGAAGGCCATTTCATCGCCAAGGTACTGGCGGCGCGCGCCCAAGGCAAGGAAGTCTCCTGGGTCAGTCCGCGCACCATCTGCTACTCGATGGTGAATGCCAATCCGATGGAAGCCATCAGCGTCGATGCCGGCTACGACTACAGCACCGAGAAGGACATCATCACGGGCTTCTCCAAGGACACCAAGACCTTCGAGAACCGCGATGCCGCCAAAGGCGAGGCAACGCTGGAATGGGCACGCGGCATCTATCGCGACATGTTTAACGCCTGATCCGGAATACCGGGTCTCATCGGTAACCGATACAACCGCCCTTCGGGGCGGTTTTTCCTGCGGGAGAACAAAACAAGATGGACAGACGTGGATTCGTGAAGGTGTGCGCGGGTAGCGCAGCGCTGGCTTCGGCCAACTGGGGCCGGATGGCTGTTGCCGCCGATTTCGAGGCATTTCCCGCCGCCAAGCTGACCGATCAATCCGGCACCCCGCTCAAGGGGGCGACCATTCCCATCGGCGAGGCGCTGGTGTTTTCCTACCCGCTCGCGGGTGTGCCCTGCTTCCTGATCAACTTGGGAGATCGGCCCGCCAAGCCGAATATCGCCCTGAAAAATGAAGAGGGCGATTACCGTTGGCAGGGAGGAGTAGGCCGCAAGGGACAGTTCGTGGCCTTCGTGGCCATCTGCACCCACCAGATGAGCTATCCACAGCCCAAGGTCTCCTATCTGCGCTATGCCGCCAGCGGTAGCGAGTTGGCCGGCGGCCCCGGCAGGATCGTGTGTTGCGCGCATGGCAGTGTGTACGATCCCGCCGATGGCGCCAAGGTCGTGATAGGGCCGGCCCCCATGCCCTTGATGCCGATCCGTCTGGTCTATGACCCGGATAGCGACGAACTATCCGCCGACGGGATCATGGGCATGGCCTACATCAAACGTTTTTTCACCACCTACAAGGCCGACCTCATCGCCCGCTTCGGGCCAGGGGGTTATCGCCAGGCGGTCGGCGAAAAAACCGTCTGCATACCGATCAGCCGGTACAGCGGACTAGTTCCCACTTGCTGAGCAAGCCCGTGGCCGACCTGACCGGTCGGCATCCATGCCTGCTGTCCGCCTGGATCATTGAAAATAAATTCCTCATGTTTCCAGCGTGATATTTCCCCTCGCGGCACGGAAGGGAAGCCTCAGGAGGCCTGTGGCGCAGCGGCGCTGAAGCCACTTCCCTTCCATGATTCGATGCCGCCGGCAAGCGAAATCACCTTGCCATACCCCAGCTGCTTGAGTGTATGCGCGGCCAGGGCACTGCGTCCGCCAGTCTTGCAGTACACGAGGATTTCCAGATTGCGGTCCAGCAGGGCCTGCTCGCAAGCCGGATAACTGGGGTCGACCTTGAATTCGAGCACACCGCGCGGGACATTGCAGGCATTGCCGATGCATCCCTCGATGAATTCGGTCGGTTCGCGCACGTCCAGCACCACAATATCGCGGCGGGCGGCCAGTTCACGTGCTGCCGTGGTTGCATCCCATTCGACGATATGGCTCTTGGCGTGAGCAATCAGATCCTGGGTCGTAAAAGTCATTTCATATTCCTTGGTTCGGATGTGAGATATTCAGTCGCTCAACCCCATGAGCGAGAGATAGGCCGCGGCGTCGTGCAGATGCCCGATATCGCCTGGCGAAGTCAAGCGGATACGCAGTACCCAGCCCTCGTCATAGGGATTGCTGTTGACCAGGGTGGGCTCATTGCGCAGCCGGGCATTGATTTCCAGTACGGTGGCATCTGCCGGGGCGATCATGTCCGACACGGCCTTGCGCGATTCGACGGTACCCAGGGGGGTGTCGCACCGGATCGTCGCGCCTACGCGTGGCAAATCGAGAAATACGACTTCCCCCAAGCTATCCTGGGCATAGTGATTGATTCCAAGCAGGGCTTCGTCGCCCTCCAGCAGTTGCAGCCAGAGCGCGTCGCGATGGTAGAGACGGTCTTCAGGGTAAAGCGTCGGCATGATGCGTCTTTTTTCGTTTCATGGGTTTATGTACGGCCTGTCCCAGTGCATCCTCCGCCGCCTCGTGTATGGCCTCGGAGAGCGTGGGATGGGCGTGGACGGTTTGGGTGATGGCATGGACGGTGGCGCCCTGGCGTAGCAGCACCGCGGCTTCGTGAACCATGTCCGATGCGTGGGCACCGATGATATGAACGCCGAGCAGGCGGCCGCTGACGCGGTCGGTCACCACCTTGGCCATCCCGGTCAATTCGCTCATGGCTTGCGCCTTGCCGAGACCGCGCAGATCGAATCGACCTGCGCTGACGGCATGGCCTTTCTCGATGGCGTGCTGTTCGGTCATGCCGACGCAGCCGATCTCGGGCATGGTGAACACGGCCCAGGGAATGACCGATTCGTCCAATGGCGCACATTCCACGCCGAGGGCGTGATCCACCGCCAGCCGCGCCTGGGCCGAGGCGGCATGCGCCAGGGCCAGCCTGCCGTTGACGTCGCCTACCGCATACAGGCCATCCAGGCCGGTCTGCATGAAGCCATTCGTCACGATTTCGCCTCGAGGGCCGAGTTCGACCCCCGCTTCCTCCAGGCCCATGCCATGCGTATTGGGACGCCGACCGATCGCAACCAGCACGCGCTCGGCACTGGCCACGACCTTGTCGTTTGCAAGGGCAACCACGCCATCCGGAATGGCCATCAGGCTTTCCACTGCGCATTTGTTGATGAATTCGATTCCGCGCCGGCGCATTTCACGCTGGACGACGGCGGAGATATCGCTGTCGATGAAAGGCAAGGGGCGCTCGCCCATGGCGACGAGCGTGACCTGTACGCCAAGCGCATTCATGATGAACGCATACTCGCACGCCACGACGCCATCCCCGACGATAAGCAGGAATCTGGGTAGCGTATCCCAATGCAACAAATCGTCGCTGGTCACCACGCGGGCACGGTCGGCCATAAAGCTTTCCGGCAATATTGGGCTGGAACCTGTACAAATCAGTACGGCATCCGCCTCGATCACGCCATGGCCCGTCACCTCCACGCGATGTCCGTCCAGGACACGGCCACGCCCTTGTACATGAACCACCCGGCGATCCGCCATCAGGCTATTGATGCCGGTATTGAGCAGGTCGATCACCTTGCCTGCCTTGGCACGCATTGCGGGCCAGTCCGGCTCCACCGTGCCGGACAGATGCAAGCCATAGGACTCGGCGCGGCGCATCTTCTCGAGCAGGTTGCAGACTTCCACCAAGGTCTTGGTCGGGATGCAACCGCGGTGCAGGCACGTTCCCCCCAGCGGATGCGGATCGATCAATGTCACTTGCGCGCCTTCTGCCGCGGCATGGGACGCTGCCACATAGCCTGCAGGGCCGCCGCCGACAATCGCGATATGTTTGGTCATGCTTATGACTCCTCTGCCCTCCAACTGATCATGCGGCACCGGGTGGAGGGTTTCTTCAAATCAGGCTGGCACCGCGCCGGTCTCCATCAGTTGTCCATTGAGGGTGACCTGGCCGCTGACCTCGATGGCACGTACCAGGGTATCCAGCACCGGGCAGTGTTTTTCCACCGTTTCAACCAGTTTCTTCAAGGTTTCCATATCGGCCGGGCTGTCCACCGCCGTCTCGAAAATGACTTTCTGATAGCCCGGGGGAATGGCGGCATCCATGCCGAACAAGCCACGCAGATCGAGATAGCCGCGCAGGTTCACCTTGACGCTGTTGAGTTGGACACCCATGACCGATGCATAGGCGCTGTACATGATTTCCTGGCAGGCACCCAGTGCGACAAGCAACAGTTCGACCGGGTTGGCCGCCGCATCGGCTCCGCCCAGATCGGGCGGTTCGTCGACGATGATCGGAGCGAAGTCACGCACTTTGGCGCTGCAGCGCACATCCTCTTCCAGTTGGGTATCGGCACGGAACACCACCTTGGCGGCACCGGGGTTGCCTTGGATGCCTACGATGGCCTGCATCAGGGCGGCTTTGACGGTCTCTTGCGACATGGCTCTACTCCTAGGGTTGTATGAGGTCTGGGGACGAAACGCACTGGGTACGTCTCCAGTTCATTAGAAGCCAAAAGAAAACCGTTTATAAGTCGGACGATCGGGTACCTTTCATAGGGCTTTCCCTAGCCCTCTTCGGCATTACAGGAAGTGTCCGAAGTCCCTTTGCCATACAAAAACATCAGCCTATGCAACCTGGCTGGGGAGTCGCGTCTCAACTTGCAAGCGCATCCACATCTGCACCAGTTCTGAGAGTGAGTGAGCCTGCATCTTGTACATGACGTTGGCGCGATGGACCTCAATGGTCTTGGGGCTCAGCCCCAGTTCAATAGCGATGACCTTGTTCGCTTTTCCTGCCACCACCAGTGCTGCCACCTCCCGCTCACGCTGGGTCAAATGCTCGTAATTCGCGCGGATCAAGGCCAATTCGCTATGACTCTGACGACGCTGGCTGCAAAGATCGAGCGCCTGCTGGATTCGATCCAGCAAGGTCTGGTCGTTATAAGGTTTCTGCAGGAAATCGACAGCACCCGCCTTCATCGCGCGTACCGCCATCGGTACATCACCATGTCCTGTCACAATGATCGCCGGCAGACACCATCCGCGTTCGATCAGATGATTCTGCAGTTCCAGTCCACTCATACCCGGCATGCGGACATCCAGAACCAGACATCCCGGTACGCTGCCATCGTAGCTTTCCAGAAACTCAAGCGCTGAGGCGAAGCAGTCCACATGATAGCCAACGGACTCAAGCAGCCAGCGCAGAGACTCGCGTGCTGCCTGGTCATCGTCCACCACAAACACAGTTTGCCGATCACTCATGAAGCGCCTCCTCCATAGCTGGATGCAGGGTAAAACGAACGGTCAGCCCACAGCCCTCTTCGTTGGGAAAGGCTGACAGGGTCCCGCCATGTGCTTCAACAATCGACCGACAGATCGGCAGGCCCATTCCCATCCCGGTCGATTTAGTTGTAAAGAATGGATCAAAGATGCGCGCCAGCGTTTCGCGCGGCAAGCCAAGACCGGAATCACGTACCTCCACGACAGCCATGTCATCTTCAAGAAATGTGCGCAGTTCGAGGCGGCGTAACATGGGAGGCATATTGCTCATGGCTTCCACCGCATTGCGTATGAGATTCAGGATTACCTGTTCGATCTGGATGGCATGTCCCAGCACCTTCGGCATGTCTGGCATTAGCTTCAGTCTGATATCGACCTGATGCATATTCGCCTCAGGTCCGGCAATCAACATGGCTTCGCGTACGATGCCCTGAAGATCCTGTGGCTGATGCGGGCTGTCCTCCTTGTTCACGAAGCGCCGCAAGCTTCTGATGATGTCGGCGGCGCGATCGGCCTGATTACAGACCTGCTCGATGGCACGAGTGAGGTCGTCCACCGTGCCGGCACCCGAGCGAATGCGGCGCAGGCAGCCATGGGAATAATTGGCAATGGCTGCAAGAGGCTGGTTTAGCTCGTGCGCGAGGCCGGAGGCCATTTCCCCCATGGTATTCACCCGGGAGGCATGAGCCAGTTCGCGGTAATGCAGGCGAATTTCCTCCTCGGCATGTTTGTGTGCGGTGATGTCACGCGTAATGCCGAGCAAGGCGATGACCTTGTTGCGTCCGTCGCGCAAAGGCACGGCATGGGTTTCCATCCAGCGCCGGCGCCCCTTCAGGCTGATGATCTGAAATTCCATGACGCCCGACTCGCCTGCGAACACCCGTGCCGAAAGCGCACGGTAACCGTCGCGAAACTCCGGTGCGATGATGTTATATACGGAGGTCCCGATGATCTCATTGGGCTGGCCGGCCTCCACCAAACACAATCCGGCCGGATTCATTTCCAGCAGGATGCCATCCAGGGTTTGCAGCTTTACGCACTCGGGCTCGGAGGCAATGATCTGGCGCAAGCGATTTTCATTCTCTGCCAATTTCTCTTCTGCCCGCCGCCGCTCACCGATTTCCACCTCCAGCACTCGCTTGGAATAGCGTAAATTCAGGTTAAGGCGCATCACATAGAGCACCAGGCCACCCATCAGGGCCAGAACGGCAATCAATAATGCCCAGGTAGGCGGATGGGCGAAATATTGCATGATTTGCTCCGATCGAAACGGGCAGGCTTGTATAGGTAGCGCAATCTACCCTGCGCTTGAGTTACACAAGCAAGTTCCGAACCATCTAGATGCCTATCGCCGACAAGCCTATCAATATAGGGGGTCTGGCGTCCCACACAGATTACGACAGATGACATATGTCATCTGTCGGGCACAGAAACATGACACTTTGTAACCCCTGTAGTGGCGCATGATGCGCTAGGTCCGACCACCCTGTATATGCGATGCGTCGATAAACTTATCGTAGAAAATATGCTCCGATTTCACCCCGGCGCGGCCTAGGCACTCGATCGCGCTATCGATCATGGCGGGTGGGCCGCACAGATAGGCATGGCTGTTGGGCAAGTCAAACGCATCGGGCGACAGAATATCGGTGCAGTGGCCGCGCAGGCCGCTCCAGTCGCTGTCGTTCGGCTCGCGTGACAAGACTGGAATGAAGTTGAAATGGCCGTTGCCGCGTGCCTTGATCTGCTTCATCTCGTCCAGGCAATACAAATCGTCGCGCGTGCGTGCGCCGAACACATAGGTGACCTGTCGCTGAAAGCCCTGGCTCGACACCTGCTCCAGCAAGGCCTTGATCGGCGCCATGCCGCTGCCGCCAGCAATGCACAGCATGGGTGCCGCGGAGTCTCGCAGCCAGAAGGAGCCATAGGGGCCCGCGACGTTGACCCGTTGTCCTTCCTGATTGGCGGCATGCAGCCAGCCGGTCATTTCGCCGTCAGGTACATGCCGTATGAAGAAGCTGACGTGGCCAAACTGTTCGTTCTCGGGTGCGCTGGCAAAGGAATAGGAACGCGGCTTCTCAATCAGGCCGGGGACCGACAATTCGGCGTATTGTCCTGCCAGGTAGGCAGGCATCGCCTCGTCGAGACGGATACGCACCTCCAGGATGTCATGGGTCAAGGGACGCGCCCGGGCAATCACGCCGCCTACGCTCTTCGGCTGCGACAATGCGGTCGCCGGCTTGTCCAATGCGACCTCGATCTCGACGTCGCTACGCAGGCTGGTCTGGCAGGCCAGGATCATGCCGGCATCCATCTCCTCGCCGGTAAGGACGTAACTGAAATCGTTGAGCGGCTTGATCTTACCGCTTACCAAACGGCATCGGCACTGCCCGCAGCTGCCGACCCGGCAATTATGCGGCCAGGCCAGGCCCTGGTTCAACGCCGCCTTGAGCAGGTTGTCGCCGGCGCCGACTTCGATGGTGTCGCCGCTGGTGGTGATGCGAGCCCGATGGGGGCCCTTGCGGGCAAAAAATCCAAACACGATGCAACTCCTTGTGCGAAGCGTAGGGGTGCCGGCTGGCGGCACCCCCGTGCAATTACAGGTGGACGACCTCGTTCTTCAAGGAATACAGAATGCAGAGGACTTCATCCTTCTCGCGCTTGCCCACGTTGTTCTTGTCGAGCGCGGCCAGCACGTCGTCGCACACCGCAATGAATTCTTCTTCGTTGATGTTCATGCCCGTGTGTGCCGTGATCATGTCCTTGCCGGTATAGGTCTCCGGCCCGCCAAATCCGGCGCAGCACATCTCGGTCACCAGACGGATCACATTGGCCGGGTCGCTGTTTGCATAGCGCGTTTTGACCTTCGGGTTCTTGACGTGGTTGTTGAAAATGTCGGTGGCGATGGCTTCGATGCCAGGCCGCTTGCCCAGACGTTCGTAAAGTGTGGCTTCGCTGTTCATGTCGATCTCCTCATACGCGGCAGGCCGCCGCAATGTCGTGCGCTATACGCCGGCCACCGATGTGGCCGGCACTCGGGGTTACAGGGCGTAGCTGACTTCCAGCCGCTGGCCGCTGATGGATTCAGGATTGACCTCGTAGCCAACCTTGCGGTTGATCTCCTTGGCAATCTTGCGCTCTTCGGGCGACGCGAAATCGCGGTCCCAGATCGCCAGTTTCCTCTTGTAGACTGCGTGCCACAGCGGCGGAATCAGTGCCAGCACGAATTCGGTGTAGTAACCGATGCGTGCATTGGGTGCGCCTGCGGGCGACGAGGGTTGGCCCACGCTGGTGAGTTCCCAGAAATGGGTTTCGCCACGGTCATGGTGATCGGCCTGGCGCCCGATCTCGATAAAGGCCCAGCTGGTGAAGGCGTTGTCGTTGTCCCAGGAGTGGCGGTACTCGATCGGCTGATCCTTCACGCGGATCAGGCCGTAGTGCTCCATGTAGTTGAGCGCTTCCAGTTCAAAGGTGGAAATCGCCCAAATCAACAGCATGCAGCCCAAACTCAGCAACGCACCGTCCTGACCTCCTGCCATGTAGCCGACGCCGGCAAACAGCGCCACGGTCGGGATACTCAGCAGATAGCCGCGGATCCAGCGATTGGAGAAAGAAAAGAAGGATTTGCCCATACGCTTCAGGCGACGCTGCTCGGTCCGGTAACCGAAATAGGACTGGCCGATCGTCGAGATCACCCAGTGCTTGTAGAGGCTGCGCCCGCGCGGCGCGGTTGCCGGATCCGTGTCTTCCATCATCTTGTTGCCTTCGGGGCCCAGCCAGGCGCGTCCCAGCTCGAGGTGATGGTTGTAGACGTGGGCGTAGCAGAATGCGGCGGCGCCGGACAGACTCATCATCATCCGGGAGATCAGGAAGCCGATCCCCTTGGTGTGGGAGAGTTCATGGCCGAACATGATGCCCAGCCCCTGATGCATGCCGGCACCCACCACGACGGCAACCAACTCGAGGCCGGTTATTCCGTTCTGGTAGGCATAGCCGTTCCACATCATGGTTTCGATGGGAACGCCGGCCACATACTGGTAAATTCGCCAGACCACCGCGAGTTGAAGCGCGATGAAGCTGAGCAGCTGGGCGTACATCATCAGATTGAGGATGGTGGGTGAACCGACGGGCTGCCCTTTCTTGTTGACGGCCGCACCCTTGCTGTGAATCCCGGACGTGAGGGTGTCCATGGTGATATTGAAGGCGAAGATGCCGATACCGACCCACACCCAGGGACCGCCCAGCAATATCCCGGCGATGGTGGCCAGAATGCCGAGTGGCGTATACATGTAGACAAGATGACCGAATATGAGACTGCGCATGATGTGGCTCCTTTTGTATGCCTCGTTTTGTGGACTTAAGGTGACGGCGAGTCCGGCAAAGCGACCTGCGAGGGAGGGGAAGGCCGAATCGCAAACTCACCATCTGAGGCGATTTATACCGACAGGATGCGCCCGGGGTAACCCGGAAAAATACGGTGGAACACGTGGAAATACGCGGGTCTTGGCGCATCCGTCGATGCGCTGGGGTTGGCTAGGATAACGAATCGCGCCAGGACAGCGCGGCAGGTATGTGACGCTCCGCTCGGGGCAGGATACGTCCTGAGGAGATTCAGTTGGACACGTTGTCCGGGTCGGATTTGAGCAGCAGTTCGATCAGCTGGCCAAGGGATTTGACGCCCATCTTCTCCGTGATGTTGGCGCGATGCCCTTCCACCGTGCGCACGGACAAATCCAGCTCGGCGGCAATCACCTTGTTGGGCTTGCCGCGGCGCAACAGTTCGAGGATCTCGCGCTCGCGCCGCGTCAGCGTCGCCAGACTCCGGCTGGCCTGGCTGCGTTTGTCCTCCTGCTCCCAGACTGCGCTGTACTTGCCCAGCGCGGCCTGGATGGCATCGATCAGAACCTGGTCATTGAAGGGCTTCTGCAGAAATTCGAAGGCGCCGGTCTTCATGGCGCGCACCGTGACCGGCACGTCGCCGTGACCGGTCACGATGATGACCGGTAGATGCGCCTGCTCGCGGGACAGTTTTTCCTGGAGTTCGATGCCACTCATGCCGGGCATGCGGATGTCCAGCACCAGGCAACCGCGCATGCCCGGCTGGAAGGCCGCCAGGAAATCGCGTGCCGAAGCGAAGGTTTTTGCATTGAGACCGACCTGCTCGACGAGCCAGCGGATCGCATCGCGTACCGCAGGATTATCGTCGACGATAAAAACGGTCGCCTTACCGGATTGTTGGGTGCTTTTCATGTCGGGACTCTCCGGAACCGGGCAGAACAAAACAGAACGTGGCCCCCTGTACGGCACCTTCCTCCAGCCAGAGGCGCCCGCCGTGCGCATCGATGATGCTCTGGCTGATGCCCAGGCCAATGCCGAGTCCGGTTGCCTTGGTGGTGAAGAAAGGTTCGAACAGCCGATCTGCCACCTCCTGTGGACAGCCGCACCCGCTGTCGCTGATGCATACCTTGACCGAATGGCGCTCGTGGCGGACTGCCTTGATAGTAATCTGCCGCCGCCCTTCGTCCGTGTCGGATAAGGCGTCCATGCTGTTGCGGACGAGGTTGAGCAGGACCTGCTCGATCTGGATCGGGTCTGCCATAACGGCAGGCAACTGGCGCCGAATATCCAGGTGCAGTTGCACCTGATTCTGTTGTACATCGGCACGCACGAAACTGGCGACCTCCAGGATCACCTCGCGCAAGTCGATACGCTGCTGGCGTAAATCGCCCTTGCGCGCGAAGTTGCGCAGGCGACGGAAGATCGCACCGCCTAGTTCGGCCTGTTTCACCACCTGTTCAAGTCCGTAGCGCACATCGTCCGGCTTGCAGTTGCCGGATTGAATGATGCGAAGGCATGTCTGTGCATAGGTGGTGATGGCACACAGGGGCTGGTTCAGTTCATGCGCCAGGCCGGAGGTCATTTCCCCCAGGACGCTCAGGCGGCCGACGTGCGCCAGCTCCGCCTTGTGCTGGCGGTCGAGCGCCTCGGCTTTCACCCGATCGGAAATGTCATGGCCGGTCGAGATGAAATGCGTGATTCGGCCCTGCATGTCCTTGAGCGGCGAGATCGTCTTCTGCTCGTGGAAAATACTGCCATCTTTCTTGCGATTGACCAGGACACCGCGATAGACGCCGCCATTCCCAACCACCTGCCAGAGATCCTGGTAAAACACTTCGTCGTGCATACCCGAACGCAAAAAATAAGTCTTGTGGCCGATCACGTCCGCCTTGGCATAGCCGGTCAGGCGTTCGAAAGCGGGGTTGACGTATTCGATGCGCCTGTCGCGGTCCGTGATCATCACCGAATCGGCGGCCTGCTCCAGCGCGCCCGACAGCTTGCGCATGTGGGCCTCGGCGCGTTCGCGCTGCAGTTCGTTGCCCACCCATTGCGACATCAGCTTGAGGACTTCCAGGTCGGCCGAACTGAACGATGAATAACGCGGTGCAGGACTTGAAAAACAGAGGGTTCCATACAGCCCGCCGTCGACCACGATACGCACGCCGATATACGCCTCCATGCGATGCTCAAGATAGCTCGGATGATGTCGCCATTCGGTAATGCCGGCATGCTCGAAGGCCACCGGCTCATTGGTGAAAACCGTGGCGCTGCAATAGGTCTGGTCGAGATCCTTGCTCGTTCCCACCACGTACGCTGGATGATCGCTGACGGAATCCAGGATTTGGAAACACTGGCCGTCGATGCGCGACAGGATTGCGTTCGGCAGACCGAATTGCTCGCATCCCAGTTTCAGCAGACGATGCAGCTTTTCTTCCAGGCTGAGTTCCCGGTCGGAACTGATTTCATGGAACGAACGCAGCACCGTGGCGTGATAACGCAAGTCATCTTCCGCACGCTGCCGCTCGCATTCCGCCGCCACACGATCGGTCACGTCCTGTAGGATCAGCATGGCGCCGCGCTGTCCGGTGCGGTAGGCCAGCGGTGCCGGCGTGACTTCCAGAAATCGGACGGCCCCAGCCGGGGCGTCGACCTCGAAAATCTCCGGCTTATGTCGTTCCATGCCCTTCAGCCCCTGCTGCAGCAAGGCGGCCAGGCGTCCCTGCTCGCGCAGCGGAAATTGTTCCTCCAGCGGCCGTCCCAGCGCGCTCCGCTCGCTCACCCCCAGAATGGTCTGGGCCTGACGGTTGATGGTCAGGATGGCGCAGTTCAGATCGACCGTCAGCACGCCGATAGGCGCATGATCGAGCAGCTGATCCAGATAGTAAGTCGCCTCCGGCTGGAGTAACGGCAGCTTTTCCAGCCGGATCTGCGCACGCGAGATCGTGTTCAGATAACGCATGCGCTGTCGCCGCCGATTCACCGCATCACGGATGGCGGATGGCAGTTCGTCCACCTCGGCGGTGGACCATGGCACTACCTCATTGCCCAGAAAAGGGCTGAACATCAGCGTGCGTTTCAACTGATCGCAGCGCGAGGGTGCGGTCAGGATCAGGATAGGAACATGGTGGTCATACGTATGGATGCGCTGGGCGATGCGCACTGGGTCCTCGATGTCCATGCCCAGCAGCACGGTATCGGCCGGCTGGTGCCCTTCCTGAAAATGATGGTACAGCCGATCCTGGTTGCCCATTGCCTCGACCGTCACCTCGGGCTCCAGTGCGCTTCGCAACAAGGTATTGATCGCGGGCGCCACGCCGACCAGATGCAGAATCCCACCAAGCTCCGAATGGGCAGTGGCCATATCGCTAGTCCGACAACAAAGGTTGGCCAAGCAAGGCGCGGCCGATCCAGACGCGCAGAATATCGGTCGTTGGCGACATCAGGTGGGCTGCCCGTGCGTCGCGCAGCAGGCGGTGCAGGCGTGAGCCATTGCGATACCCGATCCCGCCGCTCAGGGTCATGGCTTCGTTGACCACGGTGACCGCGCAATCGGCCACTTCGACCTTGGCCGCCATGACTGCCGTGAGCGCATCCGGCTCGCCTGCATCGAAGCTGGCGGCGGCGTGGTAGGTCAATTGGCGCGTGCGTTCCAACGTCGCCCACAGGGTGCCCAGGCGATGCTGCAATACCGAGGCCTGCGCCAGGCTCGAACCCGTATGGGTGTGGTAGCGCCGGATCAGATGTTTCCGGGCCTCGTCCAGCGCCGTGGTGGCAACGCCCAGGAAGGTGCCGGCCATGGCCATCAGGAAATAGGGCGTGACCACGTTGAAGATGTACCAGATCTGGTCGCCTTCCTTGCCCAGCAGATTGCTGCGCGGCACACGCACACCCTGCAATTCCATGGTGCGCGAGGAATTACCGCGCATGCCCAGGCCGTCCCACTCGGCACCCCAGCGGACCCCCTTGGAGTCGGCCGGGACGACCACGCAGGAAAATTGTCCGATGGGCGCTTCGGGCGAGGCGGCGACCGCCGATACCACGTAGGAATCGGCATGGCCGCCATTGGTGACGAAGGTCTTGCTGCCCGTCAGGCTAAATTCATCCGAAGACACGGCTTCCAACGTCGTTTGCGGCAGATAGAAATGGGCGCCGGTGCCGGCCTCGCTCAAGGACAGCGTCGTGATGTGACGTCCCTCGCAGATCGGCGTCAGAAATCGCGCCTGCTGGTCCGGCGTGGCGTTCGCCGCAATGACGGAAGCGCCGACGCAATGCATGCCGTAACAGATCGCGGTCGAGGCACATTCCTGCCCCAGCGTCTCGCACACCCTTACCAACGCCATGAGCCCGTGCCCCAGCCCACCGTAGGCGGTTGGGATGACTGCGCCTCCCAGCCCTTCGCGCTGCAGCGCACGGATACCCGGCTCGGGCCAAAGCGCGTCGCGGTCCGTGCGTTCCACGTTTGGCGCCACGACATCCTTGGCGATTTCCTGCACCTTGAGCAGCAGGGCGGACATTTCTTGACGGTGCATATCAGCGACTCTATTCGACGACCAACTGGACAAACATACAGCGTGTACCCCGCTCCGGCAATGTGCCCTGCGCTGACGCCCTTCCAGCCTCGTCGGCGCAGGACACGCAGGGCTGGATTCAGTGGTGGTCGATCAGCGAAAACGAAAGCACCTTGTCCACACTTTCGATGCGATTGGCGTTGGTTCCCACCACGCATTCGCCATGCCTGTCGCACCCCCATAAATGGTAGGCCTTGAATTCGAGCAGGTCCTGATGCAGCTGGTCACGGTGAGGCATCGACCGGGAATCCAGCGATTCCGAAGATTTTTCCTGGGCCAGCATCTGCTTGATCCGGGCAATTTCTGCCATCAAGTCACGGGCGCGCTCGCCATTCCAGCTACCCACGACTCTGCCGCTACTGGTTTTGATATCGTCCATTGCTGTTCTCCTCAGAAGCGTTCGCGCACGATGTTCAGGACGGCCTTGGGAATCACCCAGTTGCTGCCCTGCTTTTGTTCCTGAACGACGATACGCATGTCGTCTGGGGTGAAATGAATGCCTTTTTCCGAAGCCAGCTTGCAGTACGTCGCAATAAAGCTGTTCGCATCGCGCGTCTCTTCCAACTTGGCAAGCAATGCAGGTTCGGCCATGACAATCTCGCCGAATTGTTTGATGCTTTTCTCGAACGGGCGATTCTGGGTATCTCTTTCCAATGCCGCTTTCAACATGTTTAGCTCCTTAGATTCATCGACGTGTCGGGGCATGACGCCCCTGCCCTGATCCAAGCGCCGTAGGCCCCCCCTCGCATGAAGACATTCCGCCGGATACACCCGTGATTTATACGCAATGTCCGCCCGGCAGATAACCCGTATCGACACGGCACAACACATGTAAAACTACGTATTGAAAATGCCGAAACTCACATGTCCAGAGGTTGCCGGATGCCAGAGCATGCGTTTTTCCAGTGAACGCGCAAGAAAAACGCCGGGATGACCGGCGTTTTTCTTGCGGTGCGTTTATCGGGAGAACTCGCGTTCACTCGCCCTCTTTCAAACCCCTATATCCGCGGCCTCTCCCCTATCTCAAAACTGCTTGCCCACTGCCAGTCCGATCAGCAGGGGGTTGAGCGTAATCGTCTCGATTTTCGCGCCGCCCTGTGGGGTTACGTTCGTTTCAAGATAGAACTTCTTGATATCGAAATTGACGAAGTAATCCTTGTTCAGCGTATAGCTGAACCCTGCCTGCAGGACAGCACCGGTATCCGCCTTGAAACGATCCAGGCCATCGAATGCGGGACCGCTCTTGTTGAAGAACACGGTATGGTGGATCCCCACCCCCACATACGGGCGGAAATCCGCTTTCGGCATGAAGTGATACTGGGCCATCAAATGGAACGGGGCCATGGAAGCCTTGCCCAGGACGCCCCCCGCATTGCTGAATTCGTGACGGGTAATGCCGGCTGCCGTGTTCAGGGCAAAGTGCTCACTCAGGTAATACGTGAAGTTCGCAATGGGCACCACCTCGTTGGTGGCATCCGCCCCAACGACCGGGGATTTGATATCAGGCCGGACATTCACCAACCCGATGCTCACATCCAGACCGATCGGGTCGGCATGAGCAGATACGGTACTGGCGGCCAGGAGAACGCCCAGAACAGACGGGAGAAAATTATGTTTTTTCATGAAGGCCCCTAAATAGAATGAAACCTCTGCTTAACTCCACGAGGCTGACGCGACGTGGTTTTCCGACAT
>ERZ761607.1057-NODE-1057-length-37514-cov-160.119864_pt1 | contig 37514 bp, 26 predicted proteins | sample MGYA00511164_ERZ761607 | MGnify/ENA primary metagenome ERZ761607 (study PRJEB28899, sample SAMN02445080) | bioreactor sludge metagenome | biome: EBPR sludge | place: Australia: Brisbane, Thorneside Wastewater Treatment Plant | collected 2011-06-22 ...
AAACCGGACATAGCACAATAAGGCGCCTGAGCCCTGGCATTAAAGCCGGTTATCATTACCCATAACAGAGTAATCCCTGAAATGAGATAATTGTTAATATTTCTATTCATAAGTCTGTATAAATTTCGTTAGGAATAATTAAAATTTATTTGTTAATTCATTGTACACACTTCGAATAAATGGTAGTGTAATACTGGAATTGTTCACTTTCCCATTTGCAGTTTTCAAGCGCAATACAGATGTAACCGCAGGGGATACATTGTAACGCAAGTCCTCCAACATCGTTTGGTAATAAACCAGCTTGAACAAATCCTGAGGATTGGTAGAAGCAGGGTTTAACTGTGCAAGTTGCTGTTTTACTACGGCAGTCGCTTTAGCATTATCCCAGGTGTCCAGGTTTGCTGCTTGCACACCGTATTTTGCTGCAGTGGTGCTCACCTCATGGTTAGCCGGAAAAACTCCACTATTCGCAGTAGCCTGTGCATTCAGCCCATTATTTACCATTAAGGCAAACAAAAGCATAAAGACAAAGGACAATAGTCCACCGGAAAACATACTCGCACTCTTTGTTTTAAAAGAAATGTTTTGCATACTTTAAGTTTTGGTTAAAATTGGTTAATAAATTAAAATCTACTTTCGTATTAAAACTCCATGCGAATTCTATGCCAAAATTTATAAAATTGACTATTTAGATAATTTTTAATGCATATATTATTATTAATCTGTATTTTAGAGTTATAACTTTTTTTTAATACCGATCAAATCTTCAATCATATTAAACGGAAAGCTGATATGAGCCCCATGAATATCCGTTTTCAATAAGTAGCGCGTTCCTTCCCATTTTATTGAAAAGGCTTATCTAAATCTGTCATAAAATCATTGTCTAAAGAATATTCAAACCCCCATAATCCATTAATGGAGGTGATTCATTTAAGAAAATCAAAGAGGGAAAACAGGCTAAATGCTTTAATACTATATACAACTCAATAAAAGTGCCAGGCCCCATATTATCATATCCAGTAAATTAGGATTTTTGACATAAATCTAAATAGCCATTCAGTTTGGGACATACTATGATCAGCTTTGTAGCAAAGTCGGACATTGGAATATTTTGGCCAAAACATCGTAATGATAATGACTTTTGAATGACCGACTATTCCCTGCTAAATACATCAAATATTCATCCTGTAATACCTAAAATTTATGGACTATTATATAAATCATCTTGGTATAACATCATTCGGGAGAATGCAAAAGCCCGTACATTGTACATCCGGTTTTTGATCTTCCAAAAGGTGAATTCATCTTTATGCAAAGGAAAAGTAAGGATAGGTAAAGAAGTTCAAGCCGATAAACATTGACATGCCAATTTCTATCTGCCGTATTTGAAAAAAGTGTTTGAAAGCAGGAGGGCTGATTAGCACCAATATTCCGATTAAAGGACTGAGAGGTGAAAAAAGCTTCAGAAAGTAGTCTACCTTTAATTTGTTCCGTCTAACGGCACCGCAACCTTTACAATGGAGCTTTGTTAAAATACCGTTTCAGGCTGTTTGAACAACCAGCCGAAACATTTTCAAACTATCAAAACAAAGATTATACTTCAATTTCTATCAAACAAAATTCAAAGGACTTTTAGAATTTTAATATCGGAATGATATTCAATTTGGATAAGCAAATTTCAGGATAAATAGGGATTAAAAAATATCAACATGAGACCATTCAATACTAATTATGTCGCATATTTATTTAAAGCCACCCAAAAATTTTGATCAAAATGCCACCAAGCATATTCATCCCTGTGGAACGATTGCACAAAACAAACAACAACGAACAATTGACTTACAACCTGTACAGGGATTATAGGGTAAACTTTGGCAAAGTACTAACCCATCAATGGATTAACTCTCCGAAACTAATCTTTTTTTGAGGGTTTGTCCAGAGTAAATCCGACTGTCACTTCGTGCTTACCATTGTTATATGGCTGGTAGTCTCCTGTATAAATATCAAAGCTGTAATATATTCCAACCTTATTGACTAAGATTCCCAATAACACGCCACCTCCTTGCTGTTTTGCACCAAAATGGTAAGAAAGTCCGCCGATGAGTTTATTATCCAGAAAGTAACCGGTTAGATTAACATCAGCCAGAAGAGGGGCGCTTCCATCACCTGCTGAAACTTTACGTATGGCTATTCCCGGCTCCAAATCAAAGTCATAATCAGGAATCATGAAACGATTGGATGCATAGCCCACGAAATTGCCTAAAAACTTACCGGGGTCCTCCGAAATGACTTCAGGTTTGTTAATATATGCATGTACCATATTGGGGAGGGCAATTCCGAAATTAAAAGATTCGTTGATTCTTGCATGGATTCCCAAACCAAAATCAAAGTATTTCACCCCTTCACTTGCAGCCAACAAATAGGAATCAGAAGGATCAATAGCAGGATCTTCCAGAATGCCGTTTCGTAATTTTTTTTGCTGGAATTCTGTTGTCATACCGATTGATAAAAATGCTCCATCAAACTGAAGCTTGTAAGCATAGTTGATAGCGGCCTTGAACCGATTGATGGCGGCATTTGATTCATTCATCAATTGTAATCCAAGCCCAACATTGTTTCCGAAACTTCCACTATATCCGAAGGTATAATTAACCGGGGTTCCAGGTGCCCCTGACCAAGTATTGACCATATTACCCAAAAATTCATGCCTACCTTCCTGAAGTCCGGTTGCACCCGGATTGATCAGAGTAGGATAAATGGAGTAATGCCTGTAGATTCCTTGTTCCTGAGCATTGACACCGGCAAGTCCAAGGTAGAAAATTGCCAGGAGAGTCAGTATTCTTTGCATAATGCTATTTTTTCCTGATTAAAAGTTTATTTGATGATTACCTGAGTGACCTGATTATTGACACAGAGCCCTTATAGATTTGGACATTCCCGTTTGCTTCCTTGACTTCAAGCACCCAATAGTATCCTCCATCAGGCAATGTGGCGCCATTCTTATCAACTCCTTCCCACCCATTCTTATAATTAGACTCTTCAAATACTTTCTGGCCCCAGCGATTGAAAACAGAAAATTTATTGACTGTTGTAGAAGCACAAGTTATCAGTAATCGATCATTCTTTCCATCGCCGTTTGGAGTGATGGCTCCGATACCTTCAAAACAACCTTTACCACCCGGTGTCAGTTCGATGGCGGCATTAGCGGAACAACCATTAGCGTCGGTTACTGACACAGTATAGTTGCCAACACCAAGATTGGAAATTTCTTGTTCAGAGGAAGTCACTTTTCCACTCCAGCTATAAGTAAATGGGGCAAATCCGCCAAGGGCATTGGCTCGGATGCTTCCATCATTGGTCTGGTCATCGGTTGGATATACCACATCAAAATCTACCACAATTTTGGCAGGAGCCTTGATTGAATAGGTGGCTGTAGCGTTAGCTCCCGTATTGTCCGAGACAGTAACCGTATAATTTCCGGCACATACATTTGAAATCACGCCTGTCGTTGCGTCTTTGAAAGACCATTTGAAAGTATAGGGTGGTGTACCACCTGCCGGAGTAGCTGTGAGCACCCCATCACAGGCATCAGCGCAAGTGATATCATATTCTCCGAATTTCTGAGCTGAAACGGCCACTGAAAGTGTTGTATTGCCGGATGGGACTGTAATGGTAAGTTTTTTCTTACAACCCGAAGTATTGTCGGTAACAGTAACCGTGTAATTTCCGGCTGCCAGTCCATTAATGTCCTGTGTGGTAGCCACGGGATTGGTACTCCATTCGTAAGAAAATGCACCGGATCCTCCGCTCACATTAATATCGATTGCTCCGTTACTTCCTGATGTGGCGGGCGTGATACCGGCTACTGTCAGGCTGATTGGCGATGTAGCAAGGGACAATTGATATGTTTTGCTTACTGTATCGTTACCGGATGTAACTGTAACATGATAAATTCCCGGGCACAGACCATTCAGAGAGTTTCCTGACAATCCGGCTACACTCCATGTAATCACAGGGTTGGTCGCCCCTACTACATTGAATTCAATCACACCGGTACATGGCTCTTCGCATTGGCTATTCTGGACGACAAGATCAACAATCTTGAGGTTATCATCACATTGTTTGATCTGAACATCGCCGGAGCATGTTGTCACAGGAAGCACTGTTCCATCCTGCGTCACAAATTCCATTCCTCCGGGAAGACACTTTGCTCCGATATTGACAGAGCAGGTAGATCCAAGGTTACCAAGTACTTTAAATGACAAACTGAAAATAACTGTTTCGTCCGGTACTGTTACTCCTTCACCAGTCGCATCGTCCCAAAGAACTATCAAACAGCCATTTCCGGAAGGATTGAATTTGCCGCTGTTTAGTCCGGGTACCGGTTTATTGGCCGGAATAATAATTCCATCGTCAATAAGCTGCATACAGGATGGATCCCAATCAATGGCAAATTGCATGCCGGCTATTTTCTTGAAATCCTTTACAGTGAAATCCATGGTGATGGTTTCCTGTGGCAGAGCACAATGGTCAGAGGCTATCAAGGCAAATCCTTCCGGGTTACAATCCGGTACGGTGCCACACTTGATATTGATGCCACCCGGTTCGACCAGGTTATTGGTGGTTCCTCCTGCCAGAGTAATAGTAACATTACTCAAGGTAACCGGCATAGTGGTGTTACAGCATGAAGCATTTGGGGTAAGGCAGATATCGAACAATTTTTCATTGGCCCCAATAGAGGTAGCAATAGAAGTTGTCCAATTGAGCTTAATCACGCCATTTGCAGCTTGACTAGTGTTGAAATTAGCACTTGTCAATCCGCTCAATATTGAATTGATACCAGAAATTTCGTTGAATGAAGCGCATGAAGGGTTGAAGTTAATATCGAAAGAAAGGCCAGTCACACTACTGAAACCGGCAGCAGCCTGAATGCTCAGGCAGCCTTTGGTATTTGAGTTACCATCCGCTGTAGCAACCTTCACAACGGTTTGGGCACCTCCGCAAGGTGAGCCGGTAACGGTCACATTTCCCGGAGTTGCAGTGTGTGGCAAAATATCTCCGTTGGAATCATTGAACTGGACTGTAAAAAAACCATCATTAGCTATGTCTACAACTGATGTGCTTCCGCATACTCCCTCGAAAGTAATTGAAAAAAGCACCGTACCATCTGCCAGGTTGGCCTCCGAAGACTGTGGGTGGCTCCATGTCGCCCTTAGTTTTCCTGTGGAAAAAGAAGTAAAGTCATTGTCAGGGTCCATATTCAAGGCACTTACATCGCCAACTGATTTAAAGATCACTTTTGATGGATCCCAGTTAACATTCAGCTGAAATCCGGCAACTTTTGCAAATCCATCAACCTTTACCAATACTTTACCTTCTGTTCCGGCAGCTATGGTTGTTGGTTCCACATAGACTCTAATGGCTGCGTAGGAATAAGTAAAGGTAAAAAACAGAATGCTAAGAAGTATAATCCTATTAATCATAAGTGGTTCATTTATTGAACAGATTATAAATATTAAAGGGCAAAACTACATAATAAAATCGAATTGCAATCAATTATATATATATACTTTTAATTTATATTTACTATTTATGTATAAAACTCGTTGTCTGAAAAGAATAAAAATTTTAGCACTCACACCTTTTCATTTTTTAGTAGGATCATGGGCCGTTTTTTTCAAACTTAACAAAAATCTATTGCCTGTATAGATGCCTTTTAAATTAACAATTCATTTGGTATCAATAAAATCCACCTAAGTGCCATTTTTCCAGCAGGCAATAATCTTATTTATCCTCTATTGGCCAATCAGCAATGGATCCGGCAAAATGCTATCCATCAGTCATCTCTTTCTACCCGTAAATTTTCCACAATGAAAATCTGCCGTTCCGGCGTATTTTTGCCCATATAATACTCCAGTATTTTTTCAATATCGGTATTATCCTTCATCATCACAGGAGATAACCTGATGTCCTTGCCGATAAATCCGCCAAATTCTTCCGGTGATATTTCTCCCAATCCTTTAAAACGCGTTATTTCCGGTTTGCCACGCAGTTTTTCGATCGCCTGAAGCTTCTCCGACTCTGAGTAACAATAAATTGTTGTCTTTTTATCACGGACTCTAAACAACGGTGTGTCCAGAATATATAAGTGCCCATTACGTACCAGATCAGGGAAAAACTGCAAGAAAAAAGTCAGGAGCAAGAGACGGATATGCATACCATCAACATCGGCATCGGTGGATATAACTACTTTGTTGTACCGCAGATCGTCAATATCATTTTCAATATTGAGGGCATGTTGCAATAAATTAAATTCTTCATTCTGGTAAACTATTTTTTTTGTCATTCCATAACAATTCAAAGGTTTACCACGTAAACTGAACACTGCCTGAGTAAAGGGATCCCGCGCCTTGGTTATGGATCCGCTTGCTGAATCTCCTTCTGTTATAAACAGCATGCTATTTTCCTTCTGTTCCGGCGTACCACCCTTATCATTGAGGTGGATGCGGCAATCCCGCAATTTTTTATTGTGGATATTGGCCTTTTTAGCCTTTTTATTGACTTCTTTTTTAATATCAGCAATCTCCTTACGCTCTCTTTCACTTTGTAGTATCTTTTTTTGCAGCTGGCCGGCTACTTCGAGGTTCTTGTGAAGGAAATTATCCAGCTCCTTAGACAGGAAATCCATAATATAGGTGCGTATGGATGGCTGATCAGGGCCCATAAGTGTCGAACCAAGCTTTGTCTTGGTCTGTGATTCAAAGATTGGTTCTTCCACGCGGATACTAACTGCGGCGATGATGGAAGTTCGCACGTCACGTGCATCGTAATCTTTTTTATAAAAATCTCTAAGGACCTTCACCACTGCTTCCCTGAATGCATTGAGATGAGTACCTCCCTGTGTTGTATTCTGACCGTTGACGAAAGAATAATATTGCTCACCATACTGATGACCATGGGTCAAAACGATTTCAATGTCATCACCGGTAAGATGAATTGGTTCGTAAATCAATTCCTCCGGATTGGTTCTCCCGGCAATCATGTCGGCCAGTCCGTTTTTGGAGACAAATGTCTTTCCGTTGAAATTGATCTTTAGACCACTGTTGAGATAGGCATAATTCCACAACATGGGTTCGACAATGTCCTCCCTAAAGTGAAAATTCCTGAAAATATCATTATCGGGTGTAAACTCGATGATAGTGCCGTTTTTTTCGTCGGTCTTTCCTTCAGGATAATCCTTAACCAGCTCACCTTTTGAAAAATCTGCCTTTTTGGTACGACCATCTCTGAACGACTGCACGGTAAAAGACTCGCTTAATGCATTGACGGCCTTGGTTCCGACACCATTTAATCCAACGGACTTCTTAAAAGCCTTGGAATCATATTTTCCTCCTGTGTTGATTCGGGCGACACAGTCTATGACTTTTCCCAAAGGTATACCCCTGCCATAATCGCGGACCATCACCCGATCACCGGATATACGGATGACAATTTCCTTACCATGCCCCATGAAGTATTCATCCATGGCATTATCAATAATCTCCTTAATAAGGATATAAATACCATCATCATTAGACTGTCCGTCACCAAGCTTTCCAATATACATACCCGGGCGCATACGTATATGCTCCTTCCAATCGAGTGTCTTGATATTGTCCTCAATGTAGAGTAAACCATTGTCTTCCATGCTGCAAAATTACATATATTTTTTTATAAATTAAATAAAAGCCTTATACAATGAGGATTTGGTGTAAGTAAGCCGAATTGCCGGATAGACCTCCTTTGGCCGATCCAATTCTTGAAAATAAACCAGGGTGAAAATTTATGTACGAGTGGAGCTATGGTAGCAAAATGAATCCAAGAATAGAACAAATAGCCTGAAGGGCCGATGTTTCCCGGGAATCGATGGTGTATGGGAGGGAGCGTAAGGTTAATCAAATATCGACAGGGCTTAGGATAATGAGGTGAAGGAATGTGGTGACCATGCTATGACGAAAATTCACGGAAAAGGAGTTCTCTGAATAAGTGAATTTAAGCAGGCAAATTGACAGTAATCGCATTCAATTTTCCTATCTTCACGCCACAAATTCTCATATTATGCCGGAAAAAATCCCCTGTGATGTATATCAGACCATGAAGGTGGATCAACTGTTGGAGACGCCCAGGGAGGTTCGCGACTCAGTATGGAGGACTGAATTTTTCAATGCTGTGACCACGGCATGTTTTAAATGTGGAGAACCACAGATGTCACACGGGCCGGATGGCTTCCCTTACTTTGAGTTACATTTACCTGAACCGGAAGAGAGCTTTGAAAGTTACTGTATCCACAATTTGATGGACTATCTGTTGGAAATCGGTTATGGCGTGGTCCTTAATCCCAAGGGGGAAGATGCCGACTGGGTATTTTCCTATGGAGATATTGTCAATCTGAGCCTAAATCAAGAGATTTATTCCGTACCGGACCACGATCCTCTACCGGAATATTATGCAACAGACGAAGAGGAAAAAGTAATGATATTCCAGCCATCAGAGGAATATCTTCCCGGTATCGTAAAAAAAATGTTGCATTCCTTCCTGACCTACCTGCATGTGAAGGAGCCGTCAATGCTTGCATTTATCAGATCCGGCGGGACTGAAAATTCAGGGGTAACACAACTATCTTTCAATATATTTCCTGAGGATTATGGAAGTGAAGATGAATACCTCATCCGACTTAAACAATTGAGTTGGTTTCTTCCACGACATTATATAATCACGGGTGTCTCCAGGAGTAATCCGATCACTCAGTATTTTGAACCTCTATAAGAGAGTACCGTAGCCAAGGTCACTACACGGATTGATGCAGGTAGTAAACACCTGACTGACTCATGCTTTATACCTATTTCAAACAAGTAATTAAACCTTAAAATGCTTCAGCCTAATGACTTCCTCCTTTGTCAAAAACCGCATCCTTCCACGAGGAAGATCCTTTTTGGTCAATCCTGCATAATAGACTCTATCCAGTTTGACTACATCATAACCGAAGAATTCAAAAATCCGGCGGACGATTCGGTTGCGGCCTGAATGCAAGGTAATTCCAACCTCGTGGGGGCCGGCATCCCTGACATATGAAATGCCATCCACCTTAATAAAGCCATCTTCCAGTGTTATTCCCGCCCTAATCTTTGCGAGATCAGCTTCAGACAAGGGTTTATTGAGTGTGGCATGATAAATCTTTTTGACTTCGTAGGAAGGATGTGAAAGCCTTTTAGTCAGGTCCCCATCATTGGTAATCAGCAACAGCCCGGTTGTATCCCTGTCGAGCCTGCCCACCGGAAATACATGAGTGGAAACCTTGCCTTTGATCAGGTCATGGATGCTCTTTCTGCCTTTTTCGTCAGAAAGTGTAGTGATGACATCCCTCGGTTTATTGAGCAGTATATATATTTTTTGCTCTACAGGCATGATGTGCTTGCCCTGGTAGGTCACCTTATCATGTGGTTGTACCCGATAGCCGGGTTCAAGGACCGGAGAACCATTGACCTTAACTTCACCATTGGCTATCAAAGTATCGGCTGCACGTCTACTGCAAACACCCGAGTTTGCTACATATTTATTCAGCCGTGGCGTAGTGTTTTGCTCATCAACCGGATTCGGTCTTTTTTCGGCTTTATCCTTGCGTGGCCGGCGTTTCGCATCCCGGAGATCATCTTTATCCTCAACAGCCTCTACTTTGCGAAATTTGTCAAATCCGCCTGGTTTTTTTCGAACAGGATGTTTACTTTTTTCCGCCATTGACAATCAAAAATTCATTCTGTGAGCATAAAGAGCAGCACCAATCACACCGGCTTCATTCTGGAATTTGGCTGGTACAATAGTAGTTTCAAGAGCAAAAAACTCTTTGTAGAGATCAAATTTCTTACTAAGTCCACCACCGAGAATAAATAAATTGGGAGAAAAGATAAACTCAAGATGCTTCAGGAATTCGTTGAGCCTGCCTCCAAATTCATCCCAACTCAAATCCTTCTCTTTTCTGGTTGCATTGGAGGTATATTTTTCGGCAATGGATTTATGAAACTTAAGGTGTCCAAATTCAGTATTCGGCACAAGAACTCCATTGTAAAACAGTGCACTTCCGATGCCTGTTCCGATGGTCAATACTATGACGGTTCCGTGTTGATTGGCAGCGAAGCCGAAAGTCTGCTCTGCCATGCCAGCCACATCAGCATCATTGGCCACGAAAACCCGGCTTCCGGTATGTCTGCCCAGCACTTCCTGTACATCAGTGTTAAGCCAACTTTGGTCGATATTTGAAGCTGACATTGCCACTCCGTTTTTAATTATCGCCGGGAAGCCACATCCAATAATTCCCTCAAACCCGAATTTATGCTTTATTTCTGCAGCTACCTTCCCGACTGCCTCAGGTGTAGAAGGCTCGGGAGTCATAATTTTTACTCGTTCTGTAAGTAGTTTTCCGGTCTTCACCTCAATGACTGCCCCTTTAATGCCGGTTCCACCAATATCCAGGCCTAGAATATGCTCTTTTTCCATTTCAATTCATTCAGTGTATCTATAAAACCGTTTTAATTCGAAGCAATCAATTAAAAAATCCAAGGAGAAACAATGCAGCTTGCATGTATCCGGACAACTTGCCTATTTATATCAAAATTTCTCAGCCGTATCAAGCACGGCCCATTGCCTTCAGAAAGCGTATATGAGCCATGATGGCCGACCACATGGTTCTGTATTCGATGTATTTGATCTGGTATTCGTCACACACTTTTCTAACAATCTTGCTGATTCCCGGATAGTGGATGTGAGAAATTTTGGGGAATAGATGGTGTTCTACCTGAAAGTTTAACCCACCTACCAGCCAACTTATGGTCTTGCTTTTAGTTCCAAAGTTTGCGGTAGTTTTCAATTGATGAGTAGCGAATTCATCATCAAATTTATTGGTATCTTCATTAGCCAAAGGAAAGGAAGTATCCTCTACGGTATGGGCCAACTGGAAAACAATGCTCAGGCAAAATCCAGCGGTGAGGCTCATAATTATAAATCCAAGCAACCATGGCCAGAAGCCGAAAATATATATTGGCAAGACACAAAAGAACAAGGCATGCCAGATCTTGACCAGCCAAAATCTGAAATGATCACTCATTTTCATATTTGTAATCGGGAATTCGCCTATTTTCATTTTGAAATACTTTTTATAATCTGCTGCAAAGACCCAATACAAATACATGACCATATACAAGGCAGGAAAATAGATATGCTGATACTTGTGGAATGGCAATCGGGTCTGGCTTGGAGCAAGTCTCATCAATTTGCCCACCTCGATATCGTCATCCAGATCATCGACATTGGTATAGGTATGATGGATCACATTATGCTTGATATTCCAGAAGAAATGGCTGGCGCCCAACATACTCATGGTGTAACTGGCAAGACGATTGCTACTCTGATGGGTAGAAAAACTACCATGGCTACCATCATGCATGATATTGAAACCTATTGTTGCTACCAAAAGGCCCAACAGGATACATTCGGAATAGGCAATAGCCCAATGGGGCTGGAATATAAACAAATGGCCAACGGTAAGTGCGAATAAAGTGAGTAAAATTGCTGCTTTCCAGTAAAGATTGGCATTGCCGGTCTGTCGAATTTTGTTTTCTTCAAAATACAGGCTAACACGGCGTCTTAATTCACTGTGGAGGGATGGTCTGACTTGAGGAAATCTTGGAAATGCTTTGGTCGAAGCCATTATGCTATTATTTATTTGATTGATTACTTAATTACGATGACTTTCATACGAATTGGTTTAACAGGTCGGTCACCGGGGCCTGTTTGTTGGGATGCGATCTTATCAATTACATCAAGTCCCTGAATTACCTTGCCGAAAACGGTGTATTCCCCGTCCAAATGAGGTGTGCCCCCCATGGCCTTGTAAGCTTCCTTGACGGAAGTAGGGTACCTGACCTTGCCGGAGGCCTCTCTAGCGTTCAGGTAGGCATCATCGACCTGATCACCCTGAACAATGTAGAATTGAGATCCACTGGATTTTTTCTCCGGATTCATAGGGCCACCTGTCCTTGCTGCCGCAATAGCGCCTCTCAGGTGAAACAGAGTATCCACGAATTCAGCGGGTATTGTGTATCCCGGACCGCCACTACCTAATGCCTGGCTGTTTTCATCCTTGGAATTAGGGTCTCCACCCTGGATCATAAAATTCCTGATTACCCTGTGAAAGGCCAATCCGTCATAAAATCCCTGTTCGGCCAATTTGATGAAATTATCACGGTGAAGGGGTGTCGCGTCAGACAGCTGGACAAGCATATTGCCAAATTCTGTCTCAATAAGTACCTCGCAATGCGTAGGCGGTTCGATATTAATCTCCATCTTTTTAATTGTTGATTTTTTTCCATCAGAAGCTTTCAGTGTAACTTCATGCCGGCCACTGTGATAATAGATATGTGTAGGAGAGGGATCTGCCGAAGTCTTGCCATCACCGAAATCCCAATGAAAAGTAGTGGCTTTTTTTGATTTATTATCAAAATGAATAGGAGCAGTCACTTTCTTTTCGGAAGAATTGACTGCGAAGTCTGCCAAAGGCTTTGCACAGCTTGTCATCAGCAATGCCACAATAGGCAAAAAAAGAAATAGTCGCATTTATTCCGTAAATTTTGCGCTAAAATACAGTCATTTTACTAAGTTTGAGCAAAATAAAATATTAAATATGTTCAGGTCTTTAATTTTCTCACTATTATTTTTTGTCTTCAGCCTTCCGGTCTTCGCGGGAGAAGGGATGTGGCTGCCTATTTTACTATCTCAGCTCAATGAAAAGGAAATGCAATCAAAGGGCATGAAGATGACTGCTGCCGATATATACAGTGTCAACCAAGGAAGCCTCAAGGACGCCATCGTTCAATTTGGCGGGGGGTGCACCGGAGAAGTCATTTCCACTACCGGCTTGTTATTGACCAATCATCATTGCGGTTATGGCCAGATACAAAGGCATTCAACCCTTGAAAACAACTATGTCAAAAATGGATTCTGGGCAAAATCAAAGTCACAGGAGCTCTCCAATCCCGGTCTTACCGTTACATTCATCGTTTCAATGGCGGATGTAACTAAAGACATATTAAGCGGCGTGAGTCCGGAGATGAGTCCGGCAGACAAGCAAAGCAAGATTGATAAGAATATGGAAAGTCTTAAAAAAAATTATCCTCATGAGAGCTATCAGGATATATTGGTACGTTCGTTTTACCATGGCAATCAATATTATCTTTTCGTCACAGAAGTGTATAAGGATGTTCGATTAGTTGCCGCACCACCTGCCTCCATCGGAAATTTTGGTGTTGACACAGACAATTGGGTTTGGCCAAGGCATACATGTGATTTTTCCCTATTCAGAATCTATGCTGATAAGAACAATAAACCTGCTGAATACTCCCCGGACAATGTCCCTTTCACACCGCGTCATTTCCTCCCGATATCATTGGATGGAGTAAAGGAGGGTGACTTTACCCTGGTATTTGGATTCCCCGGCAGGACCAATGAGTATCTGCCATCTGAATCTATCCGCCAGATTACCGACCTTAGTGACCCGACAAAAGTCGCAATCCGAACTACGGCCCTTGACATCATGCATAAATATATGATGGGGGATGAAGGCACCAAGATAAAATATGTCACCAAGGCTGCCGGGATAGCCAACGGCTGGAAAAAGTGGCAAGGTGAAATGGAGGGTCTAAAAAAAACCGATGCATATGGCAAAAAGCAAAAATATGAGCAGGAATACAAAAGGTTATTGAACGCCAATCAAGATCTGAAATCAGAATATGGCGATGTGCTTGAAAATCTGAATGCGAATATACTAAAGGCTAATGAATATGTCAAGATTCGGGAATACAGTATAGAACTACTTCGTACCAACATCGAGATCATGCGCAATTATTCAAGGCTGGATGCCATAGTCAATGCCTTTGAAAAAAATGGAGCCTCGGAGGCAATGAAGAAAGCTGATGCTTTAAAATCATGGAGTACGGGATATTTCAAGGATTATGTGCGTGCTATCGATGAAGAAATCTTTGCAGCCCTTTTCAAGATGTATGAAGAAAATGTGGATGCGGAGTATCATTTTCCCAGATTGAAAGACATAGCACCGGGCAAAGAGGGTTATATCAGCAGAATCAAATTACTTTTTGACGGATCACCGCTCGCTTCGCAGGATCAATTGGAACAACTGTTGGAGAAAAAACCGGAAGATATGATCAATAGCATAAAGGGAGACGGGCTCTATCTTTTTTACAGAGAGATGCTTGATCAATACAACGCCAAGGTAGCACCCAATGTAACCAAATACGATGAGGCGATCGACCAAGGCATGCAAAAATACATGGCTGCTCAAATGACTGTTTTCAAGGACAAACGATTTTATCCGGATGCCAATTCAACCTTACGAATCACTTATGGAAACGTAAATGGATACACACCGAGGGATGCCGTAAAATACGAATTCCAAACCTGGTTAGACGGTGTAATGGAAAAATATATACCGGGTAATTATGAATTTGACCTGCCACAGAAACTTATTGATCTGTATGAAAAAAAGGACTTCGGCCCTTATGCCGAAAATGGCAAATTACCAGTTTGCTTTATTGCATCCAATCATACGACCGGTGGCAATAGCGGCAGTCCTGCCATCGATGCGAATGGCAACCTGATAGGCCTTAACTTTGACCGGGTATGGGAAGGTACTATGAGTGACTATAATTATGATGCTTCAATTTGCAGGAATATCATGGTCGATATCCGATATGTATTGTTTATCTTAGACAAATATGGAGATTGTAAACATCTGGTGGATGAAATGAAGCTGGTTCACCCCAAGGCACCAGTAAAAAAAGCTCAACCGATGCCTAAGTCTTCTAATAAAGTAAAGAAATGATCCGTTGACATTTTAATTCTTTCTTTAAAAACAGGTATCAGACAATTGTGATACCTGTTTTTGTTTTTGTAATAACCACTGAAACTGATCAGGTCCATGAAGTCTTGAAACACGGTGATTTGAACCCCGGGTATCATATCGGTGACAAGCCCAGGTTACCTTCAGGCAGACGATATTCTGCGCAGATTGGGACTCACCGTAAGGCAATGTACAAAAATGTGTTTCCACTCCTCTAACTCTCATGGATTGCCAAAGTTGTTCTTGAAAGACCTACAAATCTATGCTTAAAGATTAACTGCCACCTAAAATTCATCTTATACCAAGATGATTTATATAATAGTCCATAAATTTTTGGTATAATACCGAGGTTACAGTCGTATAGACCAATGAAATTGTTCTATAACGAATGTACCTTCGGTATTACCTGAGAATAGTTATTTTCTGCGTAAAATTCGCCGATTCCGGTCTAAATTATTTCAAAATTTATTAGCAAATACGCTAATGGGGTGTGAAAATGGGAATGAATTTTTTAGAAGAATCTTAATCTACTTCAGCCGTACCTCAGTTATCATTTCCCTTTCTATTTCACATAAAAATCCAACTTGATCTCGCCCCCTTTCATTTGAAATGTGACAAAAAAAAACATAAAAGGCATTCGAGCCAAAATGTTTTCCTGCAGGATAAAAATTCAGGAAATAATCTTGATTAATAAAGATTCCAACAATTCATCCTACTTTCTGAAAATTTTAACAGAATATTGAAAACCTGTTTCAGACATAATCCTTATGATATAAAAGCCTCCGGGCAAATCACGCAGAGATACCGTAGCTTTATTGCCGGATAAATAGTTGCTATGTGAAAAAGCCTTAACCGGAATGCCTGCTGCATTCACCACATTTATCTGGTACAAGTTATTCAAATTCCCTGGGAATTCTAAATGAACCAGATCCTCTGTAATATTAGGATAGACCTGAATCGGATCAATATGTTCATTATTGATAGTCAAAATATTTGAGTAACCTGATTTGCCGGACATGAAATAGAATTCGATTCTGTAATAAGAAGTGACCGATGGAAACCGGTCGAAAAATTGACCTGATGTAATTTTAGGTCTTGATTCCCGATAAATTTCTTCAAACCTGTATCCATCTTCACTTCTCTGTAAGCCGAGTCTTGCTAAAGGTTCAGTAATTTCGTCAAAACTCCAATTTATAGAATTTCCATCTACCCTACCTCTTCCATCTAACTGCAAATTGTGGATTGCTAATGGGATAGAGGGAGCGGTCCCAACTTTAATGCCATTTCCAAAACTAGTGACCCAAATTTCAGTAAAGTCATTCGGATTGTATAAAACGCGAATAGGATGCATAAAAGGGTAAGAATCTTGTTGCGTAAAAGAGGGTGAAGCTGAGTTGGCATTAGAGCTATACCATAAACCTTCATTTTCAGTAGTAACAAAAATCTTGGAGGCATTGACCGGATCGACCGTACAGGATTCCACCCGATATCCGTTGAAAATTTTAGTCCAGTTGACACCACGATCAGATGTTTTATACAGCCCCCCCTTACCGTTGGAAGGACCGCCCCAGCCACTAAAAACCGAAACATACCAAGTATTTTGGTTCGCATCGTTAGGATCTATCGTAATATCTTTCGTCCAAAAATCCATATTTGGTCTATCCGAAAGATCCGTCCAGGTGGCGCCCTGGTCTGAACTAGCGAAAACTCCGGAGCTTGCTGTAAATCCCCCGGAAGTTCTTCGGCCTGACCAGGTTGTTACCACCGTACCATCATTCAAAACAAAAACATTGTATGGGTGACCTTCTGTTCGTGCCGGCTTCGAAGTAGATGACCAGTTTGATAAGGATCCATTGTTAAGGTCTGAAGTTAAATAAATTCCGCCGGCAGTACTATGGACAACACTGGCGTACATCCTGTTGTTATTTTTAGGGTCAATCGCCAGCCAGATTACAGGATGATTAAAGTTATGCAACAAATTCCAATGAAGACCCTGGTCGGTACTATATAGGATAGCCCCGGTACCGCCGTCTATTCTGCTGTCAGTCAGATAGGTACTTTGGTAGATATCATGGACACTGCTCGTCGCAGCGTATAGGGTACCATTAGTGGGGTGTTCAATGATATGGTATACGGTATTATAATTGATTCCATTAAAATCAAAAGACCATTTTATGCCACCATCAATGCTTTTGGTTGCAGTTATATCAGTATAGGAAGCCAGGATTATATCTTCATTGGCAGAGCACCAATGCATATTCCAGCAGGAAGTATTTTCAAGACCATTATTACCATAGGCCTTACCCTTTGCAGTGGGACTTCCGGCAGGATTTTGATCTTCGGAAGCGACATACGACTGTCGCCAATTAGTGCCTCCATCTGTCGAAATATGAGCAAAGCCAAAGTCAGTATAAATTACAGTCTGAGGATCATTAGGTGCCACAGCCAAGCCGAAGACAATCTCTCCATACCACCAGTCTTCATCACCCTGGTAACCGGAATATCCAGTTGAAATATTTTGATTGTTGACTGTCAAAAAAACTTCGGCCCATGAATTACCACCATCAGAAGTCTTATATATCACCGGATAGGAGGTATTCGGATTGGTGCCACCAACATAAAATACAGAGGAATTATTTAATGCTGAGGCAATATAAAACAAATTGTGAGTCGGATTGATGCCACCGACTGCATTGGTCCAGCCGGTTGTTCCATAGTCTATTCTGATTATGGAGGAATATATATCAATATCCAAGGCATTAACACCAGGATAAAGATCGTCTTGTGCGGCGATGGTGCCCATAAGCCTCGTAATACCATTGCTTTTTGAACCTGTAAAGCTCATAAAGCCATATCCTGCGGGTATGCCGGGGCTTGAATCCAGGGCAAAGCTGACGCCTCCATCATGAGAAACAATCAATCCGATCTGTGTGCCTATATAAATATCGTTGCCGTCCCAGAAAACTCCAGAAATAAGAAAGTCGGAGCCATGATTGTACTTAAGGCTGAAGGTATTACCTCCATCAACTGAAAGATACATGGCGGTATAGGATGAGATGATAATACGCTGTGTAGAATTAGGGTCTGAAGAAATAAACCAAACATCACCACCGGTAGGATCTGAAGCCAGTTGATTCCATGTATTGCCTCCATCAACTGATTTGACGGGAAATCTAGTATCATCCAGGAAGCCATAATTGACTGTATAAAGAATGGAAGGATCATTGGTGAAAACAACAGGGTGAGTACCGCCAGTAGAAATCAATTGTTTGAAGTGAATTGGTTGCCAATGGATACCTGCATCCGAAGTATGAAAAACTTCTGACATATCACATTGCATATACATAATAGAGGAGTTGACAGGACTAATGGATGGTGCAAAAAGAGAACCTCCACCGCCCAGGCCGGATGAAGACCAGGTAGATGGCTGGGCATTAGTCAAGGTCAAAGTTAAAACGAGGAAGAAGAGGAAGTAAAATTTCATGGCAAAATGAATTTGAGTGTTAGTAAGAATGGATAAGAATTAAAAAAAATGACACAACAGAAATCTTTAAAAAACACGAATCTGGATTGAATTCCGGATTATCAAGAAACAGTCATGACAAAAAAAAGGATCATCAGGAGATGCCCTCAAAAATACAAAAAAAGATTTTTGAGAAGTGAAATATATATAAAATTTTAAAAAATACTAAAAAACAGTGATAAACAAAAAATGGTAAGTTCTAAGTATGCCGAATAGCATTTAAAAGGCTGGTAGGGCTGGGAGTTGAGAGCAGTGGAAGTGTGTAGATAATTAATAACTGCAAAGTATGCAAGGATGGATGATTGTAGAGATGTAGACGAAGTTAAAGTAACAAATCAGAGAAATAAATAATTCAATTGTGACAAAAGTAATTGTTCAGTGGGGAATATCTATTATTACTTTCCTACCTACTACGATTTTTGGGGAAGTTGTGGGTGGTGCCGCCTCCGAAGTAGGTAGATGATTAATAGCCACAATGCTTGACTTTACTGCCTTTCGGGGCAGCCTTGCCAAAATTCAGATATTTTATTCAGGAATTAAATTTTCATTTGCCTCCAAATCCTTGTGTATAGCGTTTTTTGAATTATTACTTTCCTACCTACTTCAATTTTTCCCCACCCACCCCTTGCACATCCCAAATCTTTTCCTTACCTTCACTGCGAATTCATTTTTTTAATCACCTTTTAATTCTTATCACCATGAATGAAGAGTTCAAAAGCCTAACCATCGATGCTTTCAGGCAAAAGTTCAGCACCATAGAACAGTGCATCGACTATCTCGCATCCTGCAAATGGGGCAACGGCTACAGTTGCAGACAATGCGGCCATACCAATTATTGCAAGGGAGCACATTACGGCGATCGCCAATGTACACGGTGCAACAAGATAGAAAGCGCCAAAGCCAACACTCTGTTTCACAGCATGAAGATACCCCTTGATCAGGCTTTCTACATGCTATATCTGATCGTTATTGACAAGAAGGGCTGTCCATCCACACAACTGGCACGACAAACAGGCCTCCAGCTCAAAACCTGCCTGCTATTTCGCAGAAAGGTCATGATGGCCATGACAAGCAATGACATACATCCCCTGGAGGGAGAGGTCGATGTGGTTACGACAACAGTCAGCATCGTCAAGGCCGACAAGCATGGAAAGAAAAGACCCCGGAAAGTCAAAGTTCTCATCGGAATCGAAAAGAAAGGCGGAGGAGCAGCAAGAAGCTATGTCAAGGTGATAGGCCGGGCATCAGCAAGGAAAGCAAAAGCATTTATCGATAAAAAGATCGACAGTCAGGCTACAATCAACATGGATGAAGCGGCCCGGCGATGCTGTAATGGTCATTGCATCATGCCCGGTGAAGGACCGGACAAGGCCCTGGCTCACAGGGTGGTCACCAACATGATCAACTGGCTATATGCCAGACACGGCCATGTGACCTATCTGCAGGACTATCTCAATGAATACTGCTACCGCTACAACAGGCACCGCATGAAAGGTGAAATCCTGGATGACATCATCTCCAGAATGGTCAGGCATAGGCCGATGAAAGTAAAAAAGGTAAAATCTATCTGAATTGATTAATTGCTGAACCTCTACCAATTCGATTCTAACTTCACTGAGCAATTACCTTCTAATTGAAATCTTACAAGGGAAATGCTTCACGATACAAGTACGTACTGATTTTCAGCAGAATAAAAGTAATGATAATTATAATCATTCCAAAATATAAGTTCTTTTTACTCTTGAACTTATTCCTGTAAATACCTCATAAGGTATTGTTTCATACACTTTTGCCAACTCATCAGCTCGGTTAGTAGGGCCAAAAATTACGACTTCGTCACCCTCTCTTACCCCTTCTATATGAGTTGCATCAACCATAGCCATATCCATACACACCCCTCCAATAATGGTGGCGGGTTGCCCATGAATAAGCACCTTCCATCTGCCATTACCCGCTGAACGACGCAAACCATCGGCATACCCAATTGAAATAGTTGCGATGATTGAATCCTTCTCTGCCTTCCAACGTCGATCGTACCCAACGGTACTGCCTGTCGGTATTGTCTTTATACGCGATATTCTCGCCTTGAGGGTCATAACGGTATGCAGGTCTGAAACAAAGCCACTTGGATCAAATCCGTATAACCCAATCCCCAGGCGAACCATTTCATACATGTATTGTGGAAAACGAGCGATTCCACTGGAATTTAAAATATGTCGCAAAGGATGGGTTCTCAAACCCCTGGAAATAGAACTGACCATTTCTTCAAAATATGCTGCCTGAAAGTGCGTGTATTCATCAAAAAGGCTTTCTCCACTACCGGCAAGATGAGAAAATACGCTAACCACCTCCAAATGTGAATTGCCCTTCAACTTCTCTATTAAAAAAGGTATTTCATCTTTTGTAAATCCAAGCCGATGCATACCGGTATCCAGTTTAATATGACACTTTAATCGTTCATCAGCACTAAAAAGGTATTGAATCAATACATCCAATTGTGCAGGTGCATATATTTCAGGCTCCAGATCATATTCAACCATTCGCTCGACAAAATCCATCCCACTATTCATTACCATGATTGGCAAGGAGATTCCGGCTTTCCTCAAATATATTCCTTCGTCAATATAGGCTACCGCAAGATAATCAATGCCTTGTTGCTGAAGAACACGGGCCACCTCCACAGAACCCGAACCATATGCACTTGCCTTAATCATCACCATGAGTTTGACAGGGTAGGTTATTTTAGCTCGGTAGCGATTTAGATTGTGCTCCAAAGCCGAAAGATTGATTTCCAAAGCAGCTTCATGAGCCCTTTGTTCAAGCCTGTCAACAATTTGTTCAAAACCGAAACGACGCGCACCTTTCAGTAACACGGTAGTGTCCCGAAACTGTGTGATATCCATACCTTGCAACAAACTTTCAGTGTTGTGAAAAAATGAAGCGCGTATCTCAGGATCCATTTTGATCCTGATATTCCTAACCTTTTCTCCAACCCCGATAAACAGTGCCGGGCGAAATTCATTCACAAGACTCACCAACACTTCATAATCGTCATGTGTATGATTGTCCGAATATGCAAAATCAGAGACAATAAAAGCCATCCTTCCTTTGCCGGCTTCTTTTCTGGCTGCAGCAAATGCCAATGCTATGGAATTGATGTCTGAACTATAGGTATCATTGATTAGTACCGAATTAAATATACCTGTCTTAAGCTCCATTCTCATCGGTAGTGGCTGCAATTTACCTATCATGGATTCAATCAACTCAATACTATATCCGGCATGAATCAGATATGTAATACATGTAAAGGCATTATGTAAGTATATATCATCAGTAAATGGAATCTTAATCTTATAAATATTGCCCAAATATTTTACAGATGCAATTGTCTTGCGTGTCTTAACTTTTTCTATGATGAAAATAACATCCGCATCTACATTTACCCCCCAACTGAATTTCCTCGTTTCCGGAAGTACTCTTTGAATAGCTTCATGTGTGTTATCTTTTTTTTGATAAATAACAAAATCGGCATGTTTGAAAAGTTTTAATTTCTCTTCTATCTTGGCCGTCTTCGACTCAAAACCCTCACTGTGAGCTGCTCCCATATAAGTCAGAATACCAATTGTTGGTTGAATGATGGCTTCCAGCCTATCCATCTCTCCTTTTTGAGAAATACCTGCTTCAAAAATGGCAAGTTCGTTTTCCGGACGGAGCGTGATGACTGACATAGGCACTCCGAGTTGGCTATTATAACTTTTCGGGCTTTTTGCAATGTTAATCTCACCGGATAACATCTGATAAAGCCATTCCTTGACGATGGTTTTTCCATTACTTCCTGTGATGCCTATAACAGGGATTTTGAAAAGACTCCTGTGATAAGCGGCAATTGCCTGCAATCCCAACAAGGTATTTTCGGTCAAAATAAAAACCGAGTCACCGAATGATTCGAAATCAACTTTTCTGCTCACTAAAAAACATCGAACGCCGGCGTCCCATGCTTTTTTTATGTAATTATGCCCGTCACGATGTTCGCCTGGTAAGGCGATAAACATTACTTCATGGGCATGAAAAATTTGCCTTGTATCAAATGATATCCGACGAATTAACTGTCTTTCAGACAAACCATAGAGTGTCCCCTCTACAATTTCGCAAATTTTCCTGGCGGTTAGATCTAGCATATTTGCAACAATACAAAGTTATTACTAAACTATATATTTTTGATATATTTATAAGCATTGAATCCAAATTTAGTATTGGTAGTTATAATTCGTCTACTATATTCTTCCAATTACTGATCTCTATGTATTATCCTTTTCAATCTTCACATGATTCATTATCTTTTCTTTCATTTTTTCTGTCTGATTAAGAAAGTTTGCTCGGATAATTAGTCACTATTTCAAGCTATTACCTTTCAGAGTGAAAATAAAACCTTGCATACTACTGAGCGATGAAACCATTTAGAACCCATTCTTGAGTGAGGAAGAAAAGACTGAATAATTTCATTTGATATAGATTTTATAAATTTTGAAAGAATAATTATCCTGTAATGTGAACCATACATTATGTTCCATTTCAATACCATCTCAGCGAGTTTACTCTATTACAATCTGTCAATATAATATCCTCTGAATTATGGACCTGGATGCCTTAGATGTATGAAGATCACGTGATGTACCTAAACTTGAATTGCAGAAGATATTATGTAAGACAATGTTCAAAGAAGAATGGGATTATTTTGTAGGCAAAAAGGCTTTCGTTCGTCATTTCACCCCTTTTGTGGGTCAAATTACACGGTTGGCGGGTCATTCTTTTTACTACTGAATATGTAAGCCTATTTTTGTGTGACAAGTAAATAAAAATTTATAAGCATAAATTCATGATATCCCATCAAAAGACAAATTTTCCAATGATGTATAGGGATATGGACGTCCATAGGGTTTATGCACCTTTCAATTGGCCCAATCCTTATTTCATCCACAATACCTTGCTAAAGCTTCCGGTCATGGCAAGAAAAGCCACTGTGACTTTAAATGTGATTGACAGCCTTGCTAAAAAAATCAAATCCCTATTGAACAATACCCTTCAAAAAGTTAGTTTTCACAACCTAAGGAAAGAGATGTATCTATCCTCCAGTTATTTATTCATTCTGTTTATCGCGTTTGAGAAAAGCTTCATCAATTACGAAGGCAAAGATTCTGGACGCACTAAAGCACCTTCTTTTAGTTCAAAAGCAACTCAATTTGGAGCAGTCAGGCTCAGAGAACTTGAAAATAAATACAATCAAAACAATCTACTTCTTTTATTGCAAACAACTCGTGTTGAAATTATTGCAGATAAATCAGGAAGTCACCATATAACGAGGATTGTGACGAGAATTCTAAAAAAAATAAATTAATAATTACCTGAAAAAAAATAACGCCTATGGATAATTTTTAAAGACCCTTAGTATAACCCTATAGTAAAAAATTGTCAACATATCTATAAATCCAAAATTTAGTTTACGACTAACTTGTTGAGATTAAGATGTGTAGAACCGGAAGATGAAGAAAATACGCGGACTGAGTTGCCGGAGAAGTTGTCCACGTTTGAAGAGCTGGAAGTAAACGGCGAAGCGGAAAGTTTCCAGAAGGCCTTTGATGTCATAACAGGAAAAAGGCCCGATTCGGCATTTATGGATATCAAATTGATCGGAGGTAGCATTTTCATACTTCTTGAAAAACTAATATCCCATGGCATCCCAATTCCCAATATTTTTATTGCCACAGGATTTTCAGAAAACCTATTGACTACGGACAATGCATTTCACAACTACATTGTCCGGCACCTCATCAAACCTTACATGGATGATTGGGAGGTCAAACTTAGCAAGGCCATTGATGCCCTGCAAACTACCCGAATCAGACAACTCATAACGACAGAGGGGAACAAACTTCCGGAATCAGTTTAATATTCATCCATACAATCCGGGAAGAACCTAATCAGAAAACAATATCTTGATGTATGATATCTAAAAACGATGTAAAAGGCAAGATCACAATCATATTCTATCATAACATTTGCAATAACAATTAATCCAGGCAATAAGATTTAGAATGAGGTAAATTTTTATCTGTCCTCTTTTATCATAATCTCGGTTATTTCATCGTTACATTTTAAAATCATCATACAATTGCTCAAAAAATTATTCAATTTCAAAGATAGACTCTTGAATACAGGTTCTAATTCCATTCGGAAGCTGCTTAGATATAGCTGTGTCATAGTATTTTTATTAGCAGCCTGCCACGCAGCCTTTAGTCAGACCAGGTTCATCCCCTTTGCATTTGGGGATATGGACAAATGGATTAACCGTGATGTAAAGGAATCATTCGTCATTGGTGGTAAGACACAGACACTTTACGAAATCGCTGACACTCGAGACGGTGTCTCACCTAATCATGCCTACGACAACAAGTTTTCTCCATGGGCAACCTCTTCTGTACTTGCTACCATCAACGGCATCACCAAGGGCAGTGTGACTGTCTTTCCGGAAAAGCGGGGTGATGGCTTTGCGGCACGTCTGGAGACACGCGTAGAACGTGTTAAGGTGCTAGGTATACTCAACATCAATGTTCTTGCCTCCGGCACCATATTTCTGGGCAAGGTTGCAGAACCCATAACTGATACAGACAATCCATTCAGTAAGCTTATTATGGGTATCCCATTTACGGGAAAGCCCGCTTGGCTACAATTTGACTATAAAGTAACGGCCGGAGGATCATCACGTAAGATCAATGGCTTAAGCAGCAATGGTACTGCTACCGGCAAGGCCGACAATGCAATAGTACATGTCTATCTCCAGAAACGATGGGAGGATAAGGATGGCAATGTATATGCTCTCCGGATAGGCACTGGCGGCGAGATTTTCTCTCAGACAATCAATGACTGGCAGAAAAGTCACCGTGTCAAGATACATTACGGCAATGTCTCCAACTATGGCAATCTGCCTGCCATTTTTACCCGTCTCAAAAAGGGAAATGACGCCTTCTATACCCGAAACAGTAAAGGGAAGATGGTTCCCATCCATGAAGAAGGCTGGGGTAGCCCCAACAATGAAGTCACTCACATCATCTTGCAGTTTTCATCAAGTGATGGCGGACCCTATGTCGGTAGCCCTCAAAACAAGCTATGGGTGGACAATGTCGGAACAGTGTATGATTGAAATGTATGTTGGAAATTTATTTCCATATTACATATTTTGAGATGGGAGACCGGAGATTTGATTTTGAATTACCATGTATCCTGACCCCGTACAGCAATTGAATAACCTTTGGGTTCCGGGTGAATTTTGCCCAAATATGTAATCAATTTTTTTGCAGGAACTCCAATTAATCGTATCAGCTTTCTACCCAATAATGATCTATATGTACTCTTCCTTCATTTGAAATCATCATTATTCTATATAGATCTATCCATGATATACAATGTTTGTCGGTCGTCACACTTACTTTTGTATTACAAATAGTATCATTATAATACACGAGTATTAGCCAGGAACAAACTCTCTGTGTTGCTGCCACATCATGAATTAAGGCTAGTTTTGATTTTTTGGCAGTCTCTTTCGATTCTTTGGTTAAGGCTGATTACATTTGTAGCACCAACGAAAATGAAAAAGTCAAGGTAATGTATTCTCTTCAAAAACTAATTTGAATGACTAAAATTGAGGAAATGGCTATTAGATTGTTGACTCTTTTGACCATTGGCGGTCTGTTTACGTCATGTGGAAGTAAAAAGTCCATCGACCTGCTAGTCTATAATGCGACAATATATACAGTTGACAGCACATTCAGCATTGCAGAGGCATTTGCTGTGGACAAGGGCAAAATAGTGGAAACCGGCAGGTCAGAAGATCTGAAAAGCAAATACAATGCACGGGAGAGTTTGGATGCAGGCGGAAAATATGTCTATCCCGGCCTGATCGATGCACATGCCCATTTCATAGGCTACGGACAAAGCCTTAATAGGGTTAGCCTGGTGGGTACAACAAGTTGGGAGGACTGTGTCAACAGAACCAGGGAATTCGCCAAAAAAAATGACGTGGAATGGATCCAGGGGCGTGGCTGGGACCAGAATGATTGGGCGGAAAAGGAATTTCCCGATAACCAGGCACTAAACGAACTTTTTCCAGACATACCGGTTTTTCTGACCAGGATAGACGGCCATGCGGCCATAGCCAATGATAAGGCATTACAAATCACAGGCATTAAAGCAGGCGATAAAATCGATGGCGGCATCATCGAAGTAAAGGACGGAAAATTGACCGGTGTCCTGGTGGACAATGCAGTTGATTTGGTCAGCTCCAAAATTCCACCTATGAATGTATCCGAATTGACTGAGGCATTACTTGAAGCACAGTTAAATTGTTTTGCTGTAGGCTTGACTACCATCGATGACTGTGGTCTGGATCATGAGGTTATTGATGTGATAGACTCACTCCAAAAGTCAGGTCAACTAAAGATGCGGCTTTATGTGATGTTGAGTGATGTCCGTAAAAACTACAAATACCTGATCGACAAAGGAAAGATCAAGACGGATAAGCTAAATGTCCGCGGCTTCAAAATCTATTCTGACGGTGCTTTGGGTTCCCGTGGCGCCTGTCTGCTACACCCATATTCGGACAAGCCCGGATGGACCGGTTTTCTGTTGAGTTCTAAAGAGCATTTTGACTCAGTTGCCAATGTCATATATACCCATGGCTTCCAGATGTGCACTCACGCCATCGGAGACTCGGCCAACAGAGTATTGCTGGAGACCTACGCCAAATACCTTAAAGGCCCAAATGACCTTCGCTGGAGAATAGAACATGCACAAGTCATAGATGCAAATGATTTCAAATTTTTTAGTGATTACAACATAGTGCCATCGGTCCAGCCTACCCATGCAACTTCAGATATGTATTGGGCCGGAGAAAGGCTTGGCAAAGAACGATTGATAAATGCCTATGCCTATCATCATCTGATGGAACAGAATGGCTGGATTCCACTAGGGACGGACTTTCCGGTAGAGGACATTTCGCCATTCAAGACATTCTACGCCGCCGTGGTGCGCAAAGATGCAAAAGGCTACCCTGAGGGTGGATTCCAGCCCGAGAACGCCCTGACGCGAAAAGAAGCGCTCCGTGGTATGACCATCTGGGCTGCTAAAAGCAACTTTGAAGAAAATGAGAAGGGAAGCCTTGAGATAGGGAAATGGGCAGATTTTATCATTACCGACCGAGATTTGATGACAACGGAAGAAAGTGATATATTAGGGACCAAGGTTCTGAAAACTTTCATTGCCGGAGAAAAGGTCTTTGAGGCAGATAAAAAATAAACAGTATTCCCGTAGATGAAAAGATAGTCAGGTTATGAAATTCTGTCAATTAGAATGTGACAATTGAATCTTTCCGGCATCGATATTGTTGGAAAGTAAATTCCTGACAAAATGAAATAAAAATTAAATATTGAATAAAATGAAAAAACTGATTCTTCCATCCTTGATAATCGCCTTATTCCTAGTAGCTTGTAACTTCAACAACAAAACTCCATCCAATGATACTAAAAGTGTAAAATTACCACCGGATCCTTCATCCATTGTGTATAATACAGACTGGATACTCAAGGACATGAACGGCAAGGAAGTTAAAATCAGTCCTGATGCGCCAAAGAAGGCAATGATACATTTTGACAAGGAAGATCATGTTACAGGTAGTGGGGGCTGCAACTTATTTTCAGGTAATTGCAAATTTATCGACAATGAAAAGATTGCGATTTCTTATGGAGCTGCCACACAGATGGCATGTCCGGAAATGGATATAGAAAGTGAATTTTTTGCCACACTTGGCAAAGCTGAAAAATACAAACTTGACGGAAATAAATTTTACCTGATGGATAAAAACGGTACCGTACTGCTTTCCTTCACAAAAGATTGATGACCGGACAGTTTAAGCTTTCATTTTCTAATTATCAACATTTCTTTCGAATGAAAGAGAATTTCGGTTTGACCATAATCAACCTCTGCTTAAAGCAAACCATAGGCCATTGATGTTCTGAATCAAGTAAATTTTTAAGATTACAAAGAGTTTGAAGGGAGAGAATAAAAAATACAATACCGACAAAATTCTTGCCATGAAAAAATGCTTCTTTTTATTTCTTTTTATTGGCCTTGGTACATGGTCAGTAGCGCAAAGAAATATTATTACGGACCAGATCATTGTCAAAATTAAGGATTGCTACCTTCAAAATTCCCGTGACAAATCAAATTTAGCTCCATCGATAACCCAATCCTTTACTCTATTAGGAGAAAGATTCAAAGCTCTGGACACAAAGAATCTTTATTTGGGTAAGAACCACAGCATGGCTTACTTCACCATTCTTTTCCCTCCAGGATCAGATATCGACGAAATTATAACTGAATACAAAAAGCTCGAAGAGATTGAATATGCCGAACCTGATTATATAGGCTATGGTGCCGGTGGCGATGGATTTATACCGGATGATAAGTTTTATGTAAAACAATGGGGCTTGAACAACAACGGTACTTTCCAACACGCACAGGGAATAGCGGGAATTGATGTCAACATGGAAGAATCATGGTCCATAACAACAGGCGACAGCAACATTATCGTGGCCATATTGGATAGTGGCGGGAAGTTGGATCATCCGGAGTTTGCCGGCCGCATTTGGCAGAATCACAAGGAAATCTCCGGTAATAATGTGGATGATGACGAGAATGGATTTACAGATGATTTTCAGGGATGGGACTTTGTAAACAAAGATAATAATCCTTCCGATGATCATGGCCATGGAACCAATGTCGGAGGCATAGTTGGCTCTACGGGTAATAATGGCAGGGGCTTTGCCGGTGTTGACTGGAACTGCAAACTTATGTTCCTGAAAGTATTGAATTCAAACAATACCGGGTATCAATCAAGCTTCATCGCTGCCATATATTATGCGGTGGATCATGGTGCCAGGGTGATTAACATGTCTATAGGTGGGGGCCAATCCGATATATACCGCGATGCAGTAAATTATGCTTTGCAAAAAAACGTAACTATTGTGGCTTGCATGATGAATCACAATACAGAGGCCCCTTATTATCCGGCTGCTTTTCCCGGAGTAATAGCTGTAGGCTCTATCGATCCGAACGGTATGAGGACGCAGCCATTTTTTTGGAACAGCAGCAGTGGAAGCAATTTTGGAAGTCATATTTCAGTTGTGGCACCGGGTAATTACATTTATGGATTGAGCCATTCTTCCAATTCGAATTATGATACTTATTGGGGCGGAACATCTCAAGCAACTCCTCATGTTGCAGGTGTTGTATCGCTGATGTTGGCAATAAATCCCAATCTGACGCCAAAGGAAATCAAAAATATTCTGGAAACGACGGCCCGTGATGGAATTGGAAGGCCCGAAGAGGACACTCCTGGATGGGACAAATATCACGGATGGGGACTTATCGATTCATACAAGGCCTTGACATATTCAGTATCAAGCCGGAAAAATCCAGTACATTTTCCGGATTTTTCTGTTTTCCCTAATCCGGCTCGCAGTGCATTACAGCTTATCTTTCAAACACCCGTAACAGAAGGAGAGGTATATATTCTGGACCTTCTTGGCAGACAAGTCTATTCAAATCAAAAAATAAATGGAGATAAGTTAGAAATTGATTGCAGTGAAATCCCAACCGGTATCTACACTATCGTTCTTCAGAATAAAGGCAGTACTCATACCGGAGGCAAGTTATTGATCATCCACTAAATTCATTTAACCAATTTTGTTCTTCCATTTTCCTTCAAAATGTGATCACCGGATGACACAAAACACTATGGGTAAAGGATTGAAGATAGTATGGAAGAATAAAGCAGGCCAGCAGACATAGATGGATTAATAAATAACGTCATCTTGGAATATAAAAAAGGCCGGAGCAATTCCGGCCTTTTCACAATGACAAATGAAAATATATCTATCAAGGTTTCTTTTCAACATCCTTCTCAAAGTCACCTGCCCGGACAACTACCAATTTATCCGCTGAAATAAACTTATTGAACGCTTTATTGACCTGATCCGGTGTCAGTGCCTTAATGGCATCGTCGATCTTACCATCAAATTGCATGGTTCTACCAAGAAAAAGGTTACTATTGAGTGTTCCTGCCAGGGATGCGTCCTGTGCCCGGCTTACCTGGCGAGATTGCAATAGGCCAGATTTGGCAGCTTCGATTTCTTCAGCGGTAAAGCCTTCTTTATTCGCTTTAGTAATTTCCTCCTTAACACAAATGTTTACTCTTTCTGAGTTTTCAGGAGCAGAGATTGCATATACCATAAAACGCCCTGTTTTATCCAATGCGTTAGCCGAGAATCCAGATCCGACACCATAGCTCAGCCCTTCTTTCTGGCGGATACGCGTGGCAAGTCTTGAGTTGAGAAAGCCTCCTCCCAAAATATAGTTTGCCAAAACCATTGCTGGATAGTCCGGATCAGTATCTGATATTTCAATAGAATATCCGGCTAAATAAAGAGCATTGGATTTGTCAGGTGTATTAATTGTTTTTTCACCCGCCTTAGTAGGTTGATAAGGGCTTGCTATGCGCTTGTAAGGCATCTTTGATTTCCAGTTGCCAAATGTCTCCAAGAGCATTTTCTCAATTTCTGCCTTTGAAAAATCACCTACTACTGAAGCAGTAGCTTTGGATGCTCCATAGAAATCACTATGAAACTTCTTTAGATCACCCAACTTGACTGCCTTAAGCATTTCAATATTTTCGGATAATGTTGGTGTATAACGGGGATCGTCTTTTGGATAGCTGGACATAGCTCTTGCAAACTCAATTCCCGCTAATCCCTGAGGATCACTCATTTGTTCTTCCAATCCGCTAACTTCTTGCGTAACCATAATATCAAATTCGTTTTGTGGGAATGACGGATTTTTCAAAATATCCGCGACAATGGCAAGTGTTGGCTTTAAATTTTCCTTGGTCGTCTCTATCCGAACATTACATGAAGTGGCACCGCCACTGAAGGAAACTCTTGATTTAAGCTTGTCAAATTCATCCGTAATCTGTTGCTTGGTTCGTGTCTTTGTCCCCTTGTCAAGCATTGCTGCGGTAAGGTCTCCAATAGAGGATTTATTTTTCAAGGAATTCAACTCCCCAAATCTTATTGTCAAATTGGCAATAACGACATTGCCTCTTGTCTGCTTGGGCAACATAGCGACCTCAAAATTACCACTCTTGGATTTAGCAACTGTTGTTCTTTCATCTATATTGTTCGGTGAAGGATCGAAAGCCTCACCTGAGGCAACTGCAGCATTTCCTTTGTAATCTTTTACAACTGCGGCAACATCAATTGGCCCGGGAACCTCCACTCGATCCGGATTCTTATCCGGGATGAATTCTCCAATAGTACGGTTACTGTTTTTAAAATATTTCGTAGCTACGGCCTGAAGATCTTCCAAGGTAACTTTCTTAATATTATCACGATTGATAAACATAAGCCTCCAGTCTCCCTGGGCGATATATTCACTCAAACCTGTACCTATTCTTTCTACATTGTTGAAGGTCATATCCCAGGATTTCAACATCTTCTGCTTTTGGCGGTCGAGTTCTTCCTGTGTAAAGGTCATACCCTTAACCTTATCAAGACGGCCAAGTAAAATCATCTTCGCTTCTTCAAGGGACTTGTCCAAAGGTACGGTTGCCCCAAACATCATAATGCCGGGTTCTTTTAATTCAAATCCAAATCCATCCACTGAGGTCGCTTTGTTATTCTCTACCAGTTCCTTATAAAGAATGCCACTTGGATTATCGGTAAGGATTGAAGCGAGGAGGTCTAATGCTACAAAGTCAGGATGAGCACCCGGGCTTACATGATAAGCTGCCATAACTACCTGAACATCACCAACACGTCGTAATACGACACTACGTTCCCCATCCTGAACAGGATCAAGTGTATAGGTTGGATAAAGAGGCGCCAGGGTTCTGTCTGGATTACTTATCTTTCCGAAATGCTTCTTAATCAGTTCAAGTGTTTTATTTACATCAATTTTACCGGCTACAACCAAAACTGCATTATCAGGTTGATAGTACTTCTTGTAAAAGGCTTGTAGCCGCTCAATTGGAACATTTTCAATGTCCGCTCTAGCACCAATGGTTGACTTCCCGTAGTTATGCCATAAATATGCCGTTGAGATGACTCTTTCCATCAAAATACTTATCGGATTATTTTCTCCGCTTTCAAATTCGTTTCTAACCACTGTCATCTCACTTTCGAGGTCTTTCTTTGCAATGAACGAATTCACCATACGGTCAGCCTCCAAATCAATTGCCCATTCCAGGTTTTCATCTGTAGCTGCAAAGGTTTCGAAATAATTGGTTCGATCCAACCAAGTTGTTCCATTTGGTCTTGCACCGTGTTTTGTCAGTTCGGACGGGATATCAGGGTGATTTGGTGTCCCTTTAAACACCATATGTTCCAACAAGTGTGCCATCCCGGTCTCACCATATCCTTCATGGCGGCTACCAACTAAGTACGTAATATTAACTGTGATGGTCGGTTTTGAAGGTTCCGGAAAAAGCAACACTTTTAGTCCATTTTTGGTGAGTGTGTATTCAGTGATTCCTTCAACTGAAGGTCCTTTAACGAAGCCCTCTACCTGAGCCTGGATCAAAGAAGGCAAAATCATCAAAGCCAAACCGACGAAAAACGCCGTTTTCAATCGGTTTATCCTAAAAAGTAAATTCATTTGAATTAAGGTTAAGTTAGGTTATAAAATGACGCTAATTTACAAAAAAGCTTACTTTCCTATTTTTTAATCGTCAAATGAAGGGAATCGTTCGACCAAATGACACTAGATTAATTTTACGTAGTAGGAGAAAAACTAGTCGCACATTCAGTTCGATGGATGAGAATAAATATTACAGGGTGTTGGGGTAAAAATATGAACCAGGTAGATGATTAATAACCCAATCGTCTGTAACCATGGGCAATCCTGGTGTGCTTTTCCATTTATCTGCTCCATAAAGAAACGATATTTTACCCAGCTCTCCCGAAAGTCCCATAGAATCAGGAGGGATAGTTATTACTTTCCTACCTACTTCGATTTTCCCCGCATACCAAAAATTTTTCACTTCCGACCATAGCCCCAAATAAAACTTTTCATCAGGAACTAAGTAGATGATTAATAACCCGAATGTCTGTAATCATGGGCAATCCTGATGAACTTTTCCATTTATCTGCTCCTTAAAGAAACGATATTTTACCCAGCTCTCCCGAAAGTCATATAGAATCAGGTGGGTTGGTTATTACTTTCCTACCTACTTCGATTTTCCCACATACCAAAAATTTTTCACTTCCGACCATAGCCCCAACTATAACGTTTCATCAGGAACTAAGTAGATGATTAATAACCCGGACGCCAGTAATCATGGGCAATCCTGGTGAGCTTTTCCTTTTAACTGCTCTTTAATGAAACAATTTTTTACCCAGCTCTCCCGAAAGTCATATAGAATCAAGTGGGTTGGTTATTACTTTCCTACCTACTTCGATTTTCCCCTTTCCTCCCTTCTTAATATCTTTACTCAAATTTTGTATCTATGCTTGCCATTGTTTACGACAATCCAGGCCCCACATCTGTCCTGCATCCCAAAAACAGGCCAGTACCGGCAGTTGGTGAAAATGACGTCCTGATTCGTACTGTGGCTGCAGGTGTCAACCGACCGGACATTATCCAACGACTCGGCAAATACCCCGCTCCTGCCGGCGCCGTTCAGGATGTTTTGGGATTGGAAGTTTCAGGCTTCATCGAAAGGATAGGTCGGAATGTCACCAGATGGAGACGTGGTGATGAAGTTTGTGCACTGATCCCAGGTGGCGGCTATGCCGAATACGTATCAGCCCACGAAGGTAGTTGTCTTCCTATTCCTGCCCATATTTCACTAGAAGATGCCGCGGCCCTACCTGAAACACTTTTTACCGTATGGCACAATGTATTTCAACGCGGTGGACTTAAGAAGGGGGAGACAGCACTAATCTATGGTGCTTCCGGAGGAATTGGCAGCATGGCTGTTCAACTTATTTCAATTTATGGCGCTCATGCATTTGCTCTTGCCGGTTCACCTGAAAAGGCCGCTTTTTGCACATCATTAGGCGCTGAAAAAGTAATCGACTATACACAGAATAACCTGCTCGATACTCTTTTGTCAGAATCCATCGACCTTATTCTGGACAGCCTCGGAGGTAAATTCCTAGATATCGGCCTTACCCTGCTAAAGCCCGAAGGTCGACTTGTATATATCAATGCAATGGAAGGTAACCAACCAGGTCTTGATATTATGAAGGTCATGAAAAAAAGACTTTTTATCACTGGCAGTACCCTCAGGCCAAGAGGCCTTGATTTTAAGGCTTCATTGGCTAATGATATAAAACAGTATGCATTCCCATTGCTGGAAGATCAACGCTTCAAAAGTGTTGTCAATTACCGTTTTCCGGCAAAAAATGCCTCAGATGCGCATGAATTGATGGAGTCAAGAGATTTTACCGGCAAGATCATACTTCAATTTTAAAAGATTATCTTCGTACCTTTCAACTTTTGTCAATCTTATCTGTACAAACTATATAACTATATCAGAATGAGTATAACACATCTTGAGCCCTCTGCCCTCTGGCGTAATTTCTCTGCTCTTAATGCAGTCCCGCGTCCATCCAAGAAAGAAGGAAGAGTCATCGCTTTCATCAAAAAATTCGGTGAATCTTTAAACCTTGAAACTCGGGTGGACGAAACAGGCAATGTTATCATCTTGAAACCGGCTACACCGGGAATGGAGGGGCGAAAAAAAGTAATACTCCAATCCCATCTTGATATGGTATGTCAAAAAAACAATGATACTGAATTTGATTTCGATACCCAAGGCATCCGAATGGTTACAGATAGCGATTGGGTAATGGCAGAAGGCACCACCCTCGGTGCAGACAACGGCATCGGTGTTGCAGCAATCATGTCCATCCTTGAAAGCAAGGAAATTGACCATCCCGAACTGGAAGCGCTGTTTACCATCGATGAAGAGACGGGTATGACGGGTGCTTTCGGTCTCAAGCCCGGCGCCTTGTCCGGTGACATTCTTCTCAATCTTGATACTGAGGAAGATGACGAGATAGACATAGGATGCGCAGGCGGTATGGATGTCACTGCAACCGGACAATTTATCACAGAATCGTATTCAGGAATAGGGATCCAAATCGAGATCAAGGGCCTTCGGGGTGGCCACTCAGGCATAGATATCCACGAAGGCCGCGGCAATGCAAATGTAATCTTAACCCGGTTTTTATTTCTTGGATTGAACGATGACATCCGTCTGGTAAATATTAATGGAGGAGGCCTTCGCAATGCCATCCCTCGTGAGGCTAAAGCAGTGGTGGTTTTTACCCAAGGTAGTCATTTCCTCCAGCAAGCCGAACAATTGAAAGTTGAAATCCTACATGAATATTTAACCCTGGAACCTACCCTTGAAATAAATATTTCACCAAGCGAAGTCAATGCAGCGATAATGAATACAGCTGACTCCGGTTCCTTCATCCGCTCCCTGAAAGTTGCTCACAACGGAGTATTTAGGATGAGTCCCACAGTGCCGGGACTCGTAGAGGCTTCCAACAACATCGCTCGTGTGACTTTGGACGATGGCAAGATCACTGTCATGAACCTCACACGCTCCAGTGTCGATTCGACTAAACAGGCCGTCGCGGAACAACTTAGAGCGGCTTTTGAACTATCAAGAATGGAGGTGACATATAGTGGATCTTATCCGGGATGGCAACCTAATCCGCACTCTTCGATAGTAGAGTTGATGCAACGAATATATGTGAATAAGTTTGGCTCGGCACCCAAGGTCGTTGCTTGTCATGCCGGCCTGGAATGTGGTATCATCGGCGCACATTATCCAAAGATGGAAATGGTATCTTTCGGCCCTACTATTCAGGGAGCACACTCTCCGGAAGAAAGGGTCAATATAAAGTCCGTCGGAAAATTCTGGAGCTATTTGCTGGATATTCTGAAAGAAATACCGGAAAAATAAATTATTCTTCTTTTAAAAACTTTGCAACTCCCCCCGGGATTGCTGGCAAGTATGGAAATGTGCATGGAATTCACTCCAAATTCCATTTGAATTATTTTCACATAAAAAGATGGGTTTTAAATACCTTTGTAACGGTATTTTATAATAAATACCCGGCCAATAATCATAAAATGATCGTAGCTAAGACATTCAAATGGGAAGCAGCCCACCGACTACCCCGACACGAAGGAAAGTGCAAACACATCCATGGCCACTCCTATAAGATGACCGTGGAATTTGAAGGGGAACCCAATGCAAACGGTATGGTAATAGATTTCAATGATATCAAGAAAATCATCCAACCACATATCGACAACATCGATCATTCGACAATGATTGCAGAGGGTGACGATGAACTAAAAGAGGTCTTTGACAGCAAATCATGGCGATATTACTTGTTGCCTTTTGACTCCACAGCGGAGAATCTATGCCGATTTTTTCTGGATAAAATCATTTTAGAAAACAGAGATTTACTTGCTCAATACAAGATAACAGCCATCGGAATAAAGGTGTTTGAGACAGGCACTTCTTTTGCCTATGCAAGGGCTACCCTTTGAATTGCGGATTCAATCGGTTTGTATAAAAAATGGATTTTTTAAAACAATACAGGCATAAGCTATTAACAGGCTCTGGACGCAACCGACATTATACTGATTGTCAATGCATTGAATATTCAGTTAAAGGTATGATAAACCTTTAATCTTTTTCACTTTTGTAACGGATGAGGCTATGAAATGCAATAAATTAGTAAAGCCTAAAACATAAGAGAGAAATACCAAGAGTGTCGTCCTTTTGTTTGCATTATTAAAGCTTTAAGAATTGTATAAGGAATAAATAAAAATGGGGAATATCTGTTAGCAATCTTCAGTTTATCCCAGATTACGCATTAGAAAAAGGGAAGTCAAAGTTTTGGGATTGATTCC
>ERZ761607.1059-NODE-1059-length-37475-cov-123.673036_pt1 | contig 37475 bp, 22 predicted proteins | sample MGYA00511164_ERZ761607 | MGnify/ENA primary metagenome ERZ761607 (study PRJEB28899, sample SAMN02445080) | bioreactor sludge metagenome | biome: EBPR sludge | place: Australia: Brisbane, Thorneside Wastewater Treatment Plant | collected 2011-06-22 ...
ACCCGATACTTGAAATTATGTGCCTTGTTTTTGCGCCCGATGGGTGTTTTTACTCATGGGGCAGTTACGGCAGTTTGGCACAAAACACAAAATCAAATTATCGCCTACTGTTGTCAGCAGTAGTTATTGAGCAACAAGGGCTACTCATACGGCTTTTTTAAGCGGTATAAGTAGCCCCGGCTGCCACTGTACTCCAAATACTGTATGGGTGAGGAGTAATGTAATAATAGCGTATTTGCTGTTTAGTATCGGATTAAATTAACCCCAATAGCGCCTGCTCTAAGGTTGTAAAAGTTCCAATCGGCATTGTTTACATTGCCGTCAAGGTTAAAATCGGCATCAAAGTAGCCATTTGATTGACCGTTTTGGGCAAAAAACAGGTTGTGGTCTAAGAATTTAATAATGCCGTTGGCGTTGGCATCGGCGGCTTGCAGGGCGTAGCCGCCACCTGAGGTTAGAACAACCTGAGTAGCTGTGCCGCGCACATTGGCAAGCTGGGTAAAATTATAGGGCGAGTTGGTATTGGGCAGCGTAAGGGTATTATTGCCCACTACGGCAAGGTGATTGCGATGCCTGATAACCAAGCGGTAGGTATTGCCGGCGGTTAAGCCCGATGTAAACAAAGCGCCCACTGTGCCATCGGTATGCAGCGCTACGCCGTCGTTTCGCAAAAAGGCAGCGCGGCGGGCAATAAAATTATCGGCGGCATCATGCACATCTACCAATATCCAGTCCACCACATTAGCCGGTATGCTTGCCACGCTTTCTGAGCCGTTGTAGTTCCATGGGGCTTTGTTGTAGGGTTGGTTTAAGGGCAGCAGGTTATTGTTGCGCAGGGTGGTGTTCATGTTGTTGGAGCCGGTGTTGTATGCGCCTTCCAGCAGCAGGTTGGCTTCTACACGCACACCGGCGCCGGCAGTGCCGGCAAGGTTTACGTTATCTATGTATAGGTTGTTGCCGTATCCGTTAAGCGCCACAAAGCGCACCAATACCGGGTTGCCGGCATAAGGGGAAAGGTCAACGGTTTCGGTGCGCCACTGGCTGCAATTAGCCGGCACAAAGTTATTGATATTATCGGGGGCGGTGGCTAAGGTACTGCCGGTTTTGAGGTAAACGGTAGTATAACTACTGCCGCAGTTGGTTGATACTTCTACCCGCAGCCCGTCAAAGAAAGAGCCATCGTATCGGGCATACGCTACATCAAAACTGAGGGTGGCGGTGGCAAAACCGGTTAAATTGTACAAAGGCGAAAGCAGAAAATCTTCCTGCCCTTGGCTTAAGTAGTTAAAAAAGTTTATGTATGCCGACTGCCCGTAGCAGGTAGTGGTTTGTGCTGCCCAGGTTAAACCTGCATCGGGATTTTGCACATTCCAGCCGGCAGGGGCAAAAGCGCCCGAAAAATCTTGGGTATTGGGTAAACTAACTGCCGGAATTACGGTAACTGCCACCACATTAGAGGTAGCCGATGCGCACACCTCAGAGGCATAAGCTACTACGGTATAGTTTCCGGCGGCGGTTACATTAAGGGTTTGTGCAGTTTGTCCGCCTATAACCACGCCGTTGTTAAACCATCGGTAGGTAAAAGCAGGCACAAAAGCGGGGTCAATGGCTGAGGCGGTTAGGGTGGTACTGTTTCCTTGGCAAATGGTAACCGATGCCGGGCTGATGCTTAGTGCAGCGGGCACGTTTTGGGTTATAACCACTGCATTAGACGGCGCGCTTATACACAAGCCGTTTTCTAAACGCACCGTATAACTGCCACCGGTGGTGGGAGTATAATTTTGGTTGATAGCGCCGCCAAGGGGTGTTCCGTCTTTGTACCACTGATAGCCGTAACCCGCAAATCCACCCGGAATGGCAGAAGCCGATAGGGTAATGCTGCCTGCTGCACATAAATTGGTATTGCCGGGTGCATTTATGGTGGGTGCAGGCGGCAGTGTACAAGCGCCGCCCGGCTCCACCGTAACGGTTACAAAATTGGAGCTTAGGTTTCCGCAGTAGGTTAGCAGCGCTAAACTGTTTTGGAGGCTTTCAAAAGTGGTACCTTCTAATATGGCAGGGTTTGCTAAGGTAGAGGTTTGGTAAGAAAACCCGTAAACGGAGTAGATGGCGGGGTTAAACTTACCGCTGTCCGACAAATCGGAGCTGGCATTTACCCCTGAAATTACCCCGGTGCTGTTGTTTACCATTACATACGTATAGGCATAACCGGCAGGTGGCGGCGGAGTGCCGTTAAATAATCCGCCGCCCGAAGGTACTGCGGTAAAATTAACCGTGTAATTTACCGGCAACGAAGGATTGGAAGCATTAAAAGTGCCAATGACAAAAGTATAAACCAAACCAGCCGAAAGCGATTGAGTAAGGGTGGTAGCAGTCATTCCGGTGTTAAGATTGTATGACGATGCTAACCAGTTGGCGCAGGGGTCGTTGGCATTAAAACTGCCGTTGTAAAGGTGCATCACCAAGCCGCTTCCCGATGCTCGGGTAAAAGTATAATTGCCACTTACACTAACCATAAAAGAGTAGGCATCATACCTTGTGATATTAGCGCCAAACGATACGCAACTGCCGCTGTTATTGGTAGCCAAAAACGATTGCGGGTCGGCGGTGTTAATAGCGCCGCTAAAATTGGAGTATTGAGTACCGTAGTTAGGGGCAAGGTTAAGGTCTAAGGCGGGGTTTCCGGCAGGAGCAGTTACCGGAGTAGCGGGCGAAATAGTAGAGCCATTGGCGGCACAAGGCGAGTTGAGGGTTATGGCGGCATTGTTAATATCAAAAAAGATATTGTTGGCACATTTCACCTTAATTCTGCCTGCGCCGGTGGGGTAACTGGGTATGGTTATGGTTTCGGTGCCATCGTTAGGGGTGCTGGCTACTAAGGTAAACGGAAAAGATTGCCCCCCGTTGGTAGAGAACAAAATGGTTACATTGGCACAACTTACGGGAGCTGCGGTGGTGTTTGCCACATTCCAGGTAATAGTGGCGGTATTGGTGCCATTGGCGTTCAATGTGGTAGGGCTGTTTTGCGAGGTAATGTTAAAAGGTCCGCTGGAAGCAGCAACGGCAACCGAAGTAGCATCGCAATCAAAACCGCTTCCCGATGGGTTGTTATCGCGCACGGTAAGGCGGAAATTCATGGTTCGGGCTACCTGTGGCAATATTTCGCCTAAGGTTTGGGTATTGTTTAAAATATCGGATAGTTGCGGAAAAGTGCGGGTAGGATTAGTAGTAGGGTAAAACGACCTAAACAGCGGCGCTGTAGTACTGGTAGCGGCAGCATTGGGTGCGCTGCCGGCGCTGCCATCGGTATCAAAGTTTTCCCAGCAGTAGGTAATAGGGTTGCCATCGGCATCGGAGCCTGAACCGGTCAGTTCAAACGGTGTTTGAATAGGTATGGTAAAAGAAGATGCAGTTGGGTTGGCAACAGCCACCGGCACCGTATTGCCTGTATTTACGGTGGCATGGCAACTTTGGCTGTTTACATACAAACGCATTTGTTGTAAGCTAACGGCATGGAAATAATCATCGGTATCGGTACCTATATTATCACTGCCACAAGTGCCTTGGTAACTCATAATGGTAGTGCCGCTGCCGGGTTCATAAGCGCTGGTATTAGAGCGTTGCGAGCAGTTTACCTGCGTACCGTAAAAAGAATGTTGCGCGCCAAACTGGTGCCCTATTTCATGTGCTACCAACAATACCCAACTGGAGAACCCAATGTTGTTAATACTGCTCCAACCTCTCCCTTTTTGAGAGTTAGTGCAAACAACACCTAAACCGGCAATGCCCGAATTGCTTGCGCCATAGTGAAACACATGCCCTATGTTCCAGCCCGATGAACCAATGGTAGCCGTAATGCCATCGTGGGCATTAACGGGTAAGCTTGCTGCCGCGGGGTTAAACGGGTCGGTTCCTCCGTTGGTAAAAATAAGGCTGCTGTTGTTGGCTATAAGGGTGAGGCGTATGGCAAGTTCGCGCTCAAAAATTAGGGTAATGGCATTAAGGGTAGAAACAATAAAATTGGTAGCCTGTGTGGTGCCGCCATACTGAGTGGTTAGTTCGCCGGTGGCGGCAATAGCTATATTATAGTTGCGCACAAAACTACCTATGCTGCCACAACTGCCACGGTAATCATCGTTGGCAGGGTCATGTATATGGCTACCCGGGTGGGCATTGGGTGTGCCGCAGGTGTAGCCCGCATTGGTAAGGTGTTGGTTAAAATAAACTATGTGCAGCCCTTTAACCACACTACCGCGCATCGGTTCAATGGCTACAATGCCCTGCGGTGTACTTACAAAAGCATAAATGCCCAATGACGATACGGTTAGCCGCATCATACTGCCCAATTCATCGGGGGCTATTCCTTTGTATGTTTTTATATCGGGATACCGGGCAGCTAAGCCCGCCTCCATAATGGGCGATTCTACCATGCCAAATACCAAGTTTTCGCCGTTTGGCATTGGTATGGATAACAAGGGTAAATTTTCGGGTTGCCCGGCTGCTCGGGTAAACTCTATGGGAGCTTTGGTTAAAATGGTTTTAATGCGCTCTGCATCGGGTATTACACTAAGGTATTGCAGCGGCAGGTCGGTAGGCAGCGTTTTGGCATTGTTCAGCATCAGTGCGGTTTGCCACAAATTGTTTTGGGCAGATACCGGTTGCTTGTTTTGTGCCACTACGGTAAAAGTAGTCAGCAAACATAACCATGCTAAAACGCCAAAATAAAAGGTATGGTAGCGTTGTTTCATAAGAAAGGTACTATGTTAAGTGTTGGCTAAAATTGTTATAACCTTTGTACTGGGTGTATGTTTTACGGTAAGTAGATTTTTTTATCTTTGGTAGCTATTTAGCGTGCAGGCAGGTAAATAAGCAAATTTAACTATTCATTGTTTTGTGGTGTTGGCTATAGCGCCAACACCGCTATTTGTACTTGTTGTTTAATCCAAACCCGTTGAAATTTAGTACAAAGTTAGTTATTTTTGGTGCGTAGTTAGCGGCAATGAAAATTTTTCAAATTATATTATTCTAATAAACTACTTGATATGCAGGCAAGCGGGACACACAAAACAAGATATTTTTAAATTGATACTTAATAAAAAAACAAACAATTTATCATTACATTTATTTAATTTCGGTATAGCCTGCTAAGTAAATAGATGCTTAGCTTTGCACTCCTTCCTGCCAAATATGCAGCACAAATGAAACAAATGTTTATTTCTGATACTATTCAGAAAAATTGCCCACAGCTCATATTGGGTTGTATTGCCTGCAAAGTAGTAGTAACAAATTACAACCATGCCTTATGGCATGAGATTAGAAGTGCAATAGAAAACATTAAAGATATTGTAAGCCTTGATGCAGTAAACAGCATACCTGCAATAGCACAAACCCGAAAGGCTTACAAGGCGCTGGGCAAAGAACCCAGCCGCTACCGCCCATCGGCAGAGGCTCTGCTGCGCCGCATTGCACAAGGTAAAGGGTTTTACCAAACCAACAATGTGGTGGACATTATAAACTTAGTATCTGTAAAAACCGGTTTTTCCATAGGCAGTTATGATGCCAGCCAAATTAAAGGCGATATTATATTTGATATAGGTAAGAAAGGAGAACCCTACGAAGCCATTGGACGCGGCGCTTTAAACATTCATGGGCTTCCGGTGTTTAGAGATGAGTTGGGCGCATTTGGGTCGCCTACCACCGATTCAGTGCGTACTATGATTACACCGCAAACACAACAATTACTCATGGTTATCCCGAGTTTTTGCACTATATTACATCTCAATATTACAATGAATGAAGCAGAATCCATGCTTACCCAATACGCCACTGCCCATGATATTCATAAGTGGACGGTATAATAAACAGCAGTTAAGTTAAAACAGGGTGCAGCCTCGGTTTGATGTATAAATTGAGCTATTCACCCCTGTTTTCAGCAAAAAGGGCACACAGATAAGGCAGATTAAACGGATAAACTCAGGTGAAAGTGAATCATTTACCCAATTGAGCCTTTATTTTTAAAAAATCGGCGTTAATCAGCTCCAGCCGTGTTATCCGTGTGCTAATTTTTGCCGGTTTTGCGCTCCTACCTTTGTGCACCATTTTAAATCAAACTTGGGTTACACCCGTTAAAACATACGATATGCAATACAATCAACTTGGAAAATCGGGCATTTTTGTTTCCGATTTATGTTTGGGCACCATGACCTTTGGCGATATGCGCCTGCGTGGCACAACGCCCGATGAAGCCGAAAAAATTATTCACCGCTACCTTGATGCCGGCGGCAACCATATAGATACTGCCAATGTGTATGTAGCCGGTCAATCGGAAATAATTATTGGTAAGGCTTTGGCAGGAGGTAAACGTCACCAAACTATTCTTGCCACTAAAGCCAATTTCCCTATTGAATCGGGTAAAGGCATAAATGAGCAGGGTCTTTCGCGCCTAAACCTGCTCAACAGCGTTCATGGCAGCCTGCAACGCCTGCAAACCGATTATATAGACCTGCTGTATGTGCATTGCTGGGATAGCGTAACGCCCCTTGAAGAAACCCTTGCTACTTTGCACCGCTTAGTGCAAGACGGTAAAGTGCGCTACATAGGCGTTAGCAACTACAAAGCATGGCAACTGATGAAAGCCCTTTGGCTTAGCCAAACCAACGGGTGGACAAAATTTGTGGCGGCACAGTACCAATATAGTTTGGTAAAACGCGATATAGAATACGAATTTACCGAAATCTGCCTAAATGAAGGATTGTCGCTCATTCCGTGGAGCCCCCTGGGGGGTGGTTTTTTAACGGGTAAATACCAAAAAGACCAACGCCCCCGAACCGATTTTTCTGACGGGCGCATAGGCGGCACACCCGCTCGTGCCGAAGATGCTTGGGAGCGGCGCAGCACCCCAAAAAACTGGGATACCATAGATGCGCTCAACCAAATTGCGCCTAAATACAATGCCTCTGTGGCACAATTGGCGCTTGCATGGGCAAGACTTCAACCCGCTGTGGGCAGCGTAATTTTTGGCGCCCGAACACAAAACCAATTGGAAGACAACCTCAAAGCTGCCGAAATTGTTATCTTACCCGAAGATATGGCTTTGCTAAACCAAACCAGTATGCCCGATGAGCTATACCCTTACCGGTTTATTAGCGAGTACGGCAGAAAAAAGTAACGGTTTTTACAGCAAATCAACTATTACCCTGTTCTATTTTAGCTCATTATGGAAATACGCATTTTTGTTACCGGCGGCACTTTTGATAAAGAATACGACATGATTAAAGGGCAACTGTATTTTAATGACACCCATTTGCCCGAAATTTTTGACCTAAGCCGATGTACGCTTAACATCAACATACGCACCCTAATGATGATAGACAGCATAGAAATGACCACCCAAGACCGCGAGGTGATAGCCAATAACTGCAAAAACGTACCGGAAACTCGCATTTTAATTACTCATGGCACCGATACTATGGTGGAAACGGCCAAAGTACTGGCACAATCGGGCATAGAAGATAAAACCATAGTTATTACCGGCGCTATGATACCCTACAAGTTTGGCAGTTCAGACGGTTTTTTTAACCTTGGTTCTGCCTTGGCTTTTGTGCAGGTACTGCCGCCGGGTGTGTATGTGGTGATGAACGGGCGATACTTTTACTGGAACAATGTGCGCAAAAACAAAGACACCGGCTTTTTTGAAGAATTGGCTAAACCAAACACATATTAGTGAGTAGTCAGTATTCTGTAGTGGGTATATGGTAGTGAGCAATGGTAGTGGGGGCTAAATCCACTTATAAATTGCAATTTTTCACTTTTGACTTTTCCCTACTGTTTACGATATTAAAACCCTATTGTAGTGTTTGTTTCGTCACTAATAATGGTAATGGTTCGCACAATGTCTAATGTAACGGTTTTAAGCATTTGCTCGCTTCGGCCTTCGGTGGGGAGTTCGGCTAAGGCGAGGTGGTGTTTTCTTACAATTTCGCTCACCACTTGCCTGATAAGGCGGGCATTGCCAAAGTTTTTGCCTTTTTTGAGGGTAAGTTGTTGGATATAATTTTCAAGAAATGCTTTAGCCGAGCTTTCCAATTCTAAATGTTCTTTTGCCAGCATGGCAAGCGCTATTGAAAACAGCTCAGTAGCGCTGTAATCTTCAAAGTGGAAGAACTTGTCGAAACGCGATTTTAAGCCCGGGTTAGAGTCTAAAAATTGTTTCATTTCTTTAGTATAACCGGCTACTACGGTCATAAACTTACCTCGGTCATCTTCCATGCGCTTGAGCAGTACTTCAATGGCTTCGCGTCCGTAGTCATTGCTGCCGCCTTGCGATAAGGAGTAAGCCTCATCAATAAATAAGCCACCTCCCATAGCCTGGTTAATGAGGTCATTGGTTTTGAGGGCTGTTTGCCCGATGTAAGCAGCCACCAGCGCTTTTCGGTCGCACTCTATAAGGTGTCCGCGTTCTAAAATGCCCAAGGCTTTATAAATTTTGACCAAAATACGGGCAACGGTAGTTTTGCCGGTGCCCGGATTGCCGGTAAAAACGGTATGTACAGAGAAAGAAGTTTGGAGGTTTTTATCGGTATCGCGGTAAAACTTCACCAATTTGATGATTTCATGCACATCGTTTTTCACACTGTTAAGACCTATTAAACTGTTAAGCTCGGCAAGGGCTTCTTCTAACAGGGGCGTATCTATGGGCAGTTTTACGTAGGGTTTTTTATCTTTGGCAAAGGCTTTTTGCACATCTTCCAAGGTAATGGTAGAAATTTCGTCTTCGGTTATTTTGCTGAAATCTATATTGGGGGTGTTCATAATACGAAGCCCCAACATGCGTTTACCATCGTCCACAATTCCGTTTACATATCGGGCATTGCCAAAGGTGCGGGTACGGTTTCGGTAGGCTTCTACCACTTTAAGCTCAATAAAACTGCGGGCTTCCGGGTGCACTTTTACCCCTTTTTTATTGGCGGAATAGTCCATTATTTGGAGCAGTTCATCGGGCGTATAATCGGGGAAATAAATGAGGTGTTGAAACCTTGATTTAAGTCCGGGATTAGAAGCTATAAAATGTTCCATTTCCTGGGTATAGCCTGCACAAACAATAGCAATATCATTGGGTTTTTCCATTTCTTTGATAAGCACTTCCATTACCTCTCTGCCAAAATCTTTTTCATCGTCTCCTCTGTTGGTAAGGGAGTAGGCTTCATCAATAAACAAGATACCGCCTCGGGCATCTTCTATGGCTTTTTTAGTTTTAGGGGCAGTTTGCCCTATGTATTCGGCAACGAGGTCGGCACGGCTAATTTCGTGAACATCGCCCTTAGAAAGCAGTCCTAAGCTTTTGTAAATTTTACCCAGCAGGTGTGCCACCGTTGTTTTACCGGTGCCCGGATTGCCTAAAAATACCGTATTGAGGTTAAAGTTTTCGGGCTCCGGAAAACCCATTTCTTTGCGTTTTTGCACAAAACGAAGGTAAGTAGCAAACTCGTTGAGTTGTTTTTTTACTTCATACAGCCCTATCAGCTCATCCAGTTCGGCTTTTGCTTCTTCAAAGGTTAGGGGCTGTGGCATATCGGTTGGTTGTTGTAAGAATATGGGGGTTTGCCCGGTAGGTAATGCGGCAAATGTACCACTAAATGGCTCTTCGTTTTGCCCTACCGAAAAAGGGATGGCAGCAATAACTCTATCCATAAACAGAACATAAAGGGTGTAATTGCCCTGCACCCAAAAACCCGGGGCGCGCGTACCATATCCGGCATCCAGAATTATTTCGGAAGGTTTGTCTGACAGGTACTTAAAGTGCGACATGTAGGCTTTGAGCAGGTGGTTATCGGTATGAACAAAAAACTGTAGCTCAAGCGGAAAATAGGGTTCACTCTGCACTTTACTTTCCAGTGTCATTTCTATATTTACGTAACGGGTTTTATCTTGGGCAAAAGATTGCAGGTAAACCCGGTCTTCAATTTTAGTGCCTTCAAACGGGCTTTCAAACAGTTTAACACTTTTGATATTAAAATAAGGGTTTTCGGTAGGCGATACCTGCCCGTTATTCATTACGTAGAAGTATGACTCTCCCACGTTTTTACCTTCAACAAGTACCTCCCATTTGTATATGCCTTTTTTCCAGTATCCGGGTGAGGGAGTACCCCAACCATCGGTTACAAAAACGAGGTTAGTTTCTTTGCTTACGCTTATTTGTTTCTCTAATTTGGTTACCTCTTGGTTGTTATGGTAGTTAATAATTCGGAGTACCACATCGGCTTCCCAATCGTCTTGATTGAAAAGGAGGTTAAAAAAGGTGAGTTCTATGTTTACGTAAGCAACCTCTGTTTCATCAAAAACAAAGCGGTAGCGGCGCGCGCCCTGAAAAAGAGATTCTAATGCGCCATACACTCTGAGTTCTTTGAACTTAAAGAGCTCTTTTTTATTGTTTTTTTTGTCAAACATAACAATTGGGTTTAAAAATACGTGGCAGATTTAAAGTTGAAGTTTATATGACATTCCAAACAGGGTTAAAGCGTAAAGGTAAGTTGTTTGTAAATAGGGAGGATATTTTTAGGTTATAAATTGGGCATATTGGAAGTAAAAAACGGCACATAGCAGCAAAATATGTTGGGTTTCGGCAAGTAGCGGGTTTTTAATGTCGTTGAACCAAAAGGTCATAAAAAAAGCAGTGGGAATAGCAGGCAAGGCAACCGGCGCCAACGAAGAGCCCTCAATAAAGGCAAAGGTAATGAGGCTGATGAGGAGCAGGAAAGTGAGTATATTGGTCATTTTTTTCACCTTCACCACGCTAAAAGCAAGTCTTTGCTGCGTAATAAGGTAGGCTAACAAGGTAATAGCGGCAAGTATAACAGCTTTAACTATCCAGCTCACCGGTTGCTGAGGTTCTGCTACTACTGAGGCTGTAATATGTAAAAAGTGGGCGGTAGCAAACTGGGGTAAATCATCGGTAAGGTAAAACCAAACTGCGGTAAGCAAATACGGGTTAAGAGCGCCCATAATTACGGTTATCCACTGCCGCCACCGGATGGTACGGGTAATAGTGATGCCTATAAATACAAAAAGCAGCAGCAGCAAGGTAGGGAAATAAAATAATGAAGCTACCGATATAGCAAAAGCGGCATCAAAGTAATGGGTAAAACTATCGGAGTAGTAGCTGTTGTATATATAGGCAAGCGAAATAATTACCGGTATAACAGCCAAAAAAGGAGGGCTGAAGTAAAGATGCTGATTAAACATAGATATCAGTATGATGTAAAAAAGAGCAGGCAACCCAATGCGTTTTTCCAACAGCCGGTGTTGGTAAAACAGTGCATTTAGCAGCAACCCCTGCACCCAAACCAATACAATAAAAATGACCGGTAATGCTACTTTATTATCGCCAACAGTATATTTTAGCAAGGCATATACAACCTGACTTAAAGGAGCGCCCGAAAAAAAACTTACATCGGGCGGGCTAAGCAATAGGTTTACATTGAGCAGCAGGGCATACGCCAGCAGTAGTAACCCAAACGGCAAACGGGCATCTTTAAGTAGTACTATCACCTTGGCAAAGCATTATTAGTGTTTGGAAATAACCACAAACTCTTGGTAGCGCCTAAACAACTTACCAAAAACAAATTGCTGAATCATAACCAAATCAGCGCCGTTGTTAATAAAAGCCAGGTATCTGTCGGGGTCGGTAAGGATAGGGTTGCCGTCTTCGTCCACCTGTCTTTTACTTCGGCGGTTATTAGGCATGTAGTGTATTTGCATTATTTGGGTTTTTCCTTTGTTATCGGTAACGCTTAGGCGGCAGTAGGGCATTGTTTGTTTAAGCGAATCGGTTCGGGGGTATCCGTTTTCATAGGCTTCGGCATACAGCTCTTTAAAGGAGTTTAAGTAGCTCATAATGAGCGGTTTGTTTAGCATAGCTTTGGGGTGGTTAATGGCGGCAGAAGGCAGCAGAGGCTCTACGGCAAAAGAATCTTTTGCAGCTACAGTAAGGCGAAAACTTTCTTTTGGGTTTTCGGGATACTCTATAGCAATTTCTTTAATAGCGGCAAAATGCAGGTTAAACATAAGCCGGTCGCGCCATTCTTCGGCAAGGGTAAAATGGCGGCTAACCAAGTTACCTTCCATGCCGGGCATTACCACTACGTAGGGTTTATTAGCGCCTTTTAGCTGCATGTAAGTGCCTAATTTATCGTTTGTAGCGCCGCCTATGTAGTACTCGTGGGCGGGTTTATCGGGGTTTTTGGTATAAATTTGTACGGTTCGCTCCGGATTTTTAAACAATTCCGTAACGTATTTTTGCGAGGCATTGCTAATGGGGCGGTCCATGCGCATTTGTTTAAAGGTATTGAGCAGGGTGTTTACCGCATCGGGGCGGGCTTTGTAGCCATCGTTTACCAACCACGTATCGGCGCTTTTTCGGGTAAGGGTTAGTTTTCGGTTTTCTTTATCGGTCAGCACTATTTTGGTTATGGCAGTGGTATCGGCAAAGGCAAAAGCCGTATCGGTTTGGTTAGTAGTGCCCCAGTTTCGCCCCCACAAAAAATAGGCTGCCAATAGTAAAATAAAGAGCAGGGCAATCAGGTATTTTTTATTTTGCAACATATATACAAGTGGTGAAAAGTGAAGAGTGAAAAGTGGGTGGTTTTGGTAGATAGTAGTGGGTAGATGGTATTGGGTACTAAGAAATAACAGCCAATTTGAGTCTTTGCGTGAAATAATAGTTACCCTTTTGTTTTACGGCTTGGGTTAGGTTTGCTTACCAAATAAACGCCCACAAAAATAAGAATAGCTGCCATTATTTTGAGTGGGGAGAGTGTGTCTTTACCCAATCCTACTGCTAAAATGGTGGCAATAAGGGGCTGTGAGTAAATGTAAATACCCACTACTGATGGGCTAACTTTTTGGAGTGCATAAATGTTGAGCAGGTAAGTTAAAAAGGTAGTAGCTACTACAATAAAAACCACACAAAGCCATATAAAAGGGGTAAAAGTATGCCACTGAACCTGCGTTAGCTCAGTATAACCCACCGGCAGCACAAAAACAAGCCCTGCTAAAAACACCCACATAATAACCGTTAGCGGGTGATAGCGCTGCATGAGCGGCTTTACTATAACTAAATACAACCCGTAGGAGGCGGCATTTAAAAATATGAGTAAATTGCCAATGGCGCTGCCTGTGCCGGCGCTTGCCTTGCCACCGGCTATAATGGCGGCTGCCCCTGCCGCACCCAGCGCCACCCCGCCTATTTTTACCCACGATAAAGGTTCATGCAGCATAAAGGCGGCTATAAGCAGCACTAATATGGGGGTGGTTATCATAATAAGCGAAGCGCTGATGGGCGAGGTCATAGACAAACCCTTAAAAAACAAGAGCTGATTAAGGGCAACGCCGGTTAAGCCGCACAGCAGCAGCCTGCCCCAATCGGCACGGGCTATGGGCTGGGCAAGTAAGGAGCCTGCCCTTGCTGCCCCCCAACGCAGTAAGCCATAAAAGGAAAGGTACAATATACTTGCCATGCTTACCCTAATGAGTATGAAACCAAACGGTAAAATATAACTCGGCGTAACCTCTTTGGCTACCACATAACTGGCGCCATATATGATATTTACACCCACCAACGCCAAATGCGCTTTTAACATACTGCTCATAAATGGCAAAGGTAGGCAAAAAAACATTACAAGGCTGTTTGCCTTGCAGCCTTATAAGCCGCCTACTTTTATGGTTTCTACTATGCGCTCCATGCGGCGCACTATGCGGCGCTTATCTATTTTAGGTGCATACACAAAGGCATCGGCAACCACTATGCGGCGGTTAGTGGGGTCGTTTATGCAATAGGTAACAAACGGACCGCCCATAAAATCGCCCTGCATACGCCATAAACCGCGCACTTCAAGCGCCTCATTTCCCGATGGCAGCATTACCTTGTTGCTGATGAATCCCAGCGTAGTATCTGCTGCCATATAGCTGCCGGCTATTTGGGTGCTTACATTTTTACCCATTTTATTGCGCAGCGCCACTGCCAGCTCTTCGGTAAGGGCAGGAGCAGTGGTGTAGGGCTCAGCATAAAACATCAGGTTTTGAACCTCTTCGGTGGCTTGGTTATCTGCCCTAAGCCAAATAAAATTATCAGCCTCCACAGCCGGTTGAAACATATTGGGTATTTGTACTTCAATTTTATATTTTTGGGCAAGCGTGGCGGTTATGCCATCATTTACCTTAGCGGCATAGGCATTATTGTAGGCTTTGAGATTACCTATTTCGTATAATTGCTTAATCAGCCCGATGCTGTTTTTGCTAACCAACTGTGCTACATCTTGGGCAGAACTACCCTGCACATATACTACTCGCTGGGGAGTAGCCCACACATTTTGACGGGCAAAAAAAGCAGGAGCCGGTTTGCCCTCTTCGCTAAACCGGTTTAGCTGCTCTTGTACGGCTTGGGTAATATCGCTGCCGGTATTGCTCATATCTGCCACTATGAGCACCACGCCGCTGCGTTGAAGCATACTCCCAAAACCTTTCATGCTGTAAATAGTTCGCAGGTCAAACATAGGTTCGCTTTGGGGCAGTATTAAAAAATCGCGCTGCAAAATTGCTCTAAGGCTGTCGCCGGGGGCATTTTTCCAGAGCGCTTCGTCTATCAGCAGTACTACCTCATCTATATCGCCGGTAGAAGCGGGCAGCGTATTGCCAATTACCTGTTTTACCTGAGCATCGGAACAAGCGGTAAGGGCTAACACAAATAAGAACCCAATAAAAAACAGTGCCTTATACATAATAAATGATTTTACGTGGTGCAAAGAAACGGTAAATTTGTGTAGCAAAATAGGTAAAAACGCACAATTGCCCAACTCGGGTTAAGCAAATGCAGCTTTTACCTTGTTATACGTGCCGTTTTGGGCAGTAACCGTAATCGTCTTTTTTGGTTAATTAACAACATAACAACTACCCTTGGGGTTGTATTGTTATTTGCAAAACAGTTTTACGGCGCATGTACCCAGCATTTGATTATGACGTACTCATTATAGGCGGTGGTCCTATAGGGCTTGCCTGTGGCATTGAAGCCCAAAAAATCGGGCTTTCGCACATCATCATTGAAAAAGGTTGTTTGGTAAACTCAATTTACCATTACCCCGCAAACATGACCTTTTTTTCTACTTCCGATAAAATAGAACTGGGCGGTTTGCCTTTTGTTTCAAACAACGACCGGCCTACTCGCCGCGAAGCGCTGGAATACTACCGCCGTGTAAAAGACTTTTTTAACCTTAACGTGCATACCTACGAAACGGCACACACCCTAAACCCCATAACCGGAGGCTATCGGGTAACTACCTCCCGAAATGTTTACCGCGTGCATGCCGTAGCGCTGGCTACCGGTTTTTATACCCAACCTAACCTGCTACACATACCGGGCGAGGAACTGCCTAAGGTAAAACACTTTTTTGACGACCCACACCTGTATTGCGGACAGCAGGTGGTGGTAGTGGGCGGAGGCAACTCTGCCATAGACGCCGCTTTGGAAACCTATCGAAAAGGAGCCCAAGTAACGCTGGTAGTGCGGCAAAACATGCTGAAAGAAGGCGTTAAATACTGGATAAAGCCCGATATAGAAAACCGAATTAAGGAAGGCAGCATTAAGGCATTTTTCAACAGTCGCCTCACCCATATTTACCCCGATGCCGTGGCAATATCAACGCCCCAAGGACACCTTACCCTGCCTAACGATTTTGTGCTGGCAATGACCGGTTTTCATCCCGATTTTGACTGGCTAACCCAATTGGGTATCTGCCTGCACCGGCAACCCGATGGGCATGTACTACCCGTTTTTAATGACAAAACTTTAGAAACTAATTTGCCCGGCGTTTATGCTGCCGGTACAATATGCGGCGGCACACAAACCAATAAATGGTACATAGAAAACTCCCGATACCATGCCCAAGTGGTTATGAGCCAAATAGCCGGCGCTGTGAAAAGTGAAGAGTGAAAAGTGTGAAATTATGAGTTATGAATTATGAGTTATGAGCTCGTAAGTAACCAGTAATCACTACCCAGGCGCTATGGGGCACAAAAAACCCGCAAGCAGCCGTGCCGCCTGCGGGTTTAACCCAAATGTGTATAAGGAAAAGTGAGTTCTTACTTTTGGATAAGTACTTTATGGGTAGTAATCTGGTTTTGCTGATTTACCTGAAGCAGGTAAATACCTTGTGGCAGGTTAGCCGTGCTGATTCGCTGGGCGGTGTTAGCCTGTAGATTGTTTTGATGGTAAACCACTTGTCCTAAGGTATTGAGCAAGGTAGCTGTGGCGGTATTGCTATTGCCCAACGCCGGAATGTGGAGCATAAGGTAGTCATTAGCAGGGTTGGGGTAAACCTGAAGGGCGGCAGCAGTGGCAGGGGTAAGTCCGGTAGCGGTTTCATCGGCTTGCTCGTAAAGAACAAGGTCATCAATGGCGGCTTCTACCAAACTTTGGGCATCGCTTGGCTGCCCCGAAATGACGTTATCAGAGGCAATAAAACGGATGCGAACATCGGGCGTAAGGGTAACATAGTCTAAAACCCTAAGCGAGGCTAATCGCCAGCTATGGTCGGCAACGTTGGTATTTTCTACCGTTACCCAGTTATTACCGCCGTCGTTAGAGATAAGCACCTGCCAAAAATCATTACCCGGGTTAGCGCCTTGGTCATTGGTGTACCATCGGTAGTAAGAAAAGGCGGGGTTTTCAAACTGCATCAGGTTAAAGGGTTTAGAGGTAAGGGTAGTGCGTCCGTTGTCCACATCATTAGTGCCGGGGGCAGCGCCTACGGCGGCATTACCGGTAAAAGCGCAGTTGTTGTTGGCATCGGGCGTGCGGTCGGTGCCGGTTTGTACCAATTGGGTTTCGTTTACGTAAGAAGCGGTGGGCGACCCAATAGTCCAGATGCCGGAGGTGGCGTTATCGGCGGGTGCGCCTATAGTCCACTGGGTAGCAGTACCAAATAAATTATCTTCTTGCAGCACATTATAGCCCACCAGCATCTGGAAGGGCAAGTTAGGATTGGCGGCTCTGTTGGCTAAATAGGGGTTGCTATAAGGTACTCCCCCTACATTATCGCGCAGTTCAAGGTAGTAATCTACAATGGTGCCGGCAGGTAAAAACGGTATAAAAGCAGTATAGTTACCAACCCCCGAAAGGGCAACGGCATTGGTGTAGGCATAAGGAGCAGTTCGGTTGGTGCGATACCACAAACCCACTTCGTCAATAAAGGGGAGGTAGTTAAAATCTATGTTAAGGGTAAAGTTAACAGATGCCAGTTCGGTGGGGGCAATAATGGGATATTCGTTATGGTTCATTTCGCCGCTTATTTGGAGCAAAATGCCGTGCAGAGCAAAATTATCTATAATGGCAATGCTGTTGGGGGTTCCGTCTGAAAGGTTGCCATTATCATCATCGGCTATGAGGGCTTCAAACAAAATATCGCTGTAAAGGGTGCCTTCCTGCCCGTCGGGGCGCATGGGTACGCCATCGTGCGATTGGATATAAATGTTAAACATAGGCTCAACGCCAATTTGCAAACCTAAATCCCACCAAGCGCCGGCAATAATTTCGCCATTGTCATGCACTTGTCCGGTAAGGTCTTGCGGGTAAACCTTGGGGTTAATGTCGTAGCGGCGAATAGAGGAGTTGGGGTTTGCGGTGTTAAAACCTTTGGCTAATATAGGAAATTGGGTATGCCCCAGCGCCCATACATCGGCATAACCCTCGCCTAAGGAGCCATTGTTAAAATCGCCGCCTTTGTAGTTGTAAAAATAGTAGTTAATTCCGTGCCCGTACTCATGAAAAACAATGTCGTTAAACAAAGCTGTGGCGGGGCAACCGCCGCCTTGTGCGTAAAAGTTTACCGACCCGTCATAAAAAGCATTACAATTGCCGTCTGTTCTGTCCACTCGGGTAACCATCGGAAAATCCATAAGCGTCATGCCCGGAATCCACGATTTCATAAAATTGTGTTGCTGCGTAACGTAATAAAAAGCAGAGATTTGGGTAGGGGTTACTGCACCTGCGGGAACGGCAATTTGGGTAGCGCCGGGTTCAATGGTAACCGGAAATGAGGGCACGGTACTGCCCGATATGCCATTGAACAGGCGGCAAAAAGGACCTTCTAAATAGGCGGTGCCGGTGGCTGCTATGGGGAAACCGGGTGCAAATTCATAGTTGAGGATGCCGTTGGCATCGGTAAAAAAATCGGTAGTGCCTACCCTAATGCGCATATTGGGTAAACTAACGTTTTGGGTGGGCAGTGTAGGATTGGGGGTAACGGTGCCCGAAACGGTAAACAACGATTCGGCTTCTTCTATATCTATGCTGCACACTATGTTTCGGCGGTAATAAATAGCGCCGTTGTGGGCATCTAACCATACGCGGAAAAATACCGGCTGGTTGTTATTGGTAATGCCTTTAATGGTAAAATCATACACCAATCTAAAGGTATAACCCTGTGTATCGGGAATGGGCAGTACTTTTAGGGTGGGGGTAGTGTTATCGGTATAATTGCCCGGCACATCGGCTACGGATAGGAGGAGGGCGTTTTGGGCGGTAATAACCGGCTGGGTACTGACCGAAATGTTGTTGAACACATCGGCGGTAAAAGCTGCTACCTGATTATTTTTATTGATTCTTACGCTTAGTCCGTTTGCTAATACTTCCAGCCCTTCGTAGTATTGGGTAAACTGCACATAACTAAACCGGTTGCCTTGGTTTATGCGGGTAAATTGGAGCGAGGCTGCGGGTAGGCTGAAATTTTTAAGAGCCGAATTGATAAAAGCCATAGCCAACTGCTCATGGGTGCCCGATGTGCCAATGCTTACCGGTGTGCCGGCTGCGCGCAGGGGTAGCCCGGTAAATGCGTTAAACTCGGCATACCAGTGTCCGTACTGGCGGGTAAACTGTTTCCAAGCCCACTGCTGGCGCAGTTCGGTTTGTTTGGCGGGGTTGTCAATGCGGATTTGGTTGGTAAAGACGGTACGGTTGTACTTTTGGTCATCAAAAGAGTGGGCATAAAGATTGAGTAAACTTGCTACGCCCAGTAGCATGAGTAATGCAAATTGCTTCATACGAAAATACCGGATTTTTGGTAAAAAGGAAAAAGGGTAAATGAAGTGGTGTGGGAGGCTGTGTTTTGTAAGTGCATTAACAATTTTTAGCCAAAGCTGTTTACCAATGCCGCAAAACACCGTAAAGTTAAGCTATTGGCAACATATTTTGTGCAGATAGCTGCCGGTTTGGTTAATTTTTTTTGTTTCGGGTAGTTTTGGGGCTTATGATAAGCAAAAAGTTACGGGCAATGGCTGTTTTGCAGGTTCGTTTACCGCCATAACTAACTCAAAACGTTTTGTGCGGTTCAGCGGCAGGAAACACCCTTTGTTTGGGCAACACTGGCGGCAGGTTGTACTGCAAACCCACCTGCCACCGGTGTTTTAGCTCCGGTTGCGGGCCGGTAAGGCGGGCTTTAATGGGTTGTGTCCATGCAAAATTGAGCTGCCATTGGGCGGTTTGGAGGGCAAAACCGGCTTGTGCGTGCCACCATTGGGCTTTGGTATATTCGGGTGTAGGTATTTGGTTCATGTAATCTTGGTTTTGCATTTGCCACATTGGGCCTGCATGGGGCATTATTACAAGCGTTTTTGCTATGGGTTGGCGGTAGTAGAGGGTAAGGTTGGCGGCAGCGGTATTACCATATTGATAAGTGTATTTATTTTCTCGGTTTAGTTGGTAATTGCCTGCGGCGAGCAAACTAAAACGCCGGTACTGCAACCAGTACTCTGCCCCAAAAATAACATGAAAACTGCCCATGCCGGGCATACTGTGGGGCTCTACCTCGTTTATATCATTAAATCGGCTGTAAGCGCCGGTGGGCAAACCGGCAAAGGCTTGTATCATAAACAAGTGTTGCAGCGGGGCATGGGGCGTAAAAAGCTGCGAGTTATACACCTGATACCCTCCGCCGGCAAGTATATCGCCCATGCCGGTTTGGTGCATATTGAGCGTATCGGCAGTAAGGCGTTTTTTTAGCTGATAGGGCAGGGTTACCTGTGCAAAGGTGCGGCGGTTTAGGTAGTATCGGGCAGTGGCTTGCAGGGTGGTAAAGGTTTCTGCCGAGTTGCCAAAGGGGTCGTAAATATAATGCTGGTGGTAGGGTAAATTGGTGGCAGTAGTATTATGAAACAGCATGTATTGGGTTAGCCCCTCATACCGCTGCTGCTGTGTTTGCAGGCGAAAAAATGACCTGTCGGGCGGATAAGGCTGCGCCCAAAGGGTGCAAGAAAGCAGGAATAGAAAAAGTGAAAAAGCAACCAATATTATCCCCATTTTACCCATATTGCATGAAAAATGATGTACCACATAGAAAAAACGAAATTGCCCGAATTTTAGTTTTACCTACCTATTATATTGTAACCCTTCTAAAGCCCATTTACAGTTCACCGGCTTTTTTAGGCATTTGGGAGGTAAAATGCTACAATTGGGTAAAATCTGTTTGGCAGATTAACCATAATTGCGGCATCTTTGCATTGCAAACAAAGCCAAACGCCTTTTTTTATGCAAACCGCCCGCCTTACCAATCACGAAATACTGGGTTTTAACGATGTAGCTTTTAGGGCTGTGGGGGTAGTGGTATTGGGTTTTGTATTGCCGCTTATTTTTTTTGATGAAACCCTAAGCAACGGCTTGGTGGCTTATTTACCCAGTTGGATTATTACCGCATTATATGCCTTAGTTTATTGGGAGGGCAATCGGTTTATCATCATACAGGCAAGGCGCAGGTTTCCGGACGCTCAACAGCTTAAACAAAAGCTAATATGGCAAGTGGCGGCTATGCTTATATTTACCCTTGCCGTTTGCAATTTTGTTCTACACCCCCTATTTGGGCTTTTGGGTTTAGAAGCCAACTCGCACCAGCCTACCTCTTTTGAGTCTAACGCTGCCAGTCTCATTACCGTAGCCCTGTGTGCCGCCATTTATGAGAGTGTGTATTTTATAGCCAAATACCAAAAAGCCGCCTTAGAAACCGAGCAACTCAAAAAAGAAAACCTGCAATCGCAATTAGAAACGCTCAAAAATCAGGTCAATCCACATTTTTTGTTTAACAGCCTAAACACCCTTTCGGCTCTTATACACGATAACCCCGATATAGCAGTGGAGTTTGTACAAAAACTCTCCAAAGTTTACCGTTACATTTTAGAAATAAGAGACAACCAAACCGTAACACTACAAGATGAACTAAAAGCCTTACATGCTTATATATTTTTGCTCAAAACCCGATTTGGCCGTAACCTGCACATAGAGGTTATTATACCCGAACACCTGCAACAACACCGCATAGTGCCGCTATCGCTTCAGATTTTACTGGAAAATGCGGTAAAACACAACATACTCTCTGCCCAAAAACCACTCTACATTGACATTTTTACCGAAACCGACCGCCATATTGTGGTTAAAAATAACCTCCAACGCAAAAACCAAACAATGCCCGGCACCCAATTAGGGCTGCAAAACATCAGCAACCGATACCGGCTTTTGGCAGGTACAGAAATGGAGGTGCTGATAACCGAACAATCGTTTACCGTAGCCCTACCATTATTGCTGCCCGATGCTACCCAACAAGCTACTTTTACCCCATAAAGCCAATCCTGCACTATATGCGCATTTTAATTATTGAAGACGAACAACCCGCCGCCAAAAGGCTTGCCCGAATGATAGAGCAATACCTGCCCGGTGCCCAAATAGCCGAAACCATAGACAGTGTGGAAACTGCCGTAAAATGGCTCAACACGTTTACCAAGCCCGATTTGATGTTTTTAGACATTCAACTTTCTGATGGACTGAGTTTTGATATTTTTTCGGCTACCCAGGTTAAGGAAGTACCCGTTATTTTTACCACTACTTACGATGAATACATACTTAGAGCCTTTAAACTCAACAGCATTGACTACCTCCTAAAACCCATTGACCCCGATGAACTCCAACAAGCCCTGCACAAATACCAACTACTGTATAGGCAAAACCAACAACCCAATAACACCCAGCGCCTTGAACAATTGCTCCATAATATACAAGGTAAAGACTACAAACAACGGCTTTTAGTAAAAACAGGGCAACAACTGCACTCCCTGCCCGTAAACGAAATTGCTTATTGCAATGCCGATGAGGGTTTGGTGCAAATTACCACAGCATCGGGCAAAATCTGGGCTATTGATTACACCCTCGACCAACTTGAAAACCTGCTCAATCCGACACTCTTTTTTCGTATCAACCGCAAGAGTATTATACACATTACTGCTATTCAAAAAATCCATACCTACTTTAACGGCAGGCTGCTCATAGACCTTAAACCCACCGCACCTTTTGAAACCATTGTTAGCCGAGAAAGGGTAAACCAGTTTAAACAATGGTTGGATAAGTAAATACCCCAAACCAAACACCTTAGTTAAATTACTATAACCGATTATGCAAAAAATCGGAACAGGAAAGCTCTTGCCTTTTAGCATCAGAAACACCTCATTTTTTTACCGCATATTATTCATTAACCACTCATACACTTTTGCACATGAAATCATTTACCACATTTGCTTACACCCTTTTCATCGGGTTGTTTTTGCTGATCAGTGCAACCGCTTTTGCACAAGCGCCCACCCAAACCATTAGAGGCGCTGTTATTGACAAACAATCGGAAACGCCGTTGGTAGGAGCAACGGTAATTTTGGTCAATTCTAATCCGCTCAAGGGCGTTACCACCGATATAGACGGCAATTTTAGGCTGGAGCAAGTGCCCGTTGGCAGACAAGAGCTGAAAGTGAGCTATATGGGTTATACCGAAAAAACCATACCCAATGTACTGGTAACGGCAGGTAAAGAGGTTATTCTGAGTTTGGAACTCGAAGAATCGGTTATAATGGCTAAGGAAGTAATTATAAGCGCCCAACGTTCAAAAGCCGAAACCATAAACTCGCTTGCCACCATTAGCGCACGCTCTTTTAGTACCGAAGAAGTTACCCGTTTTTCGGGCGGACGAAACGATGCGGCAAGGTTGGTTTCTAACTTTGCCGGCGTAAGTACTGCCGATGACTCCCGAAATGACATTGTTATCAGAGGCAACTCGCCCACCGGCGTACTGTGGCGTTTAGAGGGCGTACCCATTCCAAACCCCAACCATTTTTCTACCCTTGGCACTACCGGCGGACCCGTGAGCGCCCTTAATACCAACCTGCTCAAAAATTCTGATTTTTTAACCGGCGCTTTTCCGGCAGAGTATGGTAATGCCACCGCCGGAGTGTTTGACGTGGGTTTTAGAAACGGTAACAACGAAAAATTAGAATTTACCGCCCAACTCAACACCTTTAGCGGCATTGAACTTATGGCAGAAGGTCCACTCAGCGCCAATAAAAACAGTTCGTTTTTGGTGAGCTACCGGTATTCTTTTGTGCAAATGGCTTCTACACTGGGCATTCCGGTAGGTACTAATGCCACTCCTAACTACCAAGACCTTACCTTTAAACTCAACTTTAACACCAAAAAATTAGGGCAAATTTCCTTGTTTGGAATTGGTGGTAAAAGCAATATAGACTTTTTGGGCAATGAAATTGACGCAAACGACTTGTTTGCCGACCCCAGCAAAGACTCCTATGTAAACTCCCGAATAGGAATTGCCGGACTGCGGCACAACTACGTTTTAAACCCCAAAACCTACCTCCGAACCGTAGTGGCAGTAGCTACCGATGGCAATACCTTTGAGCAAGACGATATTTTGGAAAACAACCAAAAACGCCGCGAAGTGGAGGTAAACGACCGCAACAACCGCGTTTCTGTATCTACGTTTTTAAACCATAAATTTAACGCCAAACACACTCTGCGAACCGGCATATTGGTACAAAACTTTAACCTCAGCCTCAACAATCGCGACCGCACCGTTTCGCCCGATTGGCTAACCGTGCGCGATTACACCGGAAACGTTTCCCTTGCCGAACTCTATGCCCAATGGCAATACCGAATCAACAACTTATTAACGCTAAACGTCGGTTTGCACAACCAATTACTTACCAATAACAACGCCTATGCCATAGAGCCACGCCTTGCTCTTAACTACCGCATTGCTCCTAATCAAACCCTCAATTTTGGTTACGGTTTGCACAGCCAAATGCAACCCCTGCCCATTTATTTCCTAAAAAGTTTACAGCCCGACGGGTCTTATGCCCTCACTAACAAAAACCTTGAATTTACCCGGAGCCGGCATTTTGTAGCCGGTTACGAGCTAAAACCCGCCAACGACTGGCGCGCCAAAGCCGAGTTATACTACCAAATGGTTACCAATGCCCCAATAGAACAAACACCCAGCAGTTTTTCAGTACTCAATGCAGGCGCAGATTTTGTTTTTCCCGAAGTGGGCAACTTGGTTAATGAGGGTACAGGCGCTAACTACGGTTTAGAAATTACCGTTGAAAAATTCTACAGCAAGGGGTATTACACCCTCTTTACCGGCTCGGTGTTTCAATCTAAGTACAAAGGCAGCGACGGCATAGAGCGCAATACCGCCTTTAATAACAACTACACCGTAAACCTGCTGGGCGGCAAGGAGTTTAAAATAGGTAAAAACAAAACCAACGCCATTACCCTTGACGGTAAACTTACCGCAGCCGGCGGCAGATACTACACACCTGTTGATTTAGCAGCATCGCAAGCCGCAGGCAGAGAAATTTTAGATGCAAGCCGCGCATTTAGCCGGCGCTTTACCCCCTATTTTAGGCTCGATACCAAAGTGGGCTACCGGCTCAACGGCAAGCGTGGTAAAGTTGCCCAAACTTTTTACCTCGATTTTCAGAACCTAACAAATCACCAAAACGTATTTGCCAAACGCTACAACACCCTCACCAATGAAGTGAACACCGTTTACCAATCGGGCTTTTTCCCCGATATTATGTACCGTATTCAGTTTTAAACCTACCCATTTAAGGCGCTTCTGCTAAACCCTGCTGCCCTGTTTGTGCCGGCGGTAAATTGGTAGGACTAAACATAAACCTGCCCTTTGAAACCGGCGCTAACCCATTTATTGACCGAGATAAATCGCTCAACCACAACTACTTTTTTGTGCGCAAGGTTATGTTTGTAAAATATGCACAGGCATTTGTGTTTTTGCCCGGCGGCTACGGCGCTTTAGTTGAACTGTTTAGGGTTACGACATTTGTAAAACAGCGGTGGAGCAGTAAAGCGGCATCGGGATATTTAGAAAAGTGCAGGCCATGTAGCAATTGGGTAAACCAAGTTGCCGCAGGCTTACAACTTTTAATATCGGGTTATCGGGTTTTCAATTTGCCTATAGCTTTATGTCTTTGAGGCTTATTGGTTTGTATGTGTTATCTGCAACAGAAAATGAAACCTGCCGAATAGATTACTTGTATATGTAGGTACTGCCTGCCATGTAAGTTCATGGCGTATTTGCAGGCTAATTTGTATGATTTCACACAAAGAACGCAAAGAAAAACCGCAGAAAACGCAAAGTCTTTGCCACCTTTGCGCCGTGCTTTGCGTTATTTGCGGTAAAAAAAGGAATTTAGTGAAGAAGTAGTTACGATTACTTTAGCCTAACCGTAAGCCTCACGCTATTTAGTGCCACTCTCCTATTGTAAACACCGTTTATACCCAACCCATAATTTGCTATCTTTGCGCGTGGCTATGTGAACCCACAGGGCTACTTTGTTATTATTACACTACAACATACTCTAAGTTACCGCAATTTTACACTATATGAATAGCGCCCCTCAACAAAAATGGAATGTTTACATGCCCCTCATGTTTGCCGTAGTAATGATTATAGGCATGCAATTGGGGTTTAAACTGTATGAAAATCTTAAAGGCAAACCCCGCATGGCATTGGTAAAGGGGAGCGGGTTTGGGCAGTTGCAAGAGGTGATGAGCCTTGTTAATAGCCGTTATGTGGACACCATTGATAACGAAGCGCTTATACAACGCATGATAGAGCAAACCCTGCAAGATTTAGACCCGCACTCGGTTTATATTCCGCCAAGCGATATGAAAGAGGTAAACGAATCGTTAGAGGGCAATTTTGTGGGCATAGGCATAGAATTTTCATTGGTAAACGATACCATTGTGGTGGTAACTCCTCTTAGCGGCGGACCTTCGGAAAAATTGGGCATAGTTGCCGGCGATAAAATCATTGAAATAAATGATAGCTTGGTTGCCGGTATAGGTATTACCAACAAACAGGTAATAGGCAAGCTTAGGGGCGAGCGCGGCACCATGGTTAAAGTGGGTATTCAAAGAAACGGCAACGAAAGTCTGTTGGATTTTACTATCCGGCGCGATGATATACCCTTAGTAAGCATAGATGCCGCCTTTATGTTAGATAACAAAGTAGGCTACATAAAAATAAACCGATTTAGCGCCACCACCTATCAGGAGTTTATGGAGAGCCTGCTAAAGTTGAAAGAGCAGGGCATGGAAAAAATGATAATAGACTTGCGGCAAAATCCGGGCGGATACCTTAATGCAGCCGTTTCTATAGCCGATGAAATGCTTGATGGCGATAAATTGCTGGTTTATACCGAAGGGCGCACCTATAAACGCAAAGACTACCGCGCCCAGCCCCGAAGAGAGGGCAAATTTGAATCGGGCGATTTGGTTATCCTTATAGACGAGGGATCGGCATCGGCAAGCGAGATATTAGCCGGCGCTGTGCAAGATTGGGACAGGGGCACACTCGTAGGCAGACGCACCTTTGGTAAGGGTTTGGTACAAGAACAATACGACCTATCTAACGGCGGCGGGCTGCGCCTTACCATTGCCCGATACTACATACCCAGTGGAAGAAGCATACAAAAACCGTATGAAAACGGCTATCATGCCTACGAAGAAGAACTATACACCCGATTGGAAGATGGTGAACTGATAGGAGCAGATACCCTTGAAAAAAAGGAAAACCGAACAGATACCATTGCCTACAAAACACTTAAAATAGGCAGAACGGTGTATGGCGGCGGCGGCGTTTCGCCCGATGTATTTGTGCCGCTTGATACCACAGGGTTAGAAAAATTTACCCTCCGCGTGCGCAGCCTTATACCCGAGTTTTCTTACAACCACTTTAGCAATCATACCAACCACTTTGCCGCTTACTCCAACATAAAAACCTTTAAACAAAATTTTCAGATTACGCCCCAACTGTTTGAGCAGTTTAGAGCCTTTATTAAAAAGAAAGTGGGTTTTATAGACGAAAAACTGATGCGCCAAAACGAAACCGAGTTTAAAAACTACATAAAAGCCTATATAGCTAAGCAAATTTGGAAATATGAAGGGTTTTACTCCGTAGCCCAAGATTTAGACAAAACCCTACAAGAAGGCTACCGAGTTATTACCAAACAAACCGCTAAAATGGAAGCGGGAAGGCAGTAATATAGTTAAACTGCCGCTCTATTTCCCGATTTTTAAACGATGCCTTACCTTATATTCCCTATTCCTATCAGCAAGAAAATAAATGCTTGCATATTTTTGTATGTATGCTACAAGGATTAGAGGAAAGCAGCAAATAACCAAACCATGTAGATTTACTAAAAATACTCCCATCCTGCTTTATTCTTTATCGAAAAAAAATGCCCGCTTGTATCAACGGCTCTCCTGCATGAATTGATAGAAATAATCAACCATCACCGATTAAACTCAATAAAACAAATGGTTAAATTTTTGTTTACCTTTGCCCTGCTTTGCTGTATCCGTGTCACTTTGCTCTATGGCCAATCAATTACAGAAAAACAATTTGGCGTTGAAATAAATAATAATAAAGATGGTTACGGCTTTATAGATTCTATATTGGGAGATAAAAAGTTGGTTCTATTGGGCGAATTAGACCACGGAGATGGCACCTCTTTCATTGTCAAAACAGATTTGATAAAATATCTTCATGAAAATCACAACTTCAATACCTTAGCTTTTGAAGCCTCTTTCATTAATTGTAACTTCCTTTGGAATGTAATAGGTGATAGCACAAATTTTAAAAGTAAGTTAAAAAACAGTCTGTACTATATTTGGAGCGAAGTTGAAGAAACGAAGAATTTGTTTTGCTATATTGAAGAGCAATATCAAAAAGGCACTCCATTAAAGATTGTTGGTATTGACCCACAGTTTTCAGGCGCAGAAAACGCACAAGAGTTTATTTGCATATTAAAAAACTCGTTGCCTTTAAATATAACAGAAAGCAAGCAATTTGCTGAGTTTGTTCATGAATTAGAAATTATGAGCGCTTGGATGGTGTTTCCGAAGAAAAAACAGCATCAGTTATCGGAGTACGAATTTATGCACTACTGCGATGAATTGTATGAAGCCATTAGCAAAAACCATGACCAAGCAATAAACCTGCCTTTATGGAAAATGTATATAGATAATGTGAAGATAATGGGTAAAATAAAGCAAGATCGAACCAATCTTGCTTTTGAAATCAGAGACAAGCAAATGTTTGAAAATATAAATTATTGGTTACAAGATACTGCAAATGAAAAAATGATTGTTTGGGCAGCTAATGCCCACATAATCAGGAAAGACAATGTTTTGGAACAAAAAGGTAAAAAATTTTATCTGTTAGGGTTGAAAAAAATGGGTGATTACCTATACGAAAACTACCCTAATTCACTTTACGCTATCGGAATCACATCGGGCAAAGGATCAACGCTCAATTTTTCAAATCCGATAAGTAAAAATGTGATCAAGAATCCCGATAATAATTCGGCAGAAGGTTTGCTGCATGGTAAAAAGACCTGCTTTGTTGATTTAAAATTGTTTGAAAACAGCATGGGCTTAGAAAAGTATGCTTCTCAATTATTCTATACAAACATTATTTGCACTGCCAAATGGAGTCAGCATTTAGATGGTTTAATTTATATACCCGAAATGCGCCCTTCTACTCCATTGTGGCAAAACAACAAAAGGTAAAAATAACCAACTAAACAGCCGGTTTGCAAACCAAGCGAGTTGCTACAATTCAAGTAATAACCCGCTGCTGATTTTCCACTTAAATTACTCCAATATGCTACCATTATTACCCATCTTGTGTTACTTAGTTTGTTTTATATTAGTAAACCACCCCGCCCACGCCACCCAATGGCACGTAGGACCCACACGCACCTACACCCTGCCCAGCCAAGTGGCAGCGCTGGTAAACCACGGCGATACAGTAAACATAGATGCCGCCGTTTATACCGGCAATGTGGCGGTATGGGTAAAAAACAACCTGCTCCTGCGCGGCTGGGGCGGTTTGGCTACCCTTAATGCCAACGGCAACAGCGCCGAAAACAAAGCCATTTGGGTGCTAAAAGGAGCTAATACCACCGTTGAAAACATAGCGTTTACCGGCTGCACCGTGCCCGACCTAAACGGTGCCGGCATAAGGCAAGAAGGGGCAGGGCTTACACTCCGACACTGCTATTTTCACCACAACCAAATGGGTATTTTAGCCGGCGCTAATGCCGCCAGCAACATACTTATAGAACACTGCGAGTTTGCCTACCACGGCGAGGGGGCAGGCGGCTACTCACACAATGTATATATTAATCAGGTAAACAGCCTTACTTTCCGATACAACTACTCGCACCACAGCATTACCGGGCATACCCTTAAAAGCCGCGCCTACAACAACTACATTTACTACAACCGTATAGGCGATGAAGCAGATGGCACATCGAGCTATAATATAGACCTGCCCAATGGCGGCAAATCTTACCTTATAGGCAATACGGTGCAGCAAGCGCCTACCTCGCCCAATAGCGGCATTATATCTTATGGCGCTGAGGGGTTGAGCAATCCGGTAAACGAGTTATACATGGCGCATAACACAGTAGTAAACAACAAAGCCAACGGCACATTTGTATTTGCCGCATCGGGTAGCACACAGGTGCAGTTGGTAAACAACCTATTTGCCGGAAACGGCGTTACCCTAAACGGCACAGCCACGCTCAACACCGGCAATGTAAGCTCCACAAACCCCGCTTTTGTAAACGGTGCTTTATACGATTACCGCCTTACCGCCGCCTCGCCTGCCATTAACGCCGGTGTGCCACTGGCAAGCATAGGTGAAATACCTTTAAGCCCGATGTTCCAATACCAACACCACCGCCATGCCCTGCCCCGACAAACAGAAGCCCTGCCCGATGCCGGAGCTTATGAGTACTTATCGGGCAGTAGTTGTACGCCGCAGCGCAGCCTTCGGTTTTATGGCAACGGTACGGGCGATATTGACCGGGTAAAATTTAACATTAACCCGCCTGCCCCTACCCCAGCCGATGTGGGCGCTAATTTTACCCTCGAATTTTGGATAAAAACTACCCATACCAATAACAACGGTTTTGTGCAGGCACAAACCAACGGCGATGGCTGGATTACCGGCAACGTAGTAGTGGACAGAGATATTTACGGCTCTGGCGACTATGGCGATTACGGCATTGCCATAGGCAGCAGCTCCACCACCACACCCAACCAGCGCGTAGTGGCTTTTGGGGTAGATAGATTGGGCATCGGCACTACCATTGTAGGTACTACCAATATTGCCAACAACCAATGGAACCATATTGCCGTTACCCGAAATGCCACCACCGGACTAATGCGCATTTTTGTAAACGGCACACAAGATGCCCAAGGCACAGGACCTACCGGCGACCTCAGTTACCGCAACAACCGCAGTACTTCGTTTCCGCTCAGCGACCCGTTTTTGGTGATAGGGGCAGAAAAACACGATGCCGGACCAGAGTACCCCTCCTACAACGGCTTTTTTGACGAGTTCCGCATTTCTGACAATATACGCTACACAGCCAATTTTACTACGCCCACCATGCCCTTTATGCCCGATGCCAACACCGTGCTGCTCTGCCATTTTGACGAGGGTAGCGGCGCAGTGGTAAACGACTCATCGGGCGCAGCAGCCCTGCCCACCAACGGATTCATAAACACCGGAGGCAGCCCCGCCGGTCCGGTATGGAGTACCGATACGCCTTTTATTATCACTTTATCTCCCCAAATTACCGCCTCTCTGCCCCAGCCCTGCTTAGGTGAAACCGTTACTTACAGCGTAACGCCCCTGCCCGGCAGCTCCTACCTGTGGACTATTACGGGCAGCTATACCCTACTTGCCGGCGGCGCTACCACCGATGCCTCCGTTACCCTGCAATGGAACAGCTCCAGCGGCGCCATGGTAAGTATGGTGCAAACGATAGAGTGAGATGGGGGATTTACTTTCTGCACCTCCATTTGTGTTTTGAATAATTGTATCTACTTAGGTGCCGCCCATAAGTCAGATTCATGGCGTATTTGCAGGCTAATTGGTAAAAAATTACGGCAGCAATTAGCACACGGATAACACAGATGCGGCTGATTGGCACAAATTTTTTAAAAACAGTAGCTACTTAGGTACTGCCCCATCAGGCAAGTTCATGGCGTATTTGCAGGCTAATGGGTAAGATTTTACGCAAAGCACACAAAGTCTTTGCGAGCTTTGCGCTCACCTTTGCGTTCTTTGCGGTTAAAATAAGGAATTGGGTAGGGAAATAAGTTGTTGCGTTTATTTTATACTTACCCAGTCGGGCTAAAAAAACCGAAAAAAACTGCCTTGCTTGGAACTATCGGGAACTGATGTTTTGTTTAGTTTGAGGTTGCCAAAACATCGGGCTAAAAAAAACCAAAAAAAATTGCCCATTTTGGAACTATCAGGAAACTAAAATTTGTTTACCAAACATACTGCATCAAAAAAGCAACTTACTTACCATATTGCAGGCAGCAAAAAGCAGGTTACTTCGCTTTGGACCACCCTTTTTTTAACTCCTTGCTTTACCTTTCTCCTGCAACTTTTATTAGCTGCTTACAAACTTTTACCAATTATCCATAACCACCCCTAAAACATGAAATCAATTACCCATAACCCCGCATTTACCACCTGCCTCATGCGCAATTGGGCTGTGGCGTTTACATGCCCGGTGGGCAATAGTAATAACCGCTTGTTTTACGGCTATGAAATTGGTAAAAAGCAACAACATAAACAAAGCATTCCGCTTGCTCTATATACGCAAAGGTATAAGCTAAGGTAACCGCCCCAAGCCCAAACCCTTGCAAATAACCCAAGCGCCCGCTTTGTTTACCAACCTAAACAAAGCGGGCGTTTTGCTTTCGCCATATTGCAGATGAGTGGCACTGGATAACCATATTTGGCTCATAACCAAAAGATTGCGGGTTCGACTCCCGCATCTGCAACCCAACAAAATAACTAATCACCTATTAACCCCCATGCGAGTGTAGTTTAACGGTAGAACTCCGGTCTCCAAAACCGGAAGTGGGTGTTCAAATCACTCCATTCGTGCAAATAAACAGGTAGTAAGTTACTGCGCTACTTCGCACAGGTAAAGCACAAAACGCAGTACGGTTTTCCTCCTGTTTATCCTATATTTTACCACCAACTTAAACCCCCTGTTTAGCCATGCAAAAACAAAAACAGTTAAAGGTATTTCGACAAAAATGTGCTACGCCCTGCGTAAAATCTACTTCCTGCCAATCGGTATCGGTGCGGTTTAGCGGCAATAGCTGCCAAACAACCCATGCGCCCTTTGGTGTGGCAGGCAAACCGGCTATTTGTTTTGATAATGGTGCAGTTAGGTTTAGTAATAGTACACAAAATAGCGCCACCCCCTTGCTAAGTTAATGTTGCTTTGTGCAGCAGCAAAAACCGCAAGGCGTTACCGGTGCAAACCTCAAAGCCTTGCGGTTTTTTTTGTGTTGGTTGGTAAAACTCCTGCCCTTGCGCCTGTAGCTCAATCAGGTAGTAGCACCGCACTTTTAATGCGGGGGTTGAGGGTTCGATTCCCTCCGGGCGCACAGCAATTAAGGCAAAATACATGCCCGGTTAGGCAAATGGTGAAGCCGCCATCCTGATACGGTGGTATGTGCAGGTTCAAGTCCTGCACCGGGTACCGGACCAAAGTGAAACGCTTGTGTATTGCCGGAAGGCGAAAAACCAACCGGCATACGCAAGCAATAAAATACCCGATGATGGATAACCATGGAAGCACGTAGTAGCAATATAGTTATGATGAGATGAGATGCGGGCGGCGGAGCGCCGAGGGCGCTAACCCAAGGCTACCTCCCCAGCCCGAAAAACAAATACACAAAAGTTGCACACATGACGCAGTAGGTTTAGCGTGTTTGCCTTACAAGCAAAAAGTCGCAGGTTCAAATCCTGCTGTGTGCACCTTTTTAGTTGGGTTGCCTGAGTGGTCAAAAGGCGGGGACTGCAAATCCTTGGTTCACAGGTTCAAATCCTGTACCCAACTCCATAAGAGCAACAATGGAAGTAATCCGGCCGGATGAGGAGACTGTCTTGAAAACAGTTAATCCCGATGTAAAGGGATTGTGGGTTCGAGTCCTACTACTTCCGCTAACATGGGCTGATAGTTAAACAGGCTATAATGCGTGCCTTGCAAGCATGGGTTAAGGGTTCGAGTCCCTTTCGGTCCACGGTAAAAAATAAGGGTGCGTAGCTCAGTGGCAGAGCAGCCGGCTGTTAACCGAATGGTCGCAGGTTCAAATCCTGCCGCGCCCGCAACCTGTAACGGTAGCAAAGTAGGTCTATGCACCTGCCTGAAGAGCAGGCTATGTTGGTTCGAATCCAACCCGTTACACAAAATTTGCCGATAGTGAGTATTAGCGTTACTTCGCTATAGTTTGCAACCTGTAAAAGTTACACGCTAATCGGGTTTCTTCGGCTAAAATTTATGAAAATGTGCAAGGCTAACGAATAGTATTACTTGACAGCAAGGTTGCAGTTGGGCAGAAAACCACTCAGGTTTGAGTTGCCCGATTGCAATACAACCCTACCGACTTTGGTTTGCACATTTTCTTTTAATTAACCATTTTTTCTTAACCCATTAAACAAAAAGGAGGGTTACAGCCATGTCGCGTTTCAACAAAATAAAAAACCAAGTACCAGCGCCCTACACCAACTACGCCGGAGGTAAAGCCTACAAACAAAGCCCCGAAGAGGAATTAGTAAGCATATTGCTAACGTCATTTATGCAAGACCAGTTTTACCGCAGCGCCAACGATACTGCCAAGCGGTTAGCCCTGTTGGCTGGCAAGGTAGATGCGTTGTTTGCTGCTAAGGCTGCCGTTTTTGCCCGAACGGTGTTTGGTATGCGCTCGGTATCGCATGTATTGGCTGCTGAATTGGCTTGGCAAGCATCGGGTATGCCGTGGGCTAAAAACTTTTACAACCAAGTGGTACATCGGCCCGATGACATGACCGAAATCCTGACCTACTACTTCAATACGAAGGTAATGGTGATGCCCAATGCCATGAAAAAAGGTTTTGCCGCCGCTTTTAACAAATTTGACGGCTACCAGTTGGCTAAATACCGTGGTGCAGATAAAGTGATGAAATTGGTAGATGTGGTAAACTTGGTTCACCCTACGCCAAACAACCAGAACCGCGAAGCGCTTGCCCTGTTGGTGCAGGATAAACTGCGCTCCAATAATACGTGGGAAACCAAACTTACCCAAGCCGGTCAAGTGGCAAATTCCGATGAGGAAAAAAACCAACTGAAAGCGGCAGTATGGGAAGAACTGATTACCTCGGGCAAATTGGGTTACTTTGCCTTGCTCCGAAACCTGCGCAATATCATAGCCGCAGTATCTGACCAAACGCTGAAAACAGCCTTAGATATGCTTACCAATCCTAAGCTGATTACCCAATCGCTGGTGTTGCCATTTCGGTTTGCTACGGCTTACAACGAATTGATGCCGCTGAAAAAAGAGTATGGTAAAAAAATGAACAAGGTTTTAGCTGCCCTTGAAAGAGCAATAGACATATCGCTCTACAATGTGCCTGTTTTTGAGGGCGATACCTTAGTAGTATTAGATACATCGGGCTCTATGGTGGGTAAACCTGCCAAAATTGGTTCACTGTTTGCCACTATTTTGGTAAAAAGCAATAATGCCGATTTTATCACTTTTAGCGATGAGGCTGCTTACCGGTATTTGCCCGATAACAGGAATACCCTAACAACTGCCCGAAACATTCAATTTGCAATGGGTGGAACAAACTTTCACGCTATTTTTAAAACTGCCAACAGAGCCTATGACCGTATTATAATTTTGAGCGACATGCAAGGTTGGGTGGGTTACGATACGCCCGATGCCTCTTTTACCAACTACAAAGCTAAATATGAAACCAACCCGTTTGTATATTCTTTTGATTTGCAGGGTTATGGTTCTATGCAATTTATGAATGATAAGGTAATTGCTCTTGCCGGTTTCAGCGAAAAAATCTTGGAATTTATGGCAGTAGCTGAAACCAACCCAGCCGCACTGATTGACCGTATTAACCAAATAACGCTGTAAGTATGGTTTATGCCCGCCTGCCGCTATTGATTGCAAGGTTAGATTTTGATGATGCTAACGCTACTGCACTGCAAAACAACGCGCTGTTTCCGATACAATGGAAGCAGCGCATTGTTTGATTGGTGGGTGTAGAAACGGTTTCTGTTATGAGTTATGAGTGATTAATACCGAATACCCACTACTGTACCACCAATTTCCCGCTTGCCTAGTACTGCTCATAACCGCCCGGCAATGCCAAAGGCCATACGTACATACCCGCCGGCAAGCCCGATAAATCAAGGGTTTGGGTAAAAGTCCCTTGCCGGGTAGCAGCGATACTTGTATCGCTAAAAAATAAATGTTCTCCGATACAAGTATCGGAACTACCTGCCTACTCCAACACCAACTTCCCGCTTGCCTCGTACTGCTCATAACCGCCCGGTAATGCCAAACGTCGGGTAGCAGCGATACTTGTATCGCTAAAAATAAATCTTCTCCGATACAAGTATCGGAACTACCTGCCTACTCCAATACCAATTTCCCACTCGCCTCATACTGCTCATAACCGCCCGGTAATGCTAAACGCCGGGTAGCAGCGATACTTGTATCGCTAAAAAACTACCTACCTACTCCAATACTATTTTTCCGCTTGCTGCTGCCTCGCCCATGTAGGTTACTTGCCACAGGTATAAACCGGAGGGTACGCCCGGCGGCAACTGCAAAATTTTTGTTCTGTCCCAAGTGTTAAATTCCTGCTGCCAAACTGCTTTGCCAAGTTGGTTGTAGAGGGTAAACTGTGCCACCGGAAATTCTGCCGGTAGCTGATGGGATAAAGTCAACACACCGCCGCCCCGCACCGGATTGGGATTTATTTGTACCAACGACTTAGGTGTTTTGTTGGGTATACCTGCTGTTTCTGCTGCCGATACTACTACCGTACTATCGCAACCTACGGGGGTGCAGTAATTGCCCTGTGCATCTATTTTGAGTATCCAACCTTTTTGGGGTACATCGTACCGGTAGCCTGCCAGCACGTAGCCGCCATCGGGTGTGGGCTGCATGTCTTTTATATACACATCTGCATCGGCATCGCAGGTAGCGGTTTTGTGCCAAGCTATGGTGCCGTTGTAGTAGAATTTTATTATTCTGTTTTGTTGGGTTAAATTAGGTCTGTACAAAGATACACCAATGAAACTGCGGTTTTCTACTACATTATTGCTCCTATGTATAATAGGGTAAGTTTGAATAGCAGAAGGATTGTAGCCCCCTATGCTGTTGTATTTTTTTTCCCAGATTATATTACCAAACTCATCTAATTTGGCAAGATACATGTACCTAACAGATGATATATACATGCACCCTGTAAGCAGATATTCTATGGGCTTACCCTCAAAAAAATACTCCTCTAAGGTGGTAAGGGGGATAACCAATGCAGCACAATCATTACCAAGTGGGTCGCCGTAGGTGCGGGTCCAGAGGGTATCGCCGAGGTAGTTGGTTTTAATGACCCAGGCATCGTAGTTGCCGGTGCCGCTTGCGGTGTTGTAGGCATAGCCGCCTATTATGAAACCGCCATCCCATGGGGTTTCTTGTATGGAGAAGGCACGGGAGTCAATATTGAGTTCATAAGTTTTTTCCCACTCAAAATTGCCGGCACCATCGGTTTTTAAAATATAGTAGCGGGCTATGCCCTCGCCTTCAAAAGCCTGCACACCTGCCATAATAAACCCGTTATCGGAGGTGTTAATAACATGGCGGGCAAGTTTAGTAGAAGCATCAGTATATTTTTTTTTCCATAAAACGCTTCCATCTTGGGTGAATTTGACTAGGTTCATTTCTCCTTGATTATTTGGTTTTTTTGTTGCATATATTATTGTGAAGTTACTATCGGGGGTTGCAGTAACAAACTTACCGTCTTCTACCACATCTACATTTGACCCTTCTTCTATATGCTTAAACCAAAGTAAATTTCCTGTTAAATCCAATTTCAATACATATATTGCTTTTGTGTTTAGCGTAACGTACCCACCTAATACCAAATACCCATCGTCAATGGGTTTTACTGCCTGTGCCAGTAGGTTCATGGTATCGG
>ERZ761607.1062-NODE-1062-length-37415-cov-143.898394_pt1 | contig 37415 bp, 30 predicted proteins | sample MGYA00511164_ERZ761607 | MGnify/ENA primary metagenome ERZ761607 (study PRJEB28899, sample SAMN02445080) | bioreactor sludge metagenome | biome: EBPR sludge | place: Australia: Brisbane, Thorneside Wastewater Treatment Plant | collected 2011-06-22 ...
ATACAAATAATCCAATACACCAAATTTTGGTCTATTTATTTTTTAACTTTCGTATTAGTTAATAAACCAAATACAACCAAAATCCAAGCCAGGGTTCAATATGCTCCGGAATCAGTCTTGCTTCTGACCTCACAAATTGCCCAGAGGAGTCAACATGCTCCGGAATCCAATGTGCGCACGCTACAAAATGCTAAACGCAGCATTTCATCAATCCTCATTTTCTTTGAAATTTCACAAGAAAGGGGGTCAACATGCTCCGGAATTTGCCTCATGCTTATTGAACTTTCAGGGTGGGCAGCTTATGCCGGAATGTCAGAATGTTGAAAGATTATAACTTGTTTCTGAGATTTCTTTTCTTCTAAATTTGGGGTCAGCTTATTCCGGAATATCCATATTAGCATTCTGCTATATTCACTGCTATGGCTAAGCCTCCCTCGGATGTTTCCTTGAAGCGGTCATTCATACTAAGTGCTGTTTCCCACATAGATTGAATGACTTCATCTAAAGTGACTCTTGCTTTGGAGGGATCACTTTCTATCGCTATATTGGCTGCGGTGATGGCTTTGATGGCGCCCATCGAGTTTCTTTCAATACACGGGATCTGCACAAGGCCGCCAACCGGATCACAGGTCAATCCAAGATGATGTTCCATAGATATTTCTGCCGCCATGAGTACCTGTGCAGGTGTTCCACCCATGATTTCTGTAAGACCGGCTGCAGCCATTGCTGATGAAACACCGATCTCAGCTTGACACCCACCCATTGCTGCTGATATTGTTGCGTTCTTCTTAAACAGGGTGCCTATTTCGCCGGCTACTAGTAAGAATCGGATTATATTGTCATCGCCCGTATATTTGGTAAATGCCTGAGAATACATCAGTACAGCGGGTATAACACCACTAGCCCCATTGGTTGGTGCTGTGATGATGCGGCCGAAACTGGCATTTTCTTCATTGACCGCAAGAGCAAAGCAAGAAATCCATTTATTAATTTCAGTGAATGCAACCTCTGAATCTACAATGAGATTATACCATTCCTCCATATTTCGGTACACCTTGTCGCCAAGTAGTTTGCGATTTAGTCCTGCTGCACGCCTTACCACATTTAGCCCTCCCGGTAGGATGCCTTCAGTATTTACTCCATGGTATATACACTCCTTGATATGGTGCCAGATTTCAAGCGCCTTTCGATTGGTTTCTTCCCGACTTTGCCAGCTTTCTTCATTGATATAGATCAAATCTGAAACAGAAACTCCCAATTGGTTACAGTATTTCAAAATATCGTCACCGTGATGGCAAGGATGCAAGGTGCGAACACAATAATTTTCGATGGATACCTCTTCCTGTGTAGCTACAAATCCTCCTCCCACAGAGTAATAATCCTGAGATAACTCGCTGCCATCATTGAAGATAGCTTTGAAGATCATTCCATTGGGATGGAAGGGCAGGCTTTTGTCTTTATTGAGTACGAGGTTTTTACCGTACACAAAGGGAATCTCCTTTTCTCCACCCAGTATAATTTTACCCTCTGATTTGATAACATCAGCTTTTTCCATAATCTGCGATGTATCGATTGTTTTGAAGTTTTCTCCCGATAATCCCAGCATTCCGGCAATATCGGTACCATGGCCGATTCCCGTCTTGGCAAGGGAACCAAAAAATTCAACAAATATTTCCCTCACTGATGCTATGTCTTTCTTCTCCCTGATAAGATCGAGAAACATCTCAGCGGCATTCCAGGGGCCCATGGTGTGTGAACTGGATGGGCCTATTCCCACTTTTATAATTTCAAAAACAGTTATTGATTTCATCTTAATTTTAATATAAATGATGATTTGGTTGATGACAAATCTACATCAATTCAAAAGTATAACATAGCAATTTATGAATATATTCAACAACAATACAGAGTTTGATTGAGTTATAGCGGGTTGTTATCGGCATGTTTGATCTGGGTGCGTTGAATAATCCGAATTGAAAAATTGGAAAAAAAATGATACTTCGTGCAGCGTTTTTTTGAATGAATGAATATATAGATATATAACGATATTTTTCTTACTCATTTTCCTAAAAAAATACAGGAATATAGTCAATATTATAAAAGCCTTCCGTTGGGAGGCTTTTTATTTTTCCGCCTGATTCCTTTCAGTATGCTTGTTAGGTTGCGAGTGCGTTATTTTCAATATATTATGCAATTTGGGGTAATTCCAGGGCAAATTGTATGGTTGTTTTATGGATAATTAAGTAAAAAAATGATGTTGTTTTTAAAAATTATGATTATTCTTGCATCCTAAATCAGTGGCCCAAGTGGCGAAATTGGTAGACGCACTGTGTTCAGGTCGCAGCGTTCGAAAGGACGTGCTGGTTCGAATCCGGTCTTGGGCACCAGTTTTAACAAAGCGTAGGAAGTGTTTCCTGCGCTTTATTTTTTTTATGTTGGTTATTGAATTAATTTACTTGGCTGAATCGAAGCTTGCTAAAAAAATTTCGTTGCTTGGCACACCGGGTTTTAACTTAACTTCATAGATGCGACCATAGGTTGCCTGAGAAAAAGAGAAGCCACCTGTACTTAGCCAGAATGAGTTGTTGACAATACCCGCTCCATAATCCTTGCGTTCTTTTTTTCCTTTTACATCATGTCCGAAGCGTGCTTTTGCAACCTGATACTTTGAACCATCCGCCAGTATAAAATATTGGTTTGAAAAAAGAGCCTTATGTTCTACATTGCCGGTATTTGGATCTGAATTTACGATGGTGCTATTCCAGTCCTTGATCAGGTTGTCCATTTTACCTCCACTAACAATACCAATGGTATGCCATCTTTTCTTCTTGTCATTGAAGACTTGAGCTTCCCAGAAATGTTCCCCTGTACAAGTATCTTCGCGAAGTGAAAGTGAGAATGCAATGGGTTGATCAGGACTCCAGTTGTATGGAATAACCAATCTATTAACCTTTTCATTAGAAGAATCAATAAAAAAGCTTTTGAATTGGCTATATTGGAATTGAGGTATCTCGTAGCCCTTGACTTTTTTCCAGGATAAATAAATATACCTACCTTTGGTCTCATTGGCCATGCCAACTTTGAAAACCTCATTTCCTATCGCAGCAATCCTGGTTCCCGTATAATCGAAATTGTTTGGTACAAGTGCATTTACAACCATGCCGCTGACTTTCTTCTTTTGAGGATTAAGATAGGTTAGATTTACAGTAGGGGCATTGCGGTCTGGTATAGTCGGGAAATTGATTTTATCTGCAAACGGAGCGCACAGCTGAACATTCATGATGCCCGGGAAGTATTGGCCGGATTTGGATATCGGCTTGATCCACACAGAATAAAAACCGGGATAATCCACGGTGAATATTCCGGCATCAACCAGAATATATTGGATATGGCTGCCTGTAGGAGGGACTTTCACCTCTCGGGTCTTGTCACCAAATTTCACACTGATATAGGCAGGAGAGGGCCCGTCATTCGACAACATAAATTTCAATATAAGATCACCTTTTTCTTCGATCTGCATATTATACTGAAGTGTTAGATTTTCATTGGTCCATTGCGTACAGCCCAATAATTCATCGAAGACGATGCCTTTGTCGTTTGGAATAGAATAGCCGGTATAGCCCGGTATCTTAGCACAAAGTACCTGCTGACCGTAGACAGAAATGCCTATGAAAAAGGAGAAGTATAAAATCAGCAGTTTTTTTATAAACATATTTCCAAACCGATATCTTGCAAACAGTGAAAATTTACATTAAGAGCAGGCCTAAAAGCTGACAAAAATACGTAAATGGAATTATGGTTCAAAGCTAAAAACAAATATTAATTTTTTATAATAAATTAAGTATAATTTTAAAAAACAATTAATTTTCTGTTTGGGAGCATAATTTGAGTTGCAACTGAAATATAGTTGGCAAAATGGGTAGGCGCGGTCGATATACAAAAAAGCAGATCGACAGCACCTTGATATTTACAGATCAAATTTAATCCCTTGGGCCAGTGGCAATTCCGTACTGTAGTTGATGGTATTGGTCTGTCGGCGCATATAGGCTTTCCAGCTATCAGAGCCGCTTTCTCTTCCGCCACCGGTTTCTTTTTCTCCGCCGAATGCACCGCCTATCTCTGCACCACTGGTACCTATGTTGACATTAGCAATACCGCAATCGGAACCGTTTGCAGACAGGAACAACTCTGCTTCACGCATATTGGTCGTCATGATGGCAGAGGATAATCCTTGTGGGACATCATTCTGAAGGGCTATTGCTTCATGAATATCTTTGTATTTTATCAGATACAGGATAGGCGCAAAAGTCTCGTGTTGTACAATGGCAAAATGATTTTCCACTTCGGCGATACATGGTTTTACATAGCAGCCGCTCTCAAAGCCCGCACCTTCGAGCACACCACCTTCGACCACAAAGTTTCCTCCTTCCTCGATTACTTTTTCTCTTGCATAGTTATACAAATCAACCGCGTCCTTATCGATCAGGGGACCTACATGAACTCCCGCATCCAGTGGATTACCGATGACGAGTTGTCCGTATGCCTTCACAAGTTTTTGCTTGACATTTTCATAGTGGCTTTCGTGAATAATGAGTCTTCTGGTAGTGGTACAACGCTGTCCGGCAGTACCTACAGCTCCGAATAATGCTCCGGTGAGCACAATATTGAGATCTGCATCAGGGGTGACGATGATGGCATTATTTCCACCCAATTCGAGCAAAGATTTACCAAGGCGTGCAGCTACTGTCGCTCCTACAATCTTCCCCATCCTGACACTACCGGTTGCCGATACAAGGGCTACTCTCGGATCCTTGGTCATCAATTCGCCGATTCTGTAGTCACCATTGATAAGACAGGTTACTCCTTCAGGAATATTATTTTTCCTGAGAACTTCTTCAAGTAATTTATGACAGGCGATGGCACTCAACGGAACTTTCTCAGAAGGTTTCCATACGCATACATCTCCACAAATAAGGGCAATCATGGAGTTCCATGACCATACCGCTACGGGAAAGTTAAAAGCTGAAATGATGCCTACGATGCCCAGAGGATGCCATTGCTCATACATACGATGGCCGGGACGTTCACTATGCATGGTTAGACCATATAGCTGGCGGGATAATCCCACTGCAAAGTCACATATGTCGATCATTTCTTGTACTTCGCCCCAGCCCTCCTGAAGGCTTTTACCCATTTCATAAGATACAAGGCGGCCAAGAGCATCTTTATTGGCCCTCAGTACATCACCATATTGGCGCACTATTTCGCCTCTTTTGGGTGCCGGAATATTTCGCCAGAATTTGAAGGCTTCGGTTGATTTGTTGATAATGTCTTCGTATTGAGCTTCTGTAGTAATGCCGGCCTTACCAATCAGCTTGCCATTTACAGGTGAATAACTGTCAAGGTATTCTTCAGGTTCAAACCAAATCGTACCTGTTGTTGTGCCGGGATTTATTTCATTGATTCCTAATGTTTTCAAAAAGGATATATCCATATCTTAATGTTTATTTTTTTGAGGTGCAAAATTACGATAAGAAAACCGATTAAACAATTATATTCCCTTGTTTCAATGGATATTCTGATTTTATGTTCAGGGTGATTTTTTAATAACGGTTAAAATGTTTTAGGTCTTCGTTATTTTGGCACCTGTATAATATACTTATCAATTTCTTTTGAGCAACTTTACGTTCAGTTTGACAACCTGTATTTTCGCCTACATCCATAAATGAAGATCCTGAACATGGTTCTTTATTTATCCCTTCGGAATAGATGAGTCTTCCCTTCAGGATAAAGGGGGCTTTCTACAAGAATTTTCAATCGTTTGAATGGTAGTTTAATTTTATTGGGTCATGCCAATAGGGTTGGAATACCGGCAATCTCACCTTGGTTCCGGAAGGGCGTACTGATAATAATTGGAGTACTATGTTTTTTTTGTACCTATGGTTGAAAAGATCTGATACGAAATATTTACACGGATATCTGACCGGCACAGTAGCGGTTTTTTGGCCTCACTGAATTTATTAATGTTTCTTGTAGGTCAGGTTACCTTCGTCTTTCTCAATATTTTGGAGAAAATGGTCGGAACGAATCGTTTTAAGTATATTGCAAGTATTTCCTTGCCACCGATATAGATTTCTTCCTTTTCACGCATGATCCCCCGGACAGCGATTTTGGCCAGTTTGGCGGGATCCATGCCATTGCCTGTCTTTTCATCCATTGTATTCTGTGCAGTTCCGTCACCGGTGACTGCCGAGAGGCTAATATTGGTTCTTATGAAACCCGGACATATCAATGTGACGCCTATCTGTTCTTTGTACAATTCAGCACGCAGGCTGTCGAAATATCCGTGCAGAGCGTGTTTGCTGGCAGAATAGCTGGTTCTCTTGGGGCTTCCAATGATTCCAACCAGGCTGGTAATTACCGCGATTCTGGCTCCTCCCATTTCAATCATCCTTGGCAGTAGTGCCCTGGTAAGATATACCGTGCCGAAAAAGTTGATGTCGAATATCTTGCGGGTCACTGCATCCACGGTGTCCAGCGCTGTGGCCCGTTGACTAATACCTCCGTTATTGATCAGGATGTGTGGTGGGATTTTTTTGTCATGCAGCAGTACCCTAACCGCTTCATCTATGGAGGCATTGTCTGCCAAATCAATAGGTTGTATAATGATATTGACATTTGGATTACAGGCATCGGCGGTCTTTTTTAGTTCACTGACATTTCTGCTCATGAGCACAAGATTGGCTTTGTGAAAAGAAAGTTCGATAGCAATAGCCTTGCCGATTCCTGAGGAAGCACCGGTGACCCACACCCATTTATCATTTAATTCCATTGGAAGTATTTTTTTGCAAATATGGATATTTCAATTCAAATTGTAATACCTAATTGATCCATTGCAGTGTTTACCTGTATTCAGTCAAAGCGGGATTTGCCCTGAAGTCAAAGTCGAACAATGCCTGATTTTCCCAGGAAGAGCCATTGGAGGAGGTGTCACCCTTAAAGGCAACCCATTCCCCTCCCCAATAGCAGAGACCCTTTGCCTTATATTTCTCACACACTGTCCGTATGGTACGTACAAAGACCGCCTGGCCTTCTGCAGTGGCTGGGTAGCCCGGTGATAACTGACTTTCCAGACCGATCACATTGTTGGTATGGTCACTCCATTTCAAGGTAAATGGATAGGCAAATTCAACAATCATTACTTCTTTCTTTGTGTAAAAACGTATGTCATTCAAGGTATTTCCCATGTCGGCTATTGTGCTTCCGTGCCAGTAGGGGTAGTACGAGAGGGCAGCAATATCATAATCAATGCCGGTTTCATTTCTCTTTTTGAAAAAATCGATGCTGCCATCGATACCTGCATAGTGAAGTAGGATTTTTATGGCAGGATGGGCATCTCGCGCTGCATTACAACCGACTTTCAACAGTTCGTCCATAGAGGCAGGCCGGCTGATGTGGCCTGTTGGCCAAAGTAGACCTGCATTGATTTCATTGCCGATCTGGATATAGTCGGGACGACACTTCGAGGTGACCCGGAAAGTATAGCGATACACGGAATCCTTGAGTTGATTAATATCCAGGCCGATCCAGGAAGCAGGAATAGTCTGGTGCCCCGGGTCGGCCCATGTGTCGGAATAATGCAGGTCAAGTAAGATCTTGAATCCCTGATTGCGACACTCTTCGGCAAGGGCATACACTTCATCCTCTCCGGAATGTTTCCCGGGATTACCCGTCCAAAGTCTAATCCTGACGAGATTGACACCATTTTCCTTTACTATTTTGAGCAAGTCGCCTTCCTGGCCGGATTGATTCTTGAAAGAAATACCGTATTGCCTGATTTGAGGCAGAAAACTGATATCTATGCCCCGGAGCAATTCCTTTTTACCGGCATTTGTATCATTCGCATCTTCCTTGCATCGGGCAAAGAGAAGTGGAATCATCATGATGCTCAAGAAAGCAAGATATTTGAAAAACGGATTTTTCATCCTTCAAAGGTAAAATAAGATGAGGAAAATGGTTTCTCCCGGATTATTATTTTTATATTTAACGTATTACCTGATGATGGTTAGTTTAAATATTGTTTAGGTAAATCATTTTGATGCAAACGCATATCAAAAAATTATTCTCAAATCAACCGGATAGCTTTGTGAATTGACTTTATGAAATCTTACTTATATCACGTTGGAACTTCATCGGTAAAGATCTGGTTTTGAAATCACTTAATTTTCAAAAGGGTACATTTCGTTGTACATTTATGTTTTTAATCCATTCTTCCGAAAATGATTAAGTTTGTATTGCCGGATTAGGCATTGATTATGAAAGTCGCATTATTCGTACCGTGTTATATTGATCAGTTCTTTCCACAGGTCGCAAAGGCCACTCTGCATCTGCTGGAGAAGTTGGGCTGTACGGTGGAATACCCATCCAATCAGACATGTTGCGGTCAGCCGATGGCCAATGCCGGTTATGAATATTTGGCAGAAGGATGTGCTGACATCTTTCGGCAGTGTTTTGACAGGTATGAGTACATTGTTTCCCCATCCGGTAGTTGTGTACTTCATGTAAAGGACCATGTCATGCCCAGGAGCAATGAATCGGATGGCCCTGCAGTCATGGAATTGTCGGAATTTCTTACAGATGTTATGGAGATAACTTCCTTAGATGCTAGTTGTCCTTATCGGGTAGGCCTGCATAATGGATGTCATGCAATTCGCGGTCTTGGTCTAAGTTCGATGTCTGAAGTGCCGGGTAATCGGTTTTCCAAACCCGGTTCCCTTCTAAGGATGGTGAATGGATTGGAACTTGTTGCACTCGACCGGGAAGATGAATGTTGCGGATTTGGCGGTACTTTTTCCGTCTTCGAAGAAACTGTATCTGTAAGGATGGGCAATGATCGCATCGATGATCATATCCGTCATGGCGCACAATACATCACCGGCACGGATATGTCCTGCCTCATGCATCTTGAAGGCTTGCTGAGGCGAAGGAAGTGCCCTGTCAGGGTCGTGCATCTCGCTGAAATATTAAATGACGAAATCCGTTGAAGCGGTGAATAATAGACACAACAGCGAACCCCACAGCAAGTTGGCTGCGGCATTCAACAAGGATGCAGCCCGTGTTGGATGGCATGATGAGACACTGTGGTGGGTAAGGGCGAAGCGAGACAAGATGGCTTATCAATTGCCTGAGTGGGAAGCTTTACGGCAAGCTGCCTCTGAGATTAAAAGCCATACATTGGCCAATTTGGGTGAATATCTGGTGGAATTTGAACAAAAAGCAGTTGAAAACGGCCTCGTAGTCCATTGGGCGGTGGATGCGGATGAGCACAACAGGATTGTGCACGGGCTTTTGAAGGGAAACGGAATAGACAGAATCGTGAAGAGTAAGTCCATGTTGACCGAGGAATGTGGCTTGAATGAATATCTTCTCAAGCAGGGGATCGATGTAATTGATACCGACCTGGGTGAGCGAATAGTGCAGTTGGCGGGTGAGGCACCGAGCCACATTGTTCTGCCTTGCATCCACAAGAAAAAAGAAGAGATCGGTGATCTTTTTGCGGAGCATCTGGACACGCCCAAAGGTTGCTCTGATCCCAAGATACTTACAGAGGCTGCCCGACAGCATCTTAGGGAGGCATTCCTAAGTCGTCGGGCCGCCATCACAGGCGTCAATTTCGCCATCGCGCAAACCGGTGAATTTGTCGTGTGTACCAATGAAGGCAATGCCGATATGGGTGCCCATCTTGCCGACTTGCATATAGCCTGTATGGGCATCGAAAAGATTATTCCCCGCAGGAAGGATCTTGGTATTTTTCTGCGTCTGCTGGCACGTAGCGCTACCGGCCAACCCATTACCACTTATAGCAGCCATTTCCGCAAGCCGGATAGAGAGAGAAAGATACATATTGTCATCGTGGACAATGGGCGTAGTAAGCAGTTGGCCAGGGAACAGTTTCGCAATTCACTCAAATGCATCCGTTGTGGGGCCTGTATGAATACCTGTCCTGTATATAGGAGGAGTGGGGGCCACAGCTATCATACTGCGGTAGCCGGGCCTATTGGCTCCATCCTCGCACCGAATCTTGATATGAGGCAATACGCTGATCTTCCTTTTGCGTCGACCCTGTGTGGCTCATGTACCCATGTATGCCCCGTCAAGATCGATATCCACGATCAGCTCTACCGATGGCGGCAGGTGCTGGTGGAGAAGGGGTACACCACCACATCCAAGACTATTGTCATGAAAGGAATGCGCACGGTGTTGAGTTCTCCGATGATTTATCACACAGCCGCAAAAGCCGGCAGAGCAATATTGAGCAATGCGCCATTTCTGATCGGGAACCGTTTCAACCCATGGTTCCAGGGAAGGGAGATGCCGAAACCTCCAAAACAGTCGTTTGGCGAATGGTATAGACAAAACCGTGCAAAAGATGGAGAATAACGCTCGCAATATAATATTGAAAGCGGTGAATCTTGCCAATGAAGGCCTGGTAAGGCCGGACTTACCGGATCCGCATATTGACAGCACAACGTATGACGATGCGGTGACGCGTTTTATAACTGTCCTGGAAGATATTGGTGGTAAGGCGGTCAGAGTGGCTACGATGGAAGAGGTGCATACAGGAGTTGCATCCATGTTTGATCTGTCCGGGATGCGTGTTTTTTCAGCCGGCTTTGAACAAGGCCGTTTCGAATTGCCTTTAGAAACAAGCATCGGGCCAAGAAGGTATAGTGACATTGGGCTGTTAATCACCACTTCCGACTTAGGTGTTGCGGAGAATGGCGCTATTTGGCTGGATGAAAGCAAGGTGCCTGACAGAATATTGCCATTCATAGCTGAAAATCTGGTTGTTATCTTATCCGGGGATGCCATCGTACACAATATGCACCATGCGTATGATAAGCTGGGTGAAGCGGCAGTTGGATTTGGTGTATTTATTGCAGGACCATCGAAAACTGCTGATATTGAGCAATCGCTGGTGTTGGGAGCTCACGGAGCCAGGACGATGACTGTTTTCATTGTGGGAGCATGAAAGGGATTGGAATTATAGATCTGTATTTGTATCAAGAAATTCCCTCAATGGTAGAGTACGACCGAATGTCGCATTCGAATAACATTGAAGATATAGCCGTAATGTATGATGAAAAAGTGGCTGGATAGTGATTTTCAGGGAGTTTGACGCTGATTATAGTATGTAGAATCATGACCTTATAAATAAAACATCTATAATCGGACCTAATTCATTGTGAAGTAGTGTATTTTGCAACAAAAATACAGGTTTTATGAGAGCTTATTTTCTATTTCCAATTTTTCTCACACTTATTTCCTGCTCGACATCAAATAATAAAGCATTTATCAACAATGTTCAGAAAAGTTCTTGTAACCAGGAGAATAGTTATGCTTATACCAAGAGCGATATTCCAATCCCCCTTCAAGAGCTGAAAATAGATTCATCGCTTTTCATGTATTTCAATGAAAGGGATTTAAATGTCGCGAATGCCATCGGTGTGATTGATGTATTGAGTGATTATATTCAAAAAAAGGGCAGAAATAGGGATGCTGCCTCTCCGGAGCAAAAGATCGAATGGATACAGATCCGGCAGGAACTGAATGACCGAATAGACCTGGCTTCGCTGGAGATATCAGCAGTAACTGCTGAGTTGGATTGTGAAGAAGAGCGCTTGAATCAGATAGCTTCTTTTTTAAATGAAAAGGAGAAGCGAAAGGAATCGAACCTGACAGTAACATCCATCATTCTTGGTGCTGTCAGTGCAATTGTTACCGGAGTCCTGGTGTCAAAAAAGGATCAAAGCAACACTGCCGATATTATGGGCGTCGGAGTGGGTATTGCAGATGTTACACTCGGAATACTACTTTTGACAAGCAGTCGCAAGATTACTCTGGAACATAAAAGAAATGTCTTACGTGAGTTATGGCTGGGTACTGAAACCTCGACTACTTATCCGCCCTCGATTTGGTATTATCTCAATTACAATCCGGTACCCGGCAGGATCTCTTTAAGGGAGCGATTGATCAGTAACTGGAAAAGTTTTGGTCAGATTCGGAAAACGGAAAATAATCCGGATGGGGATCTGGATATTTATTTCGGTGACGGTGGAAAATACACAATTGACGAACTCGAGAACAGAGCCAACATGTACGATCAGATCGAATCGCAAATTAAATTAATGAAACAGGACCTCCGAAATCTGAAGGAAAGTATCATTTCTGTGAAGTAGAACAGGTGTGTGAAAAAACTATTTGTAATGATATAAACCCTTCAACGCCCTATATAACAGTCACGCCTTATTTGCCAAATATCTCGGTAATTTTTCCGGTATCATCAAAAACGATGCGAAAGGTGGCATATACTTCCTTGTAATTGTTGTCAATATCTGTAAATGAAAAATGTGTGCTGACATCGTAGGTGTAAAAATTGATCTTTTCAATTTTTGTGATGTTGTTTTGAGAATGGATAGATTTTCTCCATAACTTTCCGTATCTGGTTCTCAAGTCAGTCTCTGTCGGATTGGTCATGTCCCAATAACGTCTGATATTATTTGAAAAGAAAGGATATATGGCGGAAAAATCTCTTTTATCTTCAGCTAGAAGGAAGTTGTGGATGATGGTCCGGAAGTCAGGCCTTGAATTTTCATCATTAGATACCGCTACATTTTGATTATTCTGACTTTCCAAGGATGTAGTGCCAAAATCGAAAGAATGGGTTGAGTTCCCGTTGTGATAATAATGCAAAAGATTTTTTAGGTGCTTTGCCATAATGCCATAGTTGAAACTTTGTGTGCCCGCAACCATTGCGAAGTTAACAGCAACAAGATTGCCCCATCGATCGATAATCGGGCTTCCGCTTGAGCCCTGCAAGGCAGGAATGGAATAAAGGACACGATATTTGTCAGATTCTTGACTTACCGAGCCTTGAGTAAACTGTGCTTTGAGGCCATCGGAGGTAGTGGCAACGGTAAGGCCGTGATTGTAGCCAATCATGTATAGCTTTTTATTAATTTCCAGACTATTGTTCAGGTCATAAGTATCAGTAGAATCCGCCGTTCCATTTTCGATATTAGGATCGTGATTTTCAAAATCAAATAGCGTAGTGACTTTCCGGGGGGTATGCCTGTCTTTGAGTTGAAGGATGGCGAGGTCGATTTCTTTGTCTTCCGATTTGCCCAGAATATTACAGGCCGAATATCCCGAATTTTCATCTGCAAAACTGTTGTTATAGGCGATTTCAACCTTTACCGGGATAATTTCAAGGCTGGATTGTTTTGGGTCAAAATCATTAGAAGCCAGATAAATCCTGTAAAATATATTTCGATTTACAATTTCTTCGGCTTTCTCTTTCAAAATGTCTATTTGTGAATCGGTAGGATTTTGATTGAGGGCATTGTCAATCATGTTCAGGGTGTCATTATTGATTTCGATTTCGTGAATGATAAATGATTTGAGCGCATCGTATCGTTGCTTGAGCATGCCCAGCACGTCAAGGTCTTCCAGAATGGGATATGCCACATGGCGATTGGTGGCTATCACACCATCCCTTGTAAGAAAAAAGCCTGTGCCAAAAATGGTCAACGGATTTTGTCTTGCCTCATTTTCATCTTCAGTAAATGGGTCCCCTTCTTGATTGTCCGGATTTGAGAAATATAGGGTGAGGCCATTGTCAAGTACCAACCTTGCATAAAAACTTGTTTTTATCAGCACAACACTCTCCTTATACCGGTTGAATAATTCAGCCGGTTTAGGCGGCTCGATGGCTTTCTTTACCTCTGATTTACAGGATAATCCGGATACGGTGATGAAAGCAAGTAAAATAAATATAAATAGCGAAGTGTAACGTGTCATATCATGTTCGACTGATTTTGGGATAATAACTTGTGCAAAAGCATTGATCCAAAGACCTGAATTAATAAACCTAAAATCCGGTAAAAAAATTCAATCCGGAGCGAATAGACTAATACTTTTGACTCAAAACAGTAAGAATTATTAGACCTACATGATCCGGGTGGAGTTATTGGTTCGGTCATTTGTACCGTAAACTACTAATCGAAATTTACCCTGATCGCAAATTTACCGATGGTTCCATAAAGGTGATTTATTGACTATCAATGGTCCAGATCAAGCCCGATGTCTCTTCTGTAGAATTTTCCATCCATAACGATAGAATCTGCTCCTTCCAAAGCTTTCCTGCGTGCACTAGTCAGACTGGAATCTTTTGCACACGAGAAAATCACCCGGCCACCGTTCGACACGAGTGTACCCGATTCATCCTGCTTAGTACCTCCATGGTACAGGGTGCAGTATTCGGGAAGAGAATCAACATCGATGGCCTTACCTTTCTCATAATCTCCGGGATAACCGTTTGACACTAAATATACACCTACGGCGTAGTCCGATTCTATTATCATTTCGGGCAAGGGCTTATGTAGGATAAGTTTTTCCATGATCTCTATCATATCACTTTTGATGCGAGGAAAGACGACTTCGGTCTCAGGATCCCCCATCCTCACGTTATATTCGATGACGTAAGGATCTCCACCGACAGCGATAAGTCCAAAGAAGATGAAGCCGGTATAGGGAATGTTATCCTGCTTCAGCTGGGCAAGGGTAGGCCGGATAATCTTTTCAGTGACCTTAATCATCATCGTATTGTCAACAAATGGAACCGGGCTGACGGCTCCCATGCCTCCCGTATTGGGACCTTTGTCTTCATCAAAGATTTTTTTGTAGTCTTTTGCTACCGGAAGCAGGACATATTCTTCACCATTGGTGGCTATAAATACTGAAAATTCAATGCCGTCTAGAAAGGATTCGATGACGATCCTATCTCCGGAGGTTCCAAACTGTCCACCGAAAATCTCTCGTACGGCATCGATGCCGGTCTCAACATTCGGTGCTATGATGACGCCTTTACCTGCAGCCAGGCCATCTGCCTTGATAACGATGGGTAATGGATGCGAGCGAAGATATTCAATGGTTTCGTCCAATTGGTCCTTGGAAAACTCCCGATACGATGCCGTAGGAATGCCGGCCTTCATCATAAAGCGCTTGGCAAAAGCCTTGGAACCTTCCAGTTGTGCGCCTTCTGCGCCCGGTCCGAAGACAAGTACATGTTGCAATTCTGAATCTGCGTGAATCTTGTCTGCAATGCCATGTGCAAGCGGATCTTCAGGCCCGATGATAACCATTCGGATGTCTTGTTCGAGAATATTTTTCTTCAACGCGATGAAATCAGTTGCTGCAAAGGGCAGATTTTGGCCCACTTTAGCTGTTCCGGCATTTCCGGGCGCTATGAAGAGACGATTGCATAAAGGGCTTTTCACTGTGTGCGCGGCTATGGCGTGCTCTCTTCCACCACTTCCCAGGATCAGAATATTATATGGGACCATTGATTAAAGTAGGTTTGTCAAGATGCAAAAATAGGAAAGGTTGATAACTATAATGGATAAAGGGAAAATGAAAATTATTTGTTTTTGCAGTAAGTCCGTTAACATGGTTTATTTTATCATCCCTGCCATCCATTTTCCGACAAATTCCAGAACTTCAGTTGAAAACGTCTCTTCTATCCTACCATATTCATCCGGGAGACCCGTGTCTGCCAGTTGGAACAAATGGTTTAATCCCGTAAATTCGCGGATGGTCACACGCTTATTCCCTCCCTTGTGCAAGGCTTTTTCTATAGCATCCAGATTTGTTCGGGCAGGCACCTGCAAGTCTTTCGATCCACCGACTGCTAATACCGGGCATTTAACTTTTTCCAAAAAAGTGGCAGGGTTGTTTTTCAGAAAGTATAGAATCCAAGGTGTGTTCAGTTGTTTGATTGATTTGTCTGTAAATGAGAGGATTTCTTCATCGCTCATTTTTTCACTTAGAAGGGGCTTAAGAGAGACAAAAGTTTTTTCTACAAGTGTGGAATCACCTGGTCCGGTGACGAGTTCATTGTACAGAATGCGATTAATCTTGGTGGCTTTTTCTATATCCTTTTCATCCAGTCCTGATGCCCTGCCTAATGCTTCATTTTGCATCACTAAGATATCAGCCCCATCAAAACCAGTGCCGGCGAGCATTACTATAAATGCAATCCCTTTATCCTTTGCTGCCACCATGGGGGCGATGATGGCACCTTCACTGTGACCGATTAAACCTATTTTGTCTGAGTCAATTTCTTTTCTTTCGCGCAGGTATGCCACTGCGGCCTCTACATCAGTGGCAAAATCCGCTGATGTAGCTCCGTCGAATTTACCCTGCGAGGATGCAGTGCCCCTATCGTCGAACCGTAATACCGCGATGCCTCGCTTTGTCATATAATCGGCAATGACTAAAAACGGTTTGTGTCCCATGATGGTTTCGTTCCTGTCTTGGGGCCCACTGCCTGAAATCATAACTACAGCCGGAAATTTCATTCCTTTTTCCGGCATGGTCAGGGTGCCAGCCAATGTGATACCTGCTGTGGGATTGGCGAAGGTAATGTCTTCGCTTTTATAGGGAAATGGCGGTTTCACCTCCTGGGGTCTTCGAGTCTCAACATTACCGCGCTTTAAAGCCAGATCGAAGGTCCTGCCGCTTTGTGAGAATGTCCCCTCAATGCTATCGGGTGTGACCATACTTCCTTTATATACAATCATACCCTTGCCTACTTCGATATGCAGGTCAGGATGTCGGAAGGTGACCAGTGAAGTAGGAATGCCTGAAGCTCCCTGGTCCGGACTGTCCATCATTGCGACCAGGCTATCGTTTTGTGAAGTGATGTGGAATACCAGTCGAAGTTTAAACCCCATAGCGTTGAGGGTTCCGTTCCAATCCCCTGTGATGTTCTGTGCATGGAGATTAGTCAAAAGGAAGATGAATAAAGATGCAGTGAAAAAATATCTTTTCATAGGAATAAATTTTTATACAAATAGTGGAAAATGATTCCGGTGATAAGTTCAGATAAAATCAGAGCAATAATAAAGCCCCAGACAGCTTGCCTTTCGCGCAGATTTCCAGAGATAGTGAATGCGCGATACAAAAGTCCTATCATCCAGATCGAAACCAACAATATTAAGATTGATGTGATCATCAGACTTGCCAAAGTGGAAGTGTCGATATCCCGGAAATTTGTCAGGCTTTCCGGGTCGAGTGTCGGCATAGCAAAAGCAATGAATGCCGCCAATAAATACGGATATCTTGCCAAAGCCACTGTACCTGCAAAATCGATCCATCGAATGTGGGAAGTAGAAAGCAACAGACCGGTGAAGTAGAAAATTACGGTCAATACTGACCAATTCACCAATGGTTCCAGAAAATATGCTATTGCAGTCGTGTTCCGGCCTATATGTACATCGATGGCTCCGTCAAAATGGCATTGACTATACATGGCAATGCATGCGGTAATCAGCATGATAATCCATCCTATCAAAAGGGCTTTTGCGCCGGCAATCGTCCGGAAAGGATTGAACAAGATCTGCTTCATTATGGATACTGATTTAATTTTTCGATGATATCGTCCAGCATATTGCGAACAGTCGGATAGCTCAATTTTAAGTTTTGCGCCATGAGTTTGAGGCTACCGCTTGAGCGGACAAAATCGAGGACAAACTGTTGATCGTCGCTATTCAAAGTGAGTAATTCCGGGAGTGGAAAGTTACCTGAGATTACCGTACCACAGGCCGGACAGCCCAATTGTGTTACTTCGAGTGCCGCAGTACATGCAGGACAGGAATGAGGCATTCGTTTGTTTAACATTATTTATTTTTATATTCACAAAAATAAATAATTATTTAATATAGTTAAACTATAAATAATAATTAGTTAATTCAACATAAGATACTATTATAAATGAATCTGCTAAATTATTATGAGGGCTTCCGAATAGATACAGGAGGAGACGGATTGATCATTCTTCGACTTCAATCATGTGTTTGAGCCTAAATAGTTGCCGAACATCTTGGAGTTGATGGGTGTGACAATACTTCATGAGATTGGGTTTACGGTTATTATCATCTCCGGCAGTGTCATGATATGGCGGAATGATCATTAAGATGGTGGGATGATGGCATATAAAGAATTTCAGTAGGTTTTTGAAATAGATATGGGAGTTGCCGCCTCCGAAGTAGGTAGATGATTAATAGTCACAATTATTGCAGGTATTGCCTTATGGGTTGACCTTTCCAAAATTCAGGTAATTTATTCGGGAATTAAATTTTTCATTTGTCCCCAAATCTTTATGTATGGCAGTTTTTGAATTATTACTTTCCTACCTACTTCGATTTTTGGGGAATGGGGGTGGTGCCGCCTCTGAAGTAGGTAGATGATTAATAGTCACAATTATTGCAGGTATTGCCTTATGGGTTGGCCTTGCCAAAATTCAGGTAATTATTCGGGAATTAAATTTTTCATTTGTCTCCAAAACCTTGTGTATGGCGGTTTTTGAATTATTACTTTCCTACCTACTTCGATTTTTGGGAGAATGGGGGTGATGCAGCCTCCGAAGTAGGTAGATGATTAATAACCACCATGCTTGACAGGGCGGCCTTTCGGGGTGGCTTTGCCAAAATTCAGATGATTTACTCGGGAATTAAATTTTTCATTTGTCCCCAAATCCTTGTGTATGGCAGTTTTTGAATTATTACTTTCCTACCTACTTCGATTTTTGGGGGAATGGGGGTGATGCCGCCTCCGAAGTAGGTAGATGATTAATAGCCACCATGCTTGACAGGGCGGCCTTTCGGGGTGGCTTTGCCAAAATTCAGATGATTTACTCGGGAATTAAATTTTTCATTTGTCCCCAAATCCTTGTGTATGGCAGTTTTTGAATTATTACTTTCCTACCTGCTTCAATTTTTGGAGGGACAGGGTTATGCCGCCTTCGAAGTAGGTAGATGATTAATAGTCACAATTCTTGCCGGTACTGCTTTTCGGGATGGCCTTGCCAAAATTCAGGTAATTATTCGGTAGTTAAATTTTTCATTTGTTCCCAAATCCTTGTGTATGGCGGTTTTTGAATTATTACTTTCCTACCTACTTCGATTTTTGGAAGAAAAAAATTGAAATCAACACCATAATACACAGTCTTCTTATCTCGTCGACCTACAGAAAAGCCTTTCATGCATTTTGTCAGTTTAATTGCGTTACAATCTGAAAGCTGCCCTGCTCTTGAGCCTTGGTTTGTAATTTTTGGAGTAGATCACTTTGAACTTTTACTATTTGGTGATAATTATCCCGGAACACCTATCTTTGTTGCGATATTTAATTTATTGATAGCAGAAATCTTTCAGGACATTGGAAAGACGTGGTTCGAAATCCTCCCACGATAAAAAACTAAGGTGTGCATATCAAAAAGCAGACGACTAAAGGCCTTGCATTGATCCTTGCGTTGATACACGTCTTGATCATAGCTGCAAGTAATTACCTGGTACAATTTCCGATTACGGTTGTTGGCTTCCATGCAACATGGGGTGCATTCACTTTTCCTTTCATTTTCCTGACGACCGATCTGACGGTTCGTCTTTTTGGAGCCCCCATGGCGAGGAGGATCATATTCTATGCTATGTTACCGGCATTGCTGGTATCTTATGTCGTTACGGTATTGTTCCGATCGGGCACATGGCTTGGCCTCGAAACTCTGATGACCTTCAATCTCTTCGTATTCAGGATCGCCTTAGCCAGTTTTTCTGCTTATGTCGTAGGACAAGTCATGGACATTTTCGTATTCAATTGGCTGAGGCAACATCAACAGTGGTGGCATGCGCCACTGGCTTCAGCGATAATAGGCAATCTTGTCGATACTTATGTGTTTTTTATACTTGCTTTCCATAATACTTCTGATGTCTATCTGGCCGAAAACCTTTGGGAAATAGCGGCGGTGGATTATACATTCAAAATTCTGGTCAATGCTGTGATTTTTCTGCCAATGTATAAGGTGATATTGGATAAGGTAAGCCGTAGGATACTGGTGGGTTGATGTGCAAGTGTCTTTCAGATTACAAGACAACTATGCATCAAAGTTCAGGATTTTTTTGGACACTTTTTTCCTTTTATTACAAATTCGTTTGGAATCGAACCATGAAAGGCTGATGCTTTCTTTCATGGATGTTATCTGATCTTTTTTCAGAGATAGACCAATCGCCGGAGACTTTAAGAACTGGTCAGGCCTTTCAAAATAGGTATTTACCTAGATACTTCTTCTATCAACTATTGATTTAGCAAATGGGCTGGCTTTAAATATATCGGTAAATTTTTGGGAAGGAGCTTAGGATCTTGATTGGTCGTAAAAAGTATTGGTGATGCTTTAGTCCTGATTCGCTCTTCAATAATTTCTATACTGCTAAGCTTATTTTTTTCGGAATCATCATAATAGAGGAGTGCTTTTCATCATGAATTACCCATCCAGAACTTCTCTTTTAAATTTTTTTAGAATGAATGCCCTTAAATATTCAATTCATTCAGTAGTCCAACTTTTAAGGAGTATTATATTCTTCGTTCATTTACCAAGCGTAGCATTAATTCATCTTTTCCCGGGTTTGAGTTCATGCAAAACTGATTACCTTTCAATAAAGTTTTTTCGGTTGATGGTTTTATAGTAAGTTAAGGTAATCCACCGGATTGTCTCTATCCAACAAACACTCCTATCGATGCGGAATATCTTTGTATCAAAATTGAATCTCTCAATTTTCGTGCATTTTCATTATTTTTACAAAATCAATTTTGACAGCACCTCCATTTATATTTCAAAAAAATGTAATTGTATGAAAGATGTGATGAGTTTTTTACTTTTTTTAACATTCTCTATGTTGGGGAATATTGGTATGGCACAACATGGTAAAGTACTGATGCTTGATGGGGATAATGATTATATGTCGGTAGCCGATCACGAAGACCTGGATATCAATTCAGGTGAAAGTTTTTCCATCACATGCTGGGTAAAAACCTTTGAATCTGCTGATTTTTACCGGATTGCATCCAAGCGTTCTAATGCTGCAGGTGGTTCCGTTGGGTACGAGATGATTACCAATAAGTCAGGAGGCCAGTTTGGAATCAATTTGAGAAGTGCAGCAGGGGTTAATGCAGGTCCTCCTTTCGGGGAGATACCTGTCACCGATGGCAAATGGCATCATCTGGCGTTGATTTTCGATGCTCAATCTAAGGCTTCAAGAATCTATGTAGATGGCAATTTGGATAATTTCCTGAACTCGAATGTGATAGGAGTTCAGGAGTTCAGTAATGATGTGGCTTTGTTGTTCGGAACTTCAATTGGTCTTACCGGATTTTGGAATGGTTGGATGGATGAGATACGTATCTGGTCGAAGGCGCTTACTATATCTGAGATAAAAGATGATATGCCTGCTATCTTGAATGGACCCGTGGACAATTTGATTGCTGCCTGGGATTTTGAGACTGTGCAAAATGGTATAGTACCGGACATCACGGGTAATCATCCCGGACAATTGATAGGGGATGCAAAGACTGTAGATGATAATAGTGGTAGTGCCACAATTACAGCTGTCACAAGATATCAATCGGCTATTCCAATCGGGCAGGGCAATAAAGATGAGCGGTTGGCTTCAGCTAATTTTAAGGTATCAGGTGAAGGAAATAATCTGGTTGTGGAATATCTGCGTTTCAAGGTTGAATCGGATGCAAATACTATTGGACGATGTAAATTGTATTATAATGGAATTAATGAACGGCTGAACCTTGTCACGGCAGAATTGCTGGGGGAAGCTGATGTGTCAGGTGGCTACGTTGAATTCTCTTTCAATAAGACTCTGGTCGAAGGCAACAATGTTTTTTGGCTTTGTGGGGATATCCCGGGGAGTGCATCTGAAGGAGCACAAATTGGCTCCTGGTTGTCCTTCCATACTGTTTCAGGTATTGAAGCTGTCATGGATGATCCTGCAACTCCGGTTTTCAGGACCGTATTACTTCAGCACCAGCTGTTGTTTTCAGGAGGAGATTTTGGTTCGGCTACTTATCGCATTCCGGCCATTGCTTCCAGGGGTGATCGGATTGTGGTTGTTGCGGATGCCAGGATCAACAACAATGGAGACTTGCCTAACAACATTGACTTATTCGCCCGATACAGTGAGGATGGTGGCAAGACCTGGTCAGGGCCGGTAACGGTTGCTGATTTTGGAGATAGTGGCGCCAGTGATCCGGCATTAGTTTATGACCGGAACAGCGGAGACCTGTTGTGTCTTTTTGCTTCTCACAATGGCTTGTTTGCTTCCACTCCGACCAATAAGATACGATTTAATGTAGCAAGAAGTAGTGATTTTGGCAAGACCTGGGAAGCACCAAAGGAATTTTCTAGTCAGATATACCAGTCGGGTTGGTATGCAGCATGGGTCGCTTCGGGAAGCGCCCATCAAATGGAGAGTGGGCGGATTGTCGCTGCTATAGGTGCCAGAAAAAATTCAAGCAACACCATCAGCAATTTTATGATATACAGTGACGATGGTGGTCTTACATGGAATACTGCCGGTCAGGCTTCGGCTACAGGCGATGAGGCCAAGATTGTCGAATTGGATGACGGCCGCCTTCTTATGGCCATTAGGACATCCGTTAGGAGAAGGGTAACTCACTCTTCTGATGGAGGAAACACCTGGGAGACGCCAATACCTGTAGCGGAACTGGTAGAACCTGGTGTCAATGGTGATTTGATACGATATACTTCGGTTAGAAAGGGGTTTGATAAGAGTCGGTTGTTATTCTCAATTCCGAATCATCCAACGCAGCGTCGTAATCTGACGATCTTCATAAGCTATGATGAAGGCAAAACCTGGCCGGTCAAAAGGGTCATAAGTCCGATAGAGGCAGCATATTCCGCACTTACGACCTTTGATGATGGCACCATCGGTATTTTCTACGAAAATGGAGAATACGAAAACTACCAGTTAAATTTTGCCCGTTTTAGTCTTGATTGGCTAAGTGAAGGCACGGACTCCTGGTCTCCTTCCAGTGCTGTGGCGGCGTTGTCCGATTCGGAGGAAATGCTTTCGGTGTCTCCCAATCCGGCAAGTTCCACTGTTGAGATCAAATACTCGGCACTTCAGGGAAGAGAATCCTTGATAGAAATTTCGGATGTGTCAGGACGACTTGTTAAGAAAATTGTTTTGGAAAAACCGGGCAGAAGTAGCATCATCTGGCATCCTGAAGTCAGTACGGACGGTGTTTGTTTTGTTAAACTGATTACTGGCGGAAAGATGGTAGTTAGGAAGGTGATGATTGTAAAATGATGGCCAATGCAATATCATGAAATGATCGAAGGCATCCCATTATGATTTTAAGCGTATCAAAAAGTGAATTGTGTTGCCACAATCCTAATAATTGGAAATTTTGATAATAGGTGAAAATCTCTTTTTATAAGTATCAGGGAGCAGGTAATGATTTTATCATGCTGGATGGTTTTAGTACCTCCTATGATAGCGGTCTCGATCACAGAGTTGTGGCCGCGTTGTGTGACCGCAGATTTGGTGTGGGCGCTGATGGTTTGATTATCATCAATCCATTGGAGGAGCTCCTTGATTTTGAAATGTTATACTATAATGCCGATGGCAAGCCGGGTTCCATGTGTGGTAATGGAGGAAGGTGTGCCTTCCAATTTGCCAGAGATCTTAGAATAATCAGCGACAGGTCGGAATTCCTTGCTACTGACGGGCCCCATGAAGCTTTCCTGCATGACGATGGCAATATTTCATTAAAGATGTCAGATGTAAAGCAGGTCGAGCGGCTTGATGCCCGGACCTTTGTTGTCGACACGGGGTCTCCGCATTTCGTTCGTATTGTGGATGATATTGATGCAGTCGATGTATTCAGGGAGGGCAGAGCAATTCGATATAGCGATGCCTATAAGGAAAAAGGAATCAATGTTAATTTCATTGAAATATTGTCGGACAGGATTAGGATAGCGACATATGAGAGAGGTGTTGAGGATGAAACCCTTGCTTGCGGAACCGGTGTGACCGCATCTGCTTTGGTGTCCATGGAACTTAATTTGTTGAATGGAAAGATCAGGGTTGAAGCCAAAGGAGGGACGCTGTTTGTCGAGGCCGAACGAAATACAGACAACGGTCAATACGAATCCGTCTGGCTGACCGGCCCTGCAATAAAAACTTTTGAGGGAACTATTGAGACCGACGATATCCAAAGAAGTTGACATTCTCCGTCCCCTTCAATTTGCCGGTATAAATATCCGAATATCATTTAAATACCGTACCAGCCTGAGCATTAAGACGGTTGGATGTCCGACAATGAATACAAGTGATGCGACCCACTGACAATTACAATTTAGATTCCGTACAAACTGCAATTTACAGTGAATGCAAACATAAATATTATATAAATTTGCTGCGAGATGAAAATCCTGGTAATTTTATTCAGCATTTATTTCTTGGCATTGTCGATCATGCCTTGTGAGGACATTCATCATTCTGAATCCCATAGCGATGAGTTGACGGAGATTTCTTGCTGCACCCATAATGACCAGGACCATTCTGACTTTTGTAGTCCTTTTTGCAACTGTTGTTGCTGCGGTACGTTGACCGCCTTTAAGACAAGTGAGTATATTAATCCCACCTTCTTTTTTGAAACTCACTTTTCTAAATATTTTATTGTAAGGGATATCACCTTTGTTTCTTCGTTCAATGCAAATATTTGGCAACCTCCTAGAATTGGTTGAAAAATATAAGGCCTGTTCTGCCTGCACTTCAATCATAATGGTTTGAGATGAATACCGATGTACTTATTCGGCAATAAAACGCAGGAATTGCAACAGATGTTTTTGAATCAGATTGCCCACCAACCGATCTAATCATTTTCAAATGAGTTTCATGTATGTTGGACAGCATTATTAAATTCAGTATAAGAAACAAGCTTATCATTGGCATGATGACCATTGTCCTGGTGATCTGGGGCATATGGAGTGCCACGAAACTGCCTATCGATGCGGTACCCGACATCACCAACAATCAGGTGCAGATCATCACTGTATGCCCCACCCTTGCCGGTCAAGAGGTGGAGCAGTTGGTGACATTTCCAATTGAACAGGCGATTGCCAATCTGCCGAATCTTGAAGAGACCAGAAGCATCTCGCGCTTTGGTCTTTCTACGATTACAGTAGTATTTAGAGAGGATGTCGATATTTATTTTGCACGACAACTGATCAGTGAAAGGCTTAAGGAAGCTGAGGAGGACATTCCAAAAGGTATTGGACGCCCTGAGCTGGCACCGGTCAGTACTGGTCTGGGTGAGGTGTATCAATATATCCTGCATCCAAAGAAAGGAAGCGAATCCAAATATACCGCCTCTGATCTCAGGACCATGCAGGACTGGATCGTGGCACGGCAAATATACGGTACGGAAGGAGTGGCAGAGGTCAACAGTTTCGGTGGCGCACTCAAGCAATATGAAGTTGCAGTGGACCCCAATCGGCTTAAAGCAATGGGAGTGAGTGTCTCAGATATTTTTAACGCCCTGGAGAAAAACAATCAGAATACCGGTGGCGCTTATATTGACAAGAAGCCGAATGCATACTTTATCAGAGGCATAGGGCTGGTCACTACACTGGAGGATATTCGGAATATTGCCGTGAAAGATGAAACCGGAAGCGTGCCTATTTTTATTAAAGATGTAGCAGATGTACGCTTCGGTAGCGCTATCCGATATGGTGCTATGACTTACAACGGTGAGAAGGATGCCGTTGGCGGTGTCATTATGATGCTCAAGGGAGCCAACTCCAACGAGGTCGTCAATAGTATCAAGGCCAAGATTCCGGGCATACAGAAGTCTCTGCCTGATGATGTCGTCATCGAACCTTTTCTGGACCGAACAGACCTGGTCAAGCGTGCTATAAGTACAGTGGAAAGAAACCTGCTTGAAGGTGCCTTGATTGTGATTTTTGTCCTGGTCCTTTTTTTGGGTAATTTAAGAGCGGGTTTAATTGTAGCATCGGCAATTCCACTTTCCCTTTTATTTGCTTTGGGAATGATGAATATATTTGGAGTCAGTGCTAACCTGATGAGTCTGGGAGCCATTGACTTCGGTCTCATTGTGGATGGAGCAGTCATCATTGTGGAAGCCATACTTCATCTCATGTCTTTGGAAAAGACAAAGACAGTACTTAATAGCGAAGAAATGGATCTTGTGGTGGAGGCAAGTGCAGAGAAGATGATGAATTCTGCAGCATTCGGGCAGATTATCATCCTTATTGTCTATCTGCCGATACTTTCACTTACCGGTATTGAAGGTAAGATGTTTACGCCTATGGCTATGACCGTGAGCTTTGCCATCCTCGGTGCCCTCATTCTTTCGGTGACTTACATTCCGATGATGAGTTCCAAGTTTCTTTCAAGAAAGACTACACATAGGGAAACGCTTTCGGACCGGATGATGAAGATATTTCAGAAATTTTATCAACCATTGCTTCAAAGGGCATTTAGGTTTAAATATTTGGTTGTTTCAGCTGCCATTGGATTGTTTTTAATCAGCCTCCTGGCGTTCAGAACGCTTGGTGGGGAATTTATTCCGCAACTTCAGGAAGGCGATTTTGCATTTCATTGCATCCTGCCTCAGGGGAGTTCTTTAACCCAAAGTATCGAAACATCCATGCATGCCTCACGTATCATTAAGCAATTCGATGAAGTGAAGATGGTAGTTGGTAAGACAGGCTCGGCGGAAGTGCCTACAGATCCAATGCCGCCTGAGGTTTCCGACCTGATTATCCTGTTGAAGCCGCAAGAGGAATGGAAGGAACAAAAGTCGTACAACAAATTGGCCGAAGAAATCCTGGAAAAACTGGAAAGCATTCCAGGAATATTTTTCGAAGCCAATCAGCCGATCCAGATGAGGTTCAATGAGTTGATGACGGGTATCAGGCAGGATGTAGCGGTTAAGATTTTCGGTGAAAACATGGATACGCTACTGACCTATGCTGAACAATCCGCAAGGGTTATTCAGCAAATTTCAGGTGTTACGACACCTCAAATCGAGAAAGTGTCCGGTCTCCCGGAGATTAATGTTGAATATGATCGCACAAGATTGGCCAATTATGGTCTGAATGTGGAAGATGTAAATGATATACTAAGTACTGCCTTTGCGGGAAGGGTTGCAGGCCAGGTCTATGAAGATGAAAGGCGCTTTGATTTAGTCGTGAGATTGGATACTCCATTCAGAAAAAATATCGATGATGTCAACAGCCTAATGGTTCCTATCAGAGGTGGTGCTCAAATCCCTCTCTCTCAAATTGCCCGGGTCAGCTATAAGCTTGGGCCTGCACAAATCAGTCGGGAAAGTGGCAAACGAAGGATTGTAGTAGGTTTTAATGTTTCCGGTCGAGATGTAGAAAGTGTGGTGTCTGACATTCAGGAAAAGCTGGAACAGCAAGTACATCTGCCTTCCGGATATTATTTTACTTATGGAGGACAGTTTGAAAATCTGCAACAAGCGAGTAAAAGGTTGTTGGTAGCAGTACCGATATCCTTGTTACTCATTTTTATACTGCTTTATTTTACCTTTCATTCCCTAAAACAGGCAGTCCTGATCTATACAGCGATACCAATGAGTGCCATAGGCGGAGTGTTTGCATTATTAATACGCGGCATGCCATTCAGTATCAGTGCAGGGATTGGATTTATTGCCCTGTTTGGCGTTGCGGTGCTTAATGGTATTGTGCTTATAGGCACCTTCAACCAACTGGAAAAGGATGGGATAAGGGACTTGTATCAAAGGGTCATGGAAGGTACCAGATCGAGGTTGAGGCCGGTGTTGATGACGGCAACGGTGGCTTCTCTGGGATTCCTTCCAATGGCTGTGTCTCATGGGGCTGGCGCTGAAGTACAAAAACCACTTGCAACTGTTGTGATAGGTGGGCTGGTGACGGCAACCATTCTGACATTGCTGGTGCTACCATTGTTATATATCATTTTCAATACTAAAATTAAACGGAGGATGAAACCTGACGGAATAGTCGCTTTCGTGGCAATGTTGCTAATGAGCTTTTCATCACAGGCACAGACCTTGGTCATTGATAATGCTGATCAGGCAGTAGAATGGGCCATAAAGAATAATCCCGGCTTAAGAGCTAAAAATTTAGAGACATTGGCTGCACATAGCCTGATAAGAACATCCGGCGAATTGCCCAAGATGGACCTTGGCATACAATTGGGGCAGTATAGTAGCATCAGGTTTGACAATGCTTTCAGCGTTTCTCAAAATATACCATTTCCGACAGTATTTAAGGCGAAGAGGGAATTTGCAGAATCTGTCGAAGCAGGTAAGGATATTCAGGCAAAGGTTTCCATCAATGAACTCCGACATAGTGTGCGAAAGATGTATCATTCCATCCAGTGTTTTATAAACATCGAGAGGCAATTGATGTATCTGGATAGCCTTTATCTGGAATTTACTGAAGTGGCTAAGCTTCGTCACAAGACAGGTGATACAAAAATGGTTGACGTCAGTACGGCTGAGACCAAGCGGGGTGAGATTGATCTTAAAATAAAGCAGAACACAGTTAATATGAGCAATGCCTATCACAATCTTCGTGTGTTGCTGAATGTCAGAGACTCAATCCGGATTCTTCCGGAAGAAGACTATAGCCCACTGACACTTTCTCTCTATACCGACACCCTGGCATTGGCTCACCATCCGACCATAATGGCATACTATTTGGAATCCTTAATTTTGGAGAAGAGCAAAGCGGTGGAAAAGGCTCAGGGACTTCCGGAATTTACGGTAGGCTATACTAACCAATCTCTGATTGGCAACCAGATTATCGATGGACAGGAACATTTTTTTGGAGCTGGTAAGAGGTATGGCTATTACACTGCAGGAATTGCAATACCGCTGACTTTCGGTGCCACTAAAGCCCGGATTCAGTCCATTGAATATTCCAGAGCCGCTTCGGAAGCAAATGCCATTCAACAGCAAAATGATCTGCAGGCGCAGTTGCAAAGTTTGATCCGGCAATACGAGCATTGCCTATTACAATACAAACATTATAATGAGAAAGCATTGCCAAATGCCGGCGAGATCGTAAGGGCTGCACGACTGGGCTATCGCACCGGTGATATAAGTTATATGGAATATTTGTATGCTTTGCAGACTGCGGCTGATGTACGATTCAATTATATTGAAAGCATCTGCCAACTCAATCAGATCATCATCGAAATCTATAGACTCCTCAATCAATAATTTTCCTGAAATGAAATATATAAATTCAAATAGTATCAATACAAATCCAACAGGCGATAATCACTCCTTATATTTTAATCAAAAGGCCATTAAGAAGACATTCTTTGCATTTATCGCATTGTTATTACTTCTGTTGCATGCTGCGTGCCAATCAGATACCGGACATATTTCCGACAAAGCTGCCGGTGATAAGGTCGAGGCGGCTGCCCATAACCACCGGGAAATGCAGCCTATGGTCACTTCATTGTCTTTGGAACAAATGAAAACAATCGGACTTGAATTCGGAACCTTACAATATAAGGAATTGGCGGCAACCTTCCGGGCAAATGGCATGCTCACTGTTCCAAACAATCATAAGGGCCATGCAACGTCCTTATACAGTGGTGTGATAAAGTCTATTCCGGTTCAGATAGGGGACTATATCAGGAAAGGTCAGGTAATCGCTACCATCACCAATCCTCAGTTTATCCAGTTGCAGGAAGAATATCTGACGTTGAACAGTAAAATTATTCTGGCTGAACAGGAATTACAACGTCAGAATGAATTGAATCAGGAAAATGCCGGTACTCTCAGAAACCTTCAAAGCGCGACGGCGGAATTGAACACCTTGAAGACGCGAAAAGCTTCTTTGACAGAACAAATAAAGATGATGGGAATCAACCCTGCTACCATCACCAATCAATCCTTAAGATCGGTATTGTCCGTTACAAGCCCTATTTCGGGTACGGTCAGTAAATTATATGGGAAGATAGGCAGCTATGTCGATGTTTCTTCTCCCGTTGCAGAGATTGTGGATAATAGCTCGCTGCACCTTGACTTACATGTATTTGAAAGAGACCTGGGATTGTTGAAAGTTGGGCAGATCATCCATTTTACAATTACGAACAATCCGGTAAACGAATATGATGCCGTGATATACAGTATCGGGACAGCGTTTGAAAATGACAGCAAAACCATTCCGGTACATGCAGCCGTCAAAGGGAATAAGGCCGGACTTATTGATGGGATGAATATTACCGGGGTGGTAAGTCTTGATAAAGCCACAACCCAGGCAGTCCCTGATGGTGCTATCGTTGAATCCGAAGGGAAATTTTTCATCTTCATCCAAACGGACAAGGAGCCTGAAGATCACCAGCATGAAGGTGAAGATGATGGACATGGACATGGCATAGCAACTGTAGAGAAGAAGCATTTACCAACCGATATGAATTTTGAAAAGATAGAGGTAGCCAAAGGTGTATCCAATATGGGCTATACAGCATTGACACTTGTAAAGGATATTCCTGCTGATGCCAAAATAGTCACCAAAGGCGCTTTTTTTATCAATGCCAGGCTCACGAATGCCGGTGAAGACGGACACTGATGATACAATGAAAATTTCCGGGGAAGGAAAAGTTAAATATCTTGTCGATTCCCCGAAAATTGGACTGACAAGGGTGCTGCTTCTTTGCAAGTTGGGTGTCGGAGGAGGGACAGATTAATCATACAGAGATTATAGGTGGTCAATCATTAAAAATACAGTTCAAATTTTATTTTGGAAAGACCTGGACCAAACATCGATGATAGAATAGTTTGCAAAATCAATAATGGGTTGAAAATGGATGGCAATGAACTTTGTAAAACTTTCAAAAAGATTATTCCCAATTGTGCATCATTCTGTAGGAAATAACTGGGGCTATTGTGAACATAAAATTTGATTGAAAAGGTTGTCACTTCCCTGTTCATTTATTCTCGCATTTGAAACATCCGGATAACAACAATCCAATCATCAGGCAAGTCGGTTTGGCCGGCCATCCAACTTATTTGCTGCATTAATGACGAATGGCATGATCCAAAATATTCCGGTTAGCTATATTGACTTAATGGTATGATGGATGGTCTTGACAGGACATATCATTACGCAGTGATAATATACCGACTGGTCAGGTTTTTAGTTTGCGGAATGATAGAATTTATGCAAGATTTAAACGAGACTGGTACAAAATCCCGTATAAATATCAAAATATTGTATTATTTATTACGAAGATTATCAAAATGTTATGGAATATTTGTCACCAATTAGTTACTGCTCAATTAATATAGGATTACATTATCTTTTTTTTTGAAAATCATAGCGACAAGCGGGATTCATTGATTATCTTTGCCAAAAAAGATTAGAGATGAGATTAGTAGTTACTTTTTTGGCATTTTTTATATTTTCTGCAGTTGGATATGGCCAGATAGCTACAACTGTAAATGCTAAGCCGGAACCCGGTAAGAAATTGATGACCGTTGAAGCTTCTTGTGGTGAATGTAATTTTGGAATGGATGGCAATAACTGTGATCTGGCTGTACGTATTGATGGTAAGCCTTACTTCGTTGATGGCGTTGCTATCACAGAGTTTGGTCATCCTCATGATAAGAACGGGTTTTGTGTCGCTATCAGAAAAGCTGAAGTTCAGGGTGAAGTGGTCAACGGACGCTTCAAAGCAACCTATTTCAAGCTGTTGGGCATAGACAAAAAGGATTCTAAATAAATTTTTTTTATACATTAAAGCAGCATTCAGCTTCATTTGAAGTGAAATACGCAGATCGGTCAATGTTACAAGTTGAACCTAAAGTGCCTGGTAGGAGTGGTGTTCCATTCGGGAAGGGGGAAGTGTTTTTTATTTGAAACATAGTATTCAGTAAATTATTGGGAGTATGAACAAACCGCTATATGAATTTTTTACATCCGATCATCGGAGGATAGAAGATATGCTTGACAAAGCAACTGAAAATCCGGATGATATCAGAATGGATTACTATCATGAGTTCAGAACGGGTTTGTTGAAGCATATCAAGATGGAGGAAAAGATACTTTTTCCTGCTGCTCAGAAAGCCAACAATGGTAAACCTATTCCTTTGGCAGCGAGGCTCCGTCTTGATCATGGGGCGCTAACCTCCCTTATGGTTGTGCCGCCTAATGCCGGCGTCATCAGAGTTATTCGTCATATATTGGAAAGGCATGACGTACTTGAGGAAGAGCCCGGAGGTATGTATGATATTTGCGAAGGACTTACAGAAAAAGAAACAGAGTACATTTTGATTCAATTGGAGGCCGTCACCGAAGTGCCTGTACATCCTCACAATTTGGCGGGATATGCCTTAGAAGCCACGAAACGTGCAGTAGAGAGGGCTGGTTACGATTACGATACCATTGCAAATGATTGAAAAAATCCTTTCCAAACCGGAAGTGGCATGGTGCAATTGTATAGAATTGAAGGCTGATTTCCGGATGTTTTTATATCTTTGAATTAGGACTTCAAAGCGGGAAATTTCAGATTCAATATTAGCTCCGGATAAAAATTGACTATTGGGAGTATTAGTAATAATCTTCCATTTGCCGGTTGAATCCTTATTTAAACAAGTTAGGTGCTATGCTGCCATTAAAAATAATCGGTACACAATTCATAACACATAATGTAAAGCAAATAACTCTGGAAAAGCCGCCGGGGTTCATTTATCGTCCCGGTCAATCAGGTCATTTTTCTGTAAATGAAGAGGGTTGGGTGGATAAGATACGCCCTTTTACCTTTACATCACTGAATGATTGGCCCTATCTTGAACTGATTATTAAAATATACAAAGAAAGAGAAGGCGTAACCAATCGCATCGGAAAACTACATATAGGAGAAGAACTATTATTGCATGACGTATTTGGCTCCATCGAATATAAGGGTCCTGGCATTTTTATTGCCGGGGGCACCGGCATAACGCCCTTCATTGCTATTTTTCGAGCCCTGTATTACAGTCAGAATCTTAGAAGTATAGGTTTGATTTATTCCAATCGAACTATTGATGATATCATTCTGGGGCAGGAACTGTTCAAAATGCTTGGACCGGCCTATGTCAATGTATTTACCAGACAGGGCGTAATTGGTTTCAAAGAACGTAAGATAGACAGAAATTTACTGATTGAGTTAATTGTTAACTTTGAAACCAGATTTTACGTTTGTGGCCCTAAAAATTTCACTGAAGAGATTAGCAGTATCTTGATCGACCTGGGGGTTAATCCTCAGGCATTGATTATCTGATTGGCTGTTGAGTGTTCAGGCCTTAATAAATTATAATGTCAATAGGATCTAGAATAAATTACTTTTTAAAGCGACTTCGCAAGGAATATAAAATAATAGTTCTTGATGAAGCTTCCATGGTACAAAAGAAAGCGATACTCACGACCGGCATGAAGACACTCGGAGTGGTTGTTCTTTTATTAATAATATTTGGTGTTCTGACGACCCTCCTTACAACTCAAACCGGTCTGCTTAGGTACCTTGGACCAAGGCCCCGGGCTATTTTGGGCAATGACTACCTTTCACTAAAGAGCCAAATCGATAGCCTGCAGAAGCTTACGGAAATCCGGGAAACAAAGGTTAGGACGATTGAGAAGTTTCTCACGGAGCGTATCTCATCGGATAAAGGAGACGACATGGATGAAGATGTACCTTCTTTGAAGAGTAAAGCAAAAGATAAAGATGGAAAAGCGAGCTATTCGACTCCGGAGTGCCTCTTGCCATTGATGCAGTTTGAAAAGCCTGTAGACGGAGAAGTGACGGGTGACTTTGATGCAGGTAAGTTTCACTATGGTATAGACCTTGCTGCACCCTCTGATGCTGAGATATTGGCTGTTGAAGATGGGCTGGTGGTCATCAATGGATATTCCAGGGAGGATGGCCATGTTTTGATGATAAGTCATGCCAATGGTTATATCAGCTGGTATAAGCATAATTCCCGGAATCTTGTCATGCCCGGAAGAGAAGTGATCAAAGGGCAGCCCATAGCCATTATAGGCAATACAGGAGAAAATTCTTCAGGGCCGCATCTCCATTTTGAATTATGGCAGAATGATGTCCCATTGAACCCCAGATCATTTTTGAAGTATTGATTGAAACCAGCATGAAATGAGCCCTTCTCTTTTTATAGAGCTGTAAATGCTTCATTGCATCGGGTCTCCAATTTGCCAGTAACGATTTCCTTTCAAAAAAGCATCGAATACCATAAATTATTTGAAGCAAATCCTTTGTATGCTAATATGAGGGAATTGAAATTCTCCATTTTAGTCCCACATCCTTATCTTTGCCCGCATGATTCAATTTACGCGCTATGTAATGGACAATGGACTGACAGTATTGCTCCATCGTGATGAGTCCACTCCGCTCGTCGTGGTCAATATGCTTTATAAGGTCGGTTCCAAGCATGAATCAATACGAAAAACCGGACTGGCTCACCTTTTTGAACACCTGATGTTTACCGGCACTGAGGCTGTACCGGACTTCGACCTGCCTATCCAGCGTGCAGGTGGGGAAAATAACGCCTTTACCTCCAATGACATCACTAATTATTATAGCTGGGCACCGTCAGATAATCTGGAGGCATTACTTTTCATGGAAGCGGACAGGATGGCACGACTTAGTCTGGACAATGAGGAGTTTGAAATCCAAAAGAATGTTGTTGTCGAGGAATTCTATGAGACAACGATTGATGAACCGTATGGCGATATGTGGCATCTCATATCAGGCATGGCTTATCACAGGCATCCTTATCGCTGGCCTGTCATAGGGAAGCGGCCCGAGGATATACGTAAGGTAAGCCACTTGGATGCAGCCAAATTTTATAGGCATCATTATTATCCACAAAACGCCATTTTGGTGGTGTCTGGAAATTTCAAAGAGGAAAGGGCCAGGAAGCTGATTAAGAAACACTTCGGAACACTGATCAACCCAGATCCCCATTCAGATTCAATTCCGAAAGAAGGAGTGCAACGGAAACAACGCCGAATGACGGTGCATAGAAAAGTGCTCGTACAGGCATTGTATATGGCTTTTCATATTCCTGCGAGATATGACAAGGATTTTTATGCCTGCGACATCCTTTCTGACCTGCTAGCTAGTGGTCGTTCTGCGAGACTGTATGAGATTTTGGTACGGCAAAAAAAACTGTTTACTGCCATCGACGCTTATACCAATGGCACCAGTGACGAAGGCCTGCTCATCATTGACGGTAGATTGTCTGAAGGTGTGACTCCTGAAGAGGGCGAGGCTGCTGTATGGGAAATATTGGAGGAACTAGTGATAAAACCTGTTGAGGAAAGGGAATTGCAAAAGGTAATTAACAAATGCATTACGACGCTTGTTTTTTCGGAATACAATGCTACCAACATTGCAATGAACCTTGCTTATTTTGAGAGTATAGGTAATGCAGACCTGATAAACAGTGAATTTGAAATCTACCAGCAGCTAACGGTCCGCGATATACGCAGGGCTGCGGAAAAAGTATTCAGAAAATCGAACAGCAGTATTTTATATTACTTATCAGCAAATGGACATGGGGCGAATCTTGTGCATTGATTACGGAACCAAGCGTTGTGGTATAGCTGCTACCGATGTTCTGCAGATTGCTGTACATGCCGTTGGCACGGTTCCGAGTGGAGAATTATGGCTATTTCTAGAAGAATATCTTTCTAAGGAGGAAGTCGAAAAAATTGTCATCGGCTATCCAACACATAGTGATGGCTCAGAATTTTCGTTTATGCATCAGATTGTCGGCTTGGAACGTAAAATAAAAAAAATATTTCCTCAGATTGAATTGGATCGACACGATGAGGCGTTTTCATCGGCCAGAGCCAAAGAGGTCATCATTCATTCAGGTATCCGAAAGGAGAAAAGAAAGGATAAAGGTTTGGTGGATAAAATTTCTGCTGTGTTAATTTTGCAGGATTATTTAAAACATATTTGACAGGATAATAATTATATATAGACTATGATTTTACCAATATATGCATACGGTCAACCGGTATTGAAGAGGGAAGGTGATGAAGTATCAAGGGAATACCCGGAGCTGGACAAACTGATCGACGATATGTTTGAGACAATGTACAATGCAAGTGGTGTCGGTTTGGCTGCGCCTCAGGTAGGCCTGAGCCTTAAGCTTTTCGTGGTGGACACAATTCAGGTGGAAAAGGAAGAAACCAGGGGCAAGGGCATCAAAAAAGTATTTCTCAATGCTGAATTGCTGGAGGAAACGGGTGACGAATGGGCTTACGAAGAAGGTTGTCTTTCAATCCCTGATGTACGTGGAGAAGTGGATAGGCTTCCTGTTATCAGATTAAGATATCAAGACGAGAAGTTTGAGGTGCACGAAGAGACTTTTGAAGGCATCAATGCCCGTGTGATTCAGCACGAATATGATCACACTATCGGAAAATTATTTATCGAAAAGTTAGGTCCTGTCAAAAAGCAACTGATCAAGCGAAAGCTGGAAAATATCAAACGGGGTAAGGTAAGTGCCGATTACAGATTGAAATTTGCCAAGTTCTGAGGTTGGCGGGAACAATGTCGATGTGAGATTGAATTGCAAACACTGAGTAACCATTGAATTGCTTACTCACTGCACTCATTTTCTGCCAAAATCAGCCGGTATTTCTCCCCAACTATCAGTCTCCCATTTCAGGATCGGATTAGCAAAACTGTTGTTGGCGAGCCATCTTTCTGCCCGCTGTATGAGTTGAAAGATGGGTTCATTGTGCCCGGTGTGTTCCAGTTTCGTATTGGCTTTACCTTTTTTAATCCAACCGATAGCGATCTTACTGTCGGAATAAATAGGGATATCTTCCCTCCCTTTCTGTTTCAATAGTGCCAGAACATGCACCAGCGCAAGAAATTCACCAATATTGTTGGTCCCATCACGCAATGGACCGAGGTGGAATATTTCTTTGCCGGTATCTGTCATAACACCACGATATTCCATCATTCCGGGATTACCACTACATGCGGCATCGACACTAATGGAGGAAGGAACGATAGCTGTTCTGGAAATTTTCGCGGTAGAGGTCTTAATACTCTTAGGACTCTTAATGCTTGCATGATAACCACTCTGAAAGGCTGTTAATGCCTCTTCCCTTGAGTCAAAGGATTTATATTGAGCACCTTCGAAGCCGAACACCTGAGCCTTACAGTCGTCCCAGGTATCGAAAATGCCTACATTGCGACCTTTCCAGACAACATAGAATTTTGGTTTTTTCTTGGCCAAATTTTTGTGAATTTTACGACTAAAGATAAGGAGAAACAAGTTTTTTGAATGGGAATTGTTTGGCTGTGGGTGTAAAATGTTGTACTCTGCGTCCATGCAGATGTAAAGCTGGAAATATATGCATATTATAAACCCAGATTACGCAATAGGATTTTTTTGATTAAAAAAAAAGGTGTAATTTT
>ERZ761607.1064-NODE-1064-length-37376-cov-5.813295_pt1 | contig 37376 bp, 37 predicted proteins | sample MGYA00511164_ERZ761607 | MGnify/ENA primary metagenome ERZ761607 (study PRJEB28899, sample SAMN02445080) | bioreactor sludge metagenome | biome: EBPR sludge | place: Australia: Brisbane, Thorneside Wastewater Treatment Plant | collected 2011-06-22 ...
CACTCTCGCGGGCGCTCGCGGCTCAACCACCGGAGACGGTGGTTGGGCCCGAAGGTGCCCTGGCGCGTTCGGTGTCGAAACCACTCTCGCGGGCGCTCGCGGCTCAACCACCGGAGACGGTGGTTGGGCCCGAAGGCGCCCTGGCGCGTTCGGTGTCGAAACCACTCTCGCGGGCCGGCGGTGGTGCGGCGTGAGCGACCCGCACGACTTCTTCGGCGAGCAGATCGCGGCGTCGTACGACGACGACGCCGACGCGCGGTTCGCCGTGGCTCACCTGGCACTGGAGTCCGGCTTCCTCGCCGAGCTGGCTGCCCCTGACGAGCAGAGTGGCGGCCGGGCGCTCGAGTTCGCCATCGGCACCGGTCGGGTCGCGCTGCCACTGGCCGCGCGCGGCGTCGAGGTCTGGGGGATCGACCTCTCCGAGGCGATGGTGGCGCAGCTGCGCGCCAAGCCCGGGGGAGCCGACATCCCTGTCGAGCTCGGCGACTTCAGCACTGCCTTGGCGGGCGTGGGGATGGCGGGCGAGTTCGACCTCGTCTACCTGGTCTTCAACACGATCGGCAACGCCGCCGGCCAGGAGGCCCAGGTCGCGACCTTCGCCAACGCTGCGCGCCATCTGCGTGTCGGCGGCTGCTTCGTGGTCGAGACGCACATCCCCGGCGTACTCACCGCGCAGCACGACCACCGGTGGCAGGTCTTCAGCCACACCGACGAGCACCACGGCATCGACGAGTACGACCCGGTCACCCAGTTGATGTGGTCGCACCACTACACCCGCATCGAGGACGGGACCTATCGCCGCAACTCGGTGCCGTTCCGCTACGTCTGGCCCGCCGAGCTCGACCTGATGGCCCGGCTCGCCGGGCTGCGGCTGCGCGAGCGGTGGGAGTGGTGGGACCGCACGCCGTTCACCGCGGCGAGCGAGTCGCACGTGTCGGTGTGGGAGAAGGAGTGAGGTTCGTCGCCGCGCTGGTCGCGGCGACGTTGTTGCTGGCGGGGTTGGCTGGGTGCAGCGACGGCGCCGACAGCAATGGTGCGGCGGCGCCGCCTACCAGCGAGGCGACGGCCTCCAGCCCGCCCACTCCAACGGCCGCCGCCACGATCGACGCCGCGGTGGGGCTCCAAGCCCAACACGTGGCCGCACTGGCCAAGCTCGCGGCAGCCGCGCAGGAGGCGGCCGGCCGGCTCGACCCGGTCCCGTCGCGCGACGGTCCGGTGCTCGGCGCCGACATCAGTTGGCCGCAGTGCCCGCCGGGGATGGGCATCCCGCACAAGATCAGCAGCGGGCAGCCGATGCCCCGCGACGACGCAGAGTACGTCGTCATCGGGCTCACCAATGGCCCCGGCTTCCACGCCAACCCGTGCCTGGCCGACCAGGTCGCCTGGGCGAAGGGCCGTGGGCTGCTCGTCGCGGCGTACTCCGTCATCAGCTGGCCCGACGAGGCCGCGCAGCAGGAGTACGGCGGGCTCCAGAAGGCCGGCCGTGCACAGGCGGAGTTCAACCTCGCGTCCATGAAGGCGGCAGGTCTCGAGTCGCCGATCGTCTGGCTCGACGTCGAGTCGGTGCCGTTCTACGACTGGAGCACTGACATCTCGGCCAACGCCGAGGTGGTGCTGGGGGCGGCGCAGGGGTACGTCGAGGCCGGCTATCGGATCGGCGTCTACTCGACGCCCGCGATCTGGGCGGGCATCGTGGGCGACCTGTCGCTCGGGGCGCCGGAGTGGCGCGCGGCGGGACAGACCTCCCGGGCGGAAGCCGAGAGCCGCTGCGGACCGGACTGGTCGATCCAGGGCGGCAAAGCCGTGCTGGCCCAGTGGGTGGAGGACAGCCGCGACCGCAACGTCACCTGCCCCGGCGCGGAGACGACCCTGGGCGGCTACTTCACCACGACCGATCCCTGAGGCTGACGGCGGCGGGTCGGAGGCGTACCGCGCACGGGGACGTACCCCGCCGGCTCCGAGGTGAGGAAGCCGCGGCCGGACGTGAGATCCGGGAGGCGGCGTTCCAGGCCGGCGACGGCAGCGGTCGGCATGGTGCCGGCGACCTGGCAGCGAGCGGTCCCGACCTCGACCGGCTCCGCCGTGGCTCCGGCGGCCACCAGCGCGGACAGCACCGCGGTGAGCGACTCTGCGGGCAGCCCGAGCTCGAACCGGCTCACCGGCGCGCAGACCGTCGTCCCGGCCAGCGCGAGCGCGCGGCGGAAGGTCGTGACCGTGAGCTTGCGGTATTCGCCGGCCGACGGCGTCGGCGCGCTGAACCGCGAGTGCACGACCCGGACCCGGCAGTCGGCGATCCGCCATCCGTACAGCCCTTCGGAGAGCTGCGCGGCCAGCGTCTCCTCGATCGCGACATGGAACGACGGCAGCAGGTAGCCGCGCTCGACGCCCTCACCGAGCGCGTAGTCGAGACCGGTGCCGACGGGCGCCGCCTCCACTCGCAGGGCGAGCTGGGCGTTGCCCATCGAACTGCGGTCGCCGGCCTCGCCGGTGCCGGCCACCCGCTCGACGTGCACGGTCCGGGTCGGGAGGAAGTCGGCGGCCACGCCGTACTGGTCCGCGAGCCGGGTCGCCAGCACCTCCTTCTGGACCTCGCCGTAGACGTCGACGGTGATCTCCTCGTCGACGCCGTCGAGCCGAGCGGCGATCAATGGGTCCTGCTCCGAGAGCTGCTGCAACGCCGAGAACAGCTCGATCCGCGCGGCGGGATCGCGGGGCTGGACGACCGACTCCAGACCGGGAGCCGGGAACTGCCTTCCGCTGCGGGCGTCGTCCCAGCGGCCCAACTGGTCGCCGATCGCGACCTCACCGAGGCCAAGCACCGTCGCGATGTCACCGGACACCGCTGCACCCGGCAGCGTCTCTGCGCCTCGCTCGAACGCGCGCACCTCGAGCGCTCGCGCGTCGTACGTCGCAATCGCGCCGGTCGGCAGTCGACGATGGCGCGTCACGTGATCGCGAGGGGCCAACCGCCCCTCGTGGATCCGGACGTAGGCGACCCGATGACCGTCGGCGTCGCGGTCGATCTTGAAGACCGTGGCGTGCAGCGGTCGGGTCTCGTCGCGTTCGACGGACGGGAGGTAGGTCGTGATGGCGGCCAGCACCTCGGCGATCCCGACCCCGGCCAGCGCCGCCCCGGACAGCGCTGGGTGGACGCGGCCGAGTCGGGCCTGCTCGGCCAGGGTCGCGTACGTACGCCGCTCGTCGGGCGGGCCGGCTCCGTCGACGTACTCCCGGAGCAACCGGTCGTCCCACGGCGACACCGCGTCGACCACGTCCTCGATCCGCACCGGGCCGAACAGCGGGACGACGTGCGGCAGCTCCTCGCGCAGGGCGTCGAGCGTGCGCTCGAGCGAGGCGCCGACGCGGTCGACCTTGTTGGCGAAGACGAGGAACGGTAGACCGAGCCGCTGGAGGATCCGGATCAGGACCCGGGTCTGGGCCTGGACACCCTCGACCGCCGAGACGACCAGCACCGCGCCGTCCAACACGGCCAGCGCGCGCTCGACCTCGGCCACGAAGTCGGAGTGGCCAGGGGTGTCGATGAGGTTGACCTTCACCGGCCCGCGTGGGGAGGGCAGGGTCATGGTGGCGACTGCCGTACGGATGGTGATGCCGCGGCGGCGTTCGATGGAGTCGGCGTCGGTGGTGGTGTCGCCGTGGTCGACCCGGCCGAGGTGCCGGGTGGCCCCGGTCTCGTAGAGGAGTCGTTCGGTGAGGGTGGTCTTACCGGCGTCGACGTGCGCGAGGATCCCGAGGTTGAGGGTGCGATCGGACATGGGCGGCCTTCGGTGCGATCGGATGGGTGACTGCGATCGATCCGTGGCTGCGGCGCATCCCGGTAGCTCCCGTCGTGCGGTGGCGGGCGGCCCTCGCCCGGCGCTCGTGACGCTAGCCCCGCAGCCGGGGCGCTCGCGACCGAATTGCCCGTCCACGCAGCTGACGACCTCACCTCGGCTTTCCTCAGCGCGGCTACCCTGACCGCCATGGCGGGCAAGAGGGACGGGCGGCAGCTGCGCTGGGACAGCCACAACGCCGCGCGCCGCCAGCACATCCTCGATGCTGCGATCGACGTTCTCGAGGCGTCCGAACCCGGCGCGGAGGTGCACGTCCGGCAGATCGCCGATCGGGCCGGGTTGAGCCGGACTGTCGTCTACCGCCACTTCGCCGATCGGGCCGACCTCGACGCCGCCGTCCAGGCCCGGGCGCTGGAGCTGTTGCGGGCCGAGCTGGTGCCGCAACTCGCCTTCGAGGGCACGCCGAGAGAGATCATCCGGCGGATCGTCTCGGCGTACGTCGGGTGGGCGAGCGAGCATCCCTCGCTCCACGAGTTCGCCCAGCAGAACCCTCCTGGCCCCGGGGCCGGTCAGCTGGAGCGGGCGGTCCAACAGCTTGCCGCGCAGCTCGAGGATCTACTCAACGTCGGCGTCGAACTGTTCCACGTCCAGCTCGACGAGGACGAGGTGGCCGCACTGGACCCGCTGGTCTTCGGGCTGGTCGGCGGTGTCTTCACCGCCACCCGGCGTTGGCTGTCGCGGCCCGTGCAGCGTCCCGCGCGGGACACCTTCGTCGAGCTGGTGACCGAGGCGGTCTGGCAGCAGATCGCGGGGTTGACCCACAGTCGCGCCGTTGCCCTCGACCCCGACCTGCCTGTGGAGCGATTGCTCGAGGGCGCCCTCGACCTCGACGAGGTCATCGGGTGACCGACGACGAGCCCGTCGTCCAGGCCGGCGTGGGGGAGTCCGACGAGCTCGACCGGCTCTGGACGCCCCACCGGATGGCCTACATCCGCGGCGAGAACAAGCCCTCCGACGCCACGTCGGGCGAGTGCCCGTTCTGCCGGGTGCCGAGCCTCGGCGATGCCGAGGGTCTCGTCGTGCGCCGCGGCGAGACGGCGTACGCCGTACTCAACCTCTACCCCTACTCGCCGGGCCACCTCATGGTCTGCCCCTATCGGCACATCGCCGACTACACCGACACCACCGAGGAGGAGGCCGCGGAGATCGCCGCGATGACCAAGCGCGCGATGACCGTGATCCGCGGCGTGAGTGGCGCCGGGGGCTTCAACATCGGGATGAACCAGGGGCACATCGCCGGCGCCGGCATCGCCGCCCACCTCCACCAGCACGTGGTCCCGCGCTGGCCTGGCGACCAGAACTTCATGCCGATCATCGGCCGCACCAAGACGCTCCCGGAGCTGCTCTCCGACACCCGCGAGCTGCTTGCCACCGCCTGGACGGGCTGACCCGTTCGGTCCATTGCGGGACCGAGGTGCGAGGAGGATCGTGAACAGCGGTGTGGTGCCGCCCGGGCCCGTGCCGATGGCCAACTCGAGGAGGCCGTCCATGCTGCCGTCGATGCTGGAGACCCACGCCGCCCGGCCCCCCGACGTACGCGAGGCCCAGCTGAGCCCCGCACACTCGCGGCAGTCCGAGCTCATCTGAGCCGACGCCGCACGTCGTCCGCTCCTCCGTCGCTCAACCCCATCGGCGGGGGACCGGACGACTTCACCGGTCCGCGCGATAGCCTGCCGCCGACATGCTGGACCGATTCAAGGCGTTCTGGCAGGGCAAGGCCCTGGCGCCGTTCATCAACCTGTTCGTGAAGCTCGGGATCAGCCCCGACGTGATCACGCTCGTCGGCACGCTCGGAGTGGCTGCTGGCGCGCTCGTCTTCTTCCCCCAGGGCTTGCTCTGGCAGGGCGTCCTGGTGGTCACGGCGTTCGTGTTCAGCGACCTGATCGACGGCGCCATGGCCCGCAAGGTGGGCCGCACAGATCTGTTCGGCGCCTTCCTCGACTCCACGCTCGACCGGATCGCCGACGCTGCGCTCTTCGGCGGCATGGCGCTGTTCTTCGCCTGGCAGGCCGAGGACAAGCTCTACCTCGTCCTGAGCCTGGTCTGCCTCGCGATGGGCTCGGTGACGTCGTACGCGCGGAGCAAGGGCGAGCAGCTCGGCTTCAACGCCAAGACCGGGCTGGCCGAGCGGCCCGACCGGCTGGTCGGGCTCCTGGTGCCGGTGTTCTTCGGCGACCTGTTCGGGATCCCGTGGCTCTACGAGATCGCACTCTGGCTGATCGCCGCCCTGAGCACGATCACCGTCATCCAGCGGATCCTCCTGGTCCGCCGCCAGGCCCTCGCGGCGGTCGCTCCGACCAGCGGTCCGGAATCGGCCTGAGCAGCGCCAGACGACTAGCATCAAGGGCATGGCTGAGCAGCACCCCGAGGACACTCACGAGACTCCCGTCACCGGCACCACCCGCGTCAAGCGAGGGATGGCGGAGATGCTCAAGGGCGGCGTCATCATGGACGTCGTCACGGCCGAGCAGGCCAAGATCGCCGAGGACGCCGGCGCCGTCGCGGTGATGGCGCTCGAGCGGGTGCCGGCCGACATCCGGGCCCAGGGCGGAGTCTCGCGGATGAGCGACCCCGACATGATCGACTCGATCATCGAGGCGGTGTCCATCCCGGTGATGGCCAAGGCGCGGATCGGCCACTTCGCCGAGGCGCAGGTGCTGCAGAGCCTCGGGGTCGACTACATCGACGAGTCCGAGGTCCTCACGCCCGCCGACTACGCCAACCACATCGACAAGTGGGCGTTCACGGTGCCGTTCGTGTGCGGTGCCACCAACCTCGGCGAGGCGCTGCGTCGGATCACCGAGGGGGCGGCGATGATCCGCTCCAAGGGCGAGGCCGGCACGGGTGACGTGTCCAACGCCGTGACCCACATGCGGACCATCCGTCGGGAGATCCGTCGCATCGGTGCCCTGGAGGAGGACGAGCTGTATGTCGCGGCCAAGGAGCTGCAGGCGCCGTACGACCTGGTCAGGGACGTCGCCCGCCGCGGCAAGCTGCCCGTGGTGCTGTTCACCGCCGGCGGGATCGCGACGCCGGCTGACGCCGCGATGATGATGCAGCTCGGCGCCGAGGGAGTCTTCGTCGGCTCGGGGATCTTCAAGTCCGGCAACCCCGCCCAGCGGGCCGAGGCGATCGTCAAGGCGACTACCTTCCACGACGACCCCGACGTCGTCGCCAAGGTCTCGCGCGGCCTCGGCGAGGCCATGGTCGGCATCAACGTCGAGGAGCTCCCGCAGCCCCATCGACTGGCCGAGCGCGGCTGGTAGTCACCCGGGCGACCCCCCGCCACCCCTGGCCCGAACGGGTGGTGCCGGCGCCAGGTGGTCAGACCCGTCTCGACGAACGGCGGATTCACCGCGCGTTCACGGAACCGACATCGGCTCCGTGCGGTCTCATGGTCACCAGGTGCTCAATGGGGTGAGCATCACGAGGGGAAGGTCCACGGGGTGGCCCACACGAAGCGCGGTATGGCTTTCGGCCTGCTCGTCTGCGCGCTCGCAGCCGGTATCGGCGCGCTCCTGGTCACCGACCCGACAGGCGCGCACCTGGAGTTGGCGCCACTGTTCGTCGGTGCAGCGCTCGCGATCGCCTGGTCGCGCGCCGTCCGATCACGGTCCCGTCGCAACCGAGGCTGAGCCCTAGTCTGTGCCGGTGACCACTCGCCTCCCCATCGGCGTCCTGGCGCTGCAGGGAGACGTCCGCGAGCACCTGGTGATGCTGTCCGAGCTCGGCGTCGATGCGTTCGCCGTACGCCGACCCGAGGAGCTCGCGGCCTGCGCCGGCCTGGTGTTGCCGGGCGGGGAGTCCACGACGATGGTCCGGCTGGCCCGCACGTTCGACCTCCTCGAGCCGCTGCGGGAGCGGATCGCCGACGGGCTGCCCGCCTTCGGTACGTGCGCAGGGATGATCCTGCTCGCCGACCGTATCGTCGACGGCGTGGCGGGCCAGGAGACCATCGGTGGTCTCGACATCACGGTCCGGCGCAACGCCTTCGGTCGCCAGGTCGACTCCTTCGAGGAGGACATCCACCTCCACGGTCTCGACGAGCCGGTGCACGCCGTCTTCATCCGTGCGCCCTGGGTCGAGGCGGTCGGGGAGGGCGTCGAGGTGCTCGCCACCGTTGAGGCGGGTCCGGCCGCGGGTAAGATCGTCGGCGTCCGTCAGGGCCCGCTGATGGCGACGTCGTTCCACCCCGAGATGGGTGGCGGCATCCGGATCCACCGGCTGTTCGTCGACCTGGTCGCCCAGCACACCAGCGTGTAGATCGAGAGGTACTCCATGTCCGGCCACTCCAAGTGGGCGACCACCAAGCACAAGAAGGCCGTCATCGATGCCCGTCGCGGCAAGATGTTCGCCAAGCTGATCAAGAACATCGAGGTCGCCGCCCGGATGGGCGGGGGAGACCCCGGCGGCAACCCCACGCTCTACGACGCGATCCAGAAGGCCAAGAAGTCCTCGGTCCCCAACGACAACATCGACCGCGCGGTCAAGCGCGGCTCGGGCGCGGAGACCGGCGGCGCCGACTACCAGACCATCATGTACGAGGGCTACGGCCCCTCCGGCGTGGCGATGCTGATCGAGTGCCTCACCGACAACAAGAACCGCGCGGCCATGGAAGTGCGCACCGCCATGACCCGCAACGGCGGCTCGCTGGCCGATCCGGGCTCGGTGTCCTTCCTCTTCAACCGCAAGGGCGTCGTGATCGTGCCCGTCGCGCAGGAGGGCCGCACGGTCTCCGAGGACGACATCCTCGAGGCGACCCTCGACGCCGGCGCCGACGACGTCAACGACCTCGGCGAGTCGTTCGAGGTGGTCTCCGAGCCGACCGACCTGGTCGCCGTACGCACGGCGCTGCAGGCGGCCGGCATCGACTACGACTCCGCCGAGGCGTCCTTCGTGCCCGACATGCAGGTCGAGCTCGACGAGTCCGGTGCCGGGAAGATGTTCCGGCTGGTCGAGGCGCTCGAGGATCTCGACGACGTACAGAACGTCTACGCCAACTACGACGTCTCCGATGAGGTGATGGAGGCGCTCGACGCCTCGTAGCGGTCGGCGCCGCGCGAGTTTCGTCGGTCGGCCGACAAGTCTCGACCTTGGACGACGAAACTGCGTCGTCCAAGCACGAGTTTCGTCGGTCGGCCGACGAAACTCGACAGTCCGGGCTTGACCAACGCCTACGCCGTCCGCGACACCGACTCGACGCGTCCGAGTGCCGCAAAGGTGTACGTCGCGGTCGGCCCGTCCAGTTCACGACGCGCGTCGGGGGCGGCGCGCGCGACCATCCGGGCCACCGCGCGGTTGTCGGTGCTGCTGAACACCTCGATGTCCTCGACCCCGTGCGCGACGAGGTCGTCGATCACGGCCCGCGCGAGCGCCGTACCGACCCCGCGCCGTTGGTGCACGTCAGCGACCACGATCGCGATCTCGGCGACCGCCGGGTCGCGCAGTCGCGCCCAGAGCGCGTGCCCGACCAGCTCACCGTCGAGGAAGCCCAGCACGGCCCCGCCGCGCGGCCGCTCGGGGAGCAGCGCCGCGAGCAGCCGAGCCGAGGGCGGGCCGCCGACGCCGGTCAGGAAGCGGGAGTACGCCGAGGCGGGGGAGAGCCGTGTCAGGAACGCCGACAGCAGCTCATCGTCGGTGGGCCGGGCGGCGCGCAGCCGGGGCTCGGCGACCGTGGCCAGGCGCCTCCGCAAACCATGCACGGTGTTGCTCATGGGTTGCCTCCGGATCCTGCGATACTGTGTGTACGAACGATCGTACTATTTGTTTACAGCGCCGGACCACCCTCTTTTTCGAACGGAGCGCCATGACCGAGCCGAACCTCTCGTCAGACGGCCGGATCCGCCGGGGCGACGAGACCCGACGCGTGGTGCTGCGCCGTGCGGTCGACCTGGCCTCCGTCGAGGGGCTCGACGGGGTCACGATCGGTCGGCTCGCCCAGGAGCTGTCGATCAGCAAGAGCGGGCTGTTCGCCCACTTCGGGTCGAAGGAGGAGCTGCAGCTGGCCACGATCCGGGCGGCCCGTGCGATCTTCGCCCTAGCGGTCGTCGTGCCGGCCCGCGAGCAGCCGGCCGGGCTGGCGCGGCTGCGCGCCCTGCTCGACGGGTGGCTCGACTACTCCCGCGGTCGGCAGTTTCCGGGCGGCTGCTTCTTCGCCCGGGCCACCCACGAGTACGCCGCCCGCCCCGGGCCGGTCCGCGACGCGCTCGCGGAGGTGGATCGTGAGTGGCTGGAGTTGGTGGCGGCCACCGTCGAGGAGGCGCGGGTGCTCGGCGAGCTGCGCGATGTGGATGCGAAGCAGTTGGCCTTCGAGCTCGACGCCTACCTCGACTCGGCGAACCTGCGCTCGCTCCTCAAGGGCGACCAGCACGTCTACGACCTCGCCGAGCAGGCGATCGAGCGCCGGCTGGCCTCACTCACTGGCTGAACGGTCGGCCCGGGCCGAAGGCCGATGCGGCGAACCGGGCCGCGATCCGACGGTGGGCCTCGCCATCCGGGTGGAGGTTGTCGGGGAGCGGGAGCTCAGCGGCGTCCTGCTCGCCGTACAGCTGTAGCCCGTCGAGGTAGTGGATCGCCGGGGCCTCGCTGCTTCGCTGTTCGACGAGGCTCCTCAGCTCTTCGCGGATGACCTGGAGGGTGAGCTTCCCGGTCGCCACCTCGGCCGGATCGCCCGTCGAGACGAACACGACCTTGCCGTCGGCGAGCGCGGTGGGGTCGAACGCGCCCGGACCCGGGACCTCCTCGTGCATGGGGCACAGCAACGGCGACACGACCAGCAGGGGCGCGTCGGGGTGGCCGTCGCGGATCGTGTCGAGGAAGCCGTGGACCGCAGGCGTGAATGCCCTACGGCGCATCAGGTCGTGGTTGACCAGGTTGATGCCGATCTTGACGCTGACCAGGTCGGCCGCGGTGTCGCGCATCGCCCGGGCAGTGAAGGGGTCGAGCAGGGCATTGCCGGAGAGGCCGAGGTTGACCAGATCGACACCGCCGGCGCGGGCGGCGAGCGCGGGCCAGGTGCTGCTCGGACCGTCGGCGTTCGAGCCTTGGCTGATCGAGCTCCCGTGGTGCAACCACACTCTCCGGCCCTGCGGGACCGGCTGGATCGGCGCGTCGGTGCGCAGCTCGACCAGCCGCACTTCCTCGCTCCACGGCAGCCAGAGCTCTACGACCTTGTCCCGCGCCGGGAGTCCGACGAATCGTGCTGTCCCGGCTTCGCCGTGCCGGGTCTCGACCGAACCGGTCGCGAAGCTGGTCACGATCACGTCGCCCTCGGGCTGTGTCGTCTGCGCCACGAGTTCGCCGTCCACCAGCAGGTCGTAGGCGCAGTCGGGGCGGGGCGGGACCTCGGCGTACGTGCGGGCGGTCCGCACCGTGTCCAGCTCCACCGTGCTCGCCGCGGTACGGAAGACGAGTCGTACGCCGGCCGCCTGCGCCTCCGCTGACAGCACACCGGGATCTCCCGATTGGACCCGCGCGGCTGACGGCAGCCGGTGCGGGAGCAGGCCGCGGTCGGTCTCCTCGAGTTGCAGTGCCCCGCGCACGAGGTCGGCGGTGATCGGGGTCGTGATCGGCGTCGACGTCCACTCCATGTCCACACCTTTACCCATCCGGGTGGATCCACGAGGGCTGTGGAGGGCCGGATGCGGACGAGGGGCCTGGGTGTCAGGGTCGGGACATGGCGGCGACGAGCGTCCCACTGTGGGTGGCGGTGACGATCGCGGTCGGCTCACCGCTGCTGGCGTTCCTCGGTCTGCTGCTCGGGCAGCTGGTGACCCGGCGGACGGCACGCGAGCTGGACACCCGGTGGCAGCGGGAGGAGACGATGCGGCTGCTGAGGTGGGCGGCCGACCACGCCGCGCGTACGGACGCTCAACTGGCTCGGCTCGGGGTGGCCGCCCTCGAGGCGCTGAGCGAGTCTCCACTGGTGCAGGCAGCCGACCAGAGTCTGCTGAAGTCCGTGCTCCGCATCGTCGTGGACGAGAAGTACCATGGCAGCGCCCGGAACGGAGGAGCGGCATGACGCGTCGACGGATCGTCACCGGAGTGCAGGTCTACGCGGCCCGGGTCATCGTCAAACGGGCCGCCATGGGCATCGACACCGTCGATGCGCACATCCTGGCGGTGGCCAATGCGACACAGATCGGCGACACCGACACCTTCGAAGCGGTTTGGGAGGAAGAGACCGTCTGAGCCTGGATCCACCGCGTGTCGCGGCAGGTCGAGGGGGTCGGCCCGGTTAGCGTTCATGCGAACACCTGTTCGGATGACGGAGGCTCCCTCAATGCGCGTGCTCGGCATCGATCCCGGGTTGACCCGGTGCGGGGTGGGCGTGGTCGAAGGGGAGACCGGGCGGCCGCTCCGGCTGGTCGACGTCAACGTGGTGCGCACCTCGGCCGACCTCCCGGTCGCCCAGCGGCTGGTCAGCATCGAGCGCGCACTCGATGCCTGGATCGAGGAGCATCGGCCCGACGTCGTGGCGGTCGAGCGGGTCTTCGCGAGGTCTGACGTCAGCACCGTGATGGGTACGGCGCAGGCCAGCGGGATCGCGATGGTGTGCGCGGCGCGGCGCGGGATCACGGTCGCGACCCACACGCCCAGTGAGGTCAAGGCGGCGGTCTCCGGCAACGGGCGGGCCGACAAGGCCCAGGTCGGGCTCATGGTGACCCGGATCCTCCGGCTGGAGTCCACGCCCAAGCCGGCCGACGCCGCCGACGCCTTGGCGCTGGCGATCACCCACATCTGGCGCGGTGGCGCCCAGGCCCGGATAGACGCGGCGTTGGCCGCCGCAGGCACCGTAGGGAGGCGGCGATGATCGCGTTCGTGAAGGGCCCGGTGGCCCAGGTGACCCTGTCCAGTGCCGTCCTGGAGGTCGGGGGAATCGGTCTCGAGCTCATGTGCACCCCCGGCACCCTGGCCACGCTGCGCACGGGTCAGGTGGCGACGCTGCCGACCAGCATGGTGGTGCGTGAGGACTCGCTGACCCTGTTCGGCTTCCTCGACGACGACGAGAAGGCGGTCTTCGAGCTGGTCCAGACGGCCTCGGGAGTCGGTCCCAAGCTGGCGCAGGCCATGCTCGCCGTGCTCGATCCCGACACCCTGCGGACCGCCGTTGCCTCCGACGACGTCAAGACGCTGACCAAGGTCCCCGGGATCGGCCAGAAGGTCGCGCAGCGGATCATCCTCGAGCTCAAGGACCGGCTCGGTGCTCCGGTCGCCGTGGCTCGCAACGGCCTCGCGCCGGCCCAGGAGACCTGGCGCGACCAGGTGCACCAAGGGCTGACCGGCCTGGGTTGGCCGGCTCGCGAGGCCGAGCGTGCCGTGGACGCGGTAGCCGACCAGGCCGGCGAGCGGCCCGACGTCGGCGCGCTGCTGCGCGCGGCCCTCCAGACGCTGAGCCGCACATGACTCGCGACCTGACCCGCGACCTGACCTCGGCGGAGGCCGAGCCCGACGAGCGCGCGATCGAGGCGGCGCTCCGACCACGCTCGCTCGACGAGGTGATCGGTCAGCAGCGAGTGCGCGACCAGTTGGGGCTGGTCCTCGAGGCGGCGCGGCTGCGCAACCGGGCACCCGACCACGTGCTCCTCTCCGGCCCACCCGGCCTGGGCAAGACCACCTTGGCGATGATCATCGCCGCGGAGGTCGGAGCGCAGTTGCGGCTGACCAGTGGTCCGGCCCTGACCCACGCCGGCGACCTCGCGGCCATCCTGTCCGGGATGAACGAAGGCGATGTCCTCTTCATCGACGAGATCCACCGGATGTCGCGGGCCGCCGAGGAGATGCTCTACCTCGCGATGGAGGACTTCCGGGTCGACGTGGTGATCGGGAAGGGGCCGGGGGCCACCGCCATCCCGCTGGAGATCCCGCCGTTCACGATGGTCGGCGCCACCACCCGCGCGGGGCTGCTGCCCAGTCCGCTGCGCGATCGGTTCGGCTTCACCGGTCACCTCGAGTTCTATGCCGACGCCGATCTCGACCTGATCGTGCACCGCTCGGCCGGGCTGCTCGGCGTACCCACCACTCCCGAGGGCGCGGCCGAGATCGCCTCTCGCTCCCGCGGCACGCCGCGGATCGCCAACCGGCTGCTGCGGCGGGTCCGCGACTACGCCGAGGTCCGCGCCGCCGGCACGGTCACCCTCGAGGTCGCGCATGCCGCTCTCAACCTCTACGAAGTGGACCGGCTCGGGCTGGACCGGCTCGACCGAGGTGTTCTCGACGTGCTGTGCCGTCGCTTCGGCGGCGGTCCGGTGGGCCTCTCCACCCTCGCGGTCGCGCTCGGCGAGGAGCGCGAGACGGTCGAGGAGGTGGCCGAGCCGTTCCTGGTCCGACAGGGGTTCCTCGCCCGTACGCCGCGTGGCCGCGTCGCCACCGCCGCCGCCTGGCAGCACCTCGGGCTCGCCCCCCCGGCCACCCCGGAGCCGACGCTGTTCGAGGAGTGATCGACTCAGCGCGCACGACTGGTCCACGGACAGTGCAGACCATGCGCCGGAGAAATGCACCGATCCCACCGCGCGCCCGTAGACTTCCCCCTCGTGCAAGAAATCGTCCCGGTGCTCACCCTGGTGGGCTTCGCGCTCCTGCTCTGGCTGCTTCTCGTGCGGCCTCAGGCCCGTCGGCAACGGGAACTCGCACGCATGCAGTCCTCGTTGGAGGTGGGGGACGAGGTGATGCTCACCTCGGGCGTCTTCGGCATCGTCCGTACCCTCGACGACACCGTGGCTCAGGTCGAGATCGCCGACGGGGTGACCATCCGGGTCGCCCGCGCCGCGGTCGGCCAGGTGGTCCCGGGCGACGAGAGGCCCGACGACGCGCCCACCGCTGATGGGGAAGCACCAGAGGAGAACTGAGAATGGCACGCAAGACCGCGCGGCCCGGACGCACCCTGGTGGTGTTCTTCCTCGGGCTGGCGATCGCCTTCGGGCTGGTGGCCTTGGCCGGCACCTGGAAGCCCGAGCTGGGCCTGGACCTCCAGGGCGGCACGAGCATCCGGTTGACCCCGAAGGGCAACCCCAGCGCCGAGTCGCTCAACGAGGCCCGCAAGATCATCGACCAGCGCGTCAACGGCTCCGGCGTCGCCGAGGCCGAGGTGACGGTGCAGGGCAACCGGTTCATCGTGGTCGAGATCCCCGGTAGCAATGAGCGCGACCTGGTCGACACCGTGAAGCGGCAGGCACAGCTGCGCTTCCGCGTGGTCGCCTGCTCCGACAGCAACCCCGGCCCGTGTGCGGCCGGCGCGCCGGCCACCCAAGACCCCACCGCGCCGCAGTCCGAGCCCGGCGTCGGGGTCACCGCCCCGGCCTCGCCGAGCCCGGGCGAGAGCACGGCGCCGTCCGACGCCCCCACCGAGGCGCCGTCCGACGCGGCCACCCCGACCGACCCGGCGAGCCCCTCCGGGTCGGCCAACCGGGCGCCGGCCAACTACTCCGACACCGAGAGTCCGAGCCCGACCGACGGCGGATCCGATTCGGCTCCGCCCTCGACCGACCCGAGCGACACCGCGACGACCGACCCCAGCTCGGGGCTGACGCCGTCCAACGCCCCGACCCCCGCGCCCGAGGGCGGCCCCGACGTCTCCAAGCCGCTTCAGTGGATCGACGCCCCCAACCAGGAGGCGATCGACGCGTTCAACGCCTTCTCGTGCCCCACTGATGGCTCGCCGGCCAACGTCGTGGACGACCCCGACAAGCCCCTGGTCACCTGCGAGTACGACGCCGAGAGCGGCTTCTCGCAGAAGTACCTCCTCTCGGCGGCGCTGATCGAGGGCACCGACCTCGACAACGCCCAGGCCGCGATCCCGCAGGGCCAGGTCAACTACGTGGTCCAGCTCGACTTCAACGGTGCGGGCACCAAGGCGTTCACCGAGATCTCGAAGGCGCTCGTCAACACCGACAAGCAGTTCGCCATCGTGCTGGACGGCCAGGTCATCTCCGCCCCGACCATGAACGGCCTGATCACCGACGGCCGTCCGCAGATCGAGGGTAACTTCACCCAGGCCACGGCGCAGAGCCTCGCCACCAGCCTCAAGTTCGGCGCGCTGCCGGTCTCGTTCGCCGACTTCAGCGTCGAGACCATCGGCCCGTCGCTCGCCGGTGACCAGTTGCGGGCGGGCATCACCGCGGGCCTGATCGGCCTGCTGCTGGTGATGATCTACTGCCTCATCTACTACCGCGGCCTCGGCATCGTCGTGGTCTCGTCGCTGGTCGTGGCCGCCGCCGCGACGTACGCGATGGTGCTGCTGCTGTCCAAGACCGCGAACTTCACGCTGACCCTGCCCGGCATCGCGGGTCTGATCGTCGCGGTGGGCATCACCGCCGACTCGTTCATCGTCTACTTCGAACGCATCCGTGACGAGATGCGCGAGGGCCGGTCGATGCGGGTCGCGGTCGAGGCCGGCTGGGTGAGAGCACGGGCCACCTGTCTGGCGGCGGACGCCGTCTCACTGCTGGCCGCCGTGGTCCTCTACATCTTCGCGGCCGGAGTGGTGCGCGGCTTCGCGTTCGCGCTCGGTCTGTCCACGATCATCGACCTCGTGGTGTTCTTCTGGTTCACCAAGCCCCTGGTCTCGGTGCTGGCGCGGTACAAGTTCTTCAACGGTGGCGGCAAGCTCTCCGGGCTGAGCGCGGAGTCGCTGGGCATCGACAAGATCACCGCTGATCGACCGCGGGTGGCGACCGCCACTCGGTCGAGCGCCCGCGGGGCGGCAGAGGGAGGCACGGTCTGATGGGCAAGGTCAGCAGGCTCGGCAACGACCTCTATACCGGCAAGAAGTCGATCGACTTCGTCGGCCGCAAGTGGCTCTGGTACTCCATCTCCGGGGCGATCGTGCTGGTGGCGATCCTCGCCCTCGGCTTCAAGGGGCTCAACTACGGCATCGAGTTCACCGGCGGCACCCAATACAAGGTGGGCAACCTCGACTCGTCGGAGGTGACCCAGGACAACGCCGACGCCGTCCGCGACGCCGTCGGCGGCCTCGGCATCGAGGCCGCGAGCCAGCCGGTGGTCACGACCTCCGGCAACAGTTCGATCCTGGTGCAGACCGAGGAGCTCACCAACGCCGAGAGCGACGAGATCACCCAGGTTCTCATCGACACCCTCAACGTCACCACGGACGACATCTCTCAGGACCAGATCGGCGCCAGCTGGGGTGACGAGGTCCGGGATCGCGCGATCCTGGGTCTGGTCGTTTTCCTCATCCTGGTCGTGCTCTTCATCTGGGCCTACTTCCGAGAATGGAAGATGTCGGTCGCCGCCATCGTGGCGCTCGCCCACGACGTCATCATCACCGTCGGCGTCTATTCGCTGTCCGGGTTCGACGTCACACCGGCGACGGTGACCGGACTGCTGACCATCCTCGGCTTCTCGCTCTACGACACCGTCGTGGTCTTCGACAAGGTCCGCGAGAACACCAAGAACCTGCGGTCCTCGCGCACGACGTACGCTCAGGCCGCCAACCTCGCGGTCAACCAGACGCTGGTGCGATCGATCAACACCTCGGTGGTGGCGCTCATCCCGGTCGGCGCGATCCTCTACGTCAGTGCGGTCCAGCTGGGCGCAAGCTCGCTCAAGGACCTCGCGCTCGCGCTGTTCGTCGGTATGGCCGCCGGCGCCTACTCCTCGATTTTCATCGCCACCCCGCTCCTGGTGCAGCTGAAGTCGAACGAATCGGAGATCGTGCTGGCCGAGCGCCGGGCCAAGGCCCGGGAGCGCCGCAACGTCGACCGCTACGCCGCGGTGCCGTCGTTCAGCGAGGACATGGCGATCGCCGACGAACCGGACGGCGCGCCGACGCGCGGTGGGGTGCTGGTCGACGACTCCGACGAGTACCACGATCTCGACGACTACGACGAGCCGCGGCCGGGTGCGGCCCCCGAGGCGATGGGCAAGGGCCGGACCGTGCCGACCACCCAGCGCCCGGTCGGCCAGAGCCCGGCTTCTGGTCGGCAGCAGCCCACCCGGCAGCCACGCTCCAAGCGCAAGTGACCGGCTCGGCCGCCGGTCGGGCGGGAGACGCGCTGGAGCGACTCGTCGTCGACGTACCCGACTTCCCCGAACCCGGGGTGGTCTTCAAGGACATCACGCCGCTGCTGGCCGACCACGCCGGCTTCACGGCCGTGATCTCCGCACTGGCCGACCACGGGCGTGACGAGACCGGCGCCACGTCGGTCGACAAGGTCGTCGGCATGGAGGCGCGTGGCTTCATCCTCGCCGCTCCCGTCGCGCTCGCTCTCGGCTCGGGCTTCGTCCCGGTTCGCAAGGCCGGGAAGCTGCCGCGAGCGACGCACGCGGTGTCCTATGCATTGGAGTACGGCGAGGCCACCCTCGAGCTGCACCGCGACGCCATCGCGCCGGGCGAGCGGGTGCTGCTGGTCGACGATGTGCTGGCCACCGGCGGCACCGTCGCGGCCACCCGTGCGTTGGTCGAGGAGTGCGGAGGCACCGTCGTCGGTGTTGCCGTGCTGATGGAGCTGAGCTTCCTGCCCGGCCGAGCGACCATCGGCGACCTGCCGTTGGCGTCCCTGCTCGTCATCTGATGCCGACACGGGCGCGTAGGCTGGGTAAGTGACCGAGGAGCGCACCGAGCAGCGCGCCGCCCGGGCACCCGATGCGAGTGAGGAACGCACTCCCGACCAGGAGCGCGAGAAGCCGGCAGAGCGGGTCCGAACGCGGCGCAACTCGGCACGCGCCGAGGAGCGCGGCGAGGGTGCGCCAGCGAGCCCGGGTCCGGTCAACACTCGGTCGATGCGGGCCCGGCTGGCCCGCGTCGCGACCCGAAGCCAACCCGGCAACCCGGTGCTGGACCCGCTGTTCCGTGCGGTGCGCACCAACCATCCCAAGGCCGACCTCGCATTGCTCGAGCGCGCGTACGACACCGCCGCCGAGATGCACGGCACCCAGATGCGCAAGAGCGGTGACCCCTACATCACCCACCCGCTCGCGGTGACCACGATCCTGGCCGACATCGGCATGACCGAAGCGACTCTGGTGGCCGCGCTGCTGCACGACACGGTCGAGGACACGTCGTACACGCTCGAACAGGTCCGCAAGGACTTCGGCGACGAGGTCGCCCAGCTCGTCGACGGCGTGACGAAGCTCGACAAGGTCAAGTACGGCGACTCCGCGCAGGCGGAGACCATCCGCAAGATGATCGTCGCGATGTCGCGCGACATCCGGGTGCTGGTCATCAAGCTCGCCGACCGGCTGCACAACATGAGGACCCTGCGCTACGTCCGGCAGGAGACCCAGGAGCGGGTCGCCCGCGAGACCCTCGACATCTACGCGCCGCTGGCCCATCGGCTCGGCATGAACACCATCAAGTGGGAGCTCGAGGACCTCGCGTTCGCGACCCTGCATCCCAAGATCTACGACGAGATCGTGCGGATGGTCGCCGAGCGCGCGCCGTCGCGCGATCAGTTCCTGGCCGAGGTGATCACCGAGGTCGAGAAGGATCTGCGCGAGGCCAAGATCAAGGCGACGGTCACCGGCCGGCCCAAGCACTACTACTCGATCTACCAGAAGATGATCGTCGGCGGTCGCGAGTTCTCCGACATCTACGACTTGGTCGGCATCCGCATCCTGGTCGCCGACGACCGCGACTGCTACTCGGTCCTCGGCGTGCTGCACTCGCGCTGGAACCCGGTCCTCAACCGGTTCAAGGACTACGTCGCGATGCCGAAGTTCAACATGTACCAATCGCTGCACACCACGGTGATCGGGCCGCAGGGCAAGCCCGTCGAGATGCAGATCCGCACGTTCTCCATGCACCGCCGGGCCGAGTACGGCGTGGCTGCGCACTGGAAGTACAAAGAGGACGGCCGACAGGGCCTCGACACCGAGAAGCTCGGCGATCTCGACGACATGACCTGGGTCCGCCAACTGCTCGACTGGCAGAGCGAGGTCGAGGATCCCGGCGAGTTCCTCGAGTCGCTGCGCTTCGAGATCAACCGTGCCGAGACGTATGTGTTCACGCCGCGCGGCGACGTCATCGCGCTGCCGTCGGGCGCGACCCCGGTCGACTTCGCGTACGCCGTACACACCGAGGTCGGGCACCACACCATCGGCGCCCGGGTCAACGGCCGTCTGGTACCACTCGAGTCGACCCTCGAGAACGGCGACGTCGTCGAGGTGTTCACCTCGAAGGCGCAGAACGCCGGCCCGTCGCGTGACTGGCTGGCCTTCGTCCGCTCACCGCGCGCTCGCTCCAAGATCCGCCAGTGGTTCACCAAGGAGCGGCGCGAGGAGGCGATCGAGCAGGGCAAGGAGCAGATCGCCAAGCTGATGCGCAAGGAGGGGCTGCCGCTCAAGCGGCTGATGTCGCACGAGTCGCTGACTCTGGCCGCCGCGCACTTCAAGATCGCCGACGTCTCCGCGCTCTACGCCGCGGTCGGAGAGGGCAACCTCTCCGCGCAGGCCGTCGTACGTCGCGTGATCGAGGAGCACGGCGGCACGGAGGGCGCGTCCGAGGATCTCGCGGAGGCGGTCACGATCACCGGCCGCCGCGGCCGGTCCAAGACCACCAGCGGCGGCGACGCCGGCGTCATCGTCAAGGGTGCGCCGGACGTCTGGGTGAAGCTGGCCAAGTGCTGCACGCCGGTGCCGCCCGACGAGATCCTCGGCTTCGTCACCAAGGGTGGTGGCGTCTCGGTGCACCGGCAGGATTGCACCAACGCCGCCGAGCTGCGCAGCCAGCCCGAGAAGCTGCTCGACGTCGAATGGGCGCCGACGGGGCAATCGACGTTCCTGGTCAACATCCAGGTGGAGGCGCTCGACCGCGCGCGGCTGCTCGCCGACATCACGATGGTGCTCTCTGACGCACACGTGAACATCCTCAGCGCCAACCTCCAGACCACCCGCAACCGCGTCGCCAAGAGCCGGTTCACCTTCGAGATGGCCGAGGCCAAGCATCTCGACACCGTGCTCAAGGCGGTCCGCTCGGTGCCGGGGGTGTTCGACGCCTACCGCGTGACCCAGTGAGGGGCCGCTGGTCGCTGCTGGCTCTGGCGATCGTCACCGAGGTGACCGGCACGTTGGCGCTGCGTGGCGCGCAGGATCACTCATGGCTCTACGCCGTGACCGCGGTCGGGTACGTCGTCTCGTTCTTCGCGTTGGTGCGGCTGCTGCAGAGTGGTCTTGCGCTCGGCGTGGTCTACGGGATCTGGAGTGCCCTGGGGGTCGCGGCGACGGCGGCCCTCTCGACGGTGCTGTTCGGCGAGGCGTTCACGGGGCTGATGGTCATGGGTCTGGTGCTGATCGTCGGTGGGGTGGCCCTGGTCGAGGCCGGCTCGCACCCGGCTGCCGAGGACGCGTCGTGAGTTGGGTCTTCCTGATCGTGGCGATCCTGACCGAGGTGGCGGCGACGCTCTCACTTCGCGCGGCCGCGTCGGGACGGAGGGCGTGGTACGTCGTTGTGGTCAGCGGGTACGTCGTCTCGTTCGTCCTGCTCGCCCGAGCGCTGGCGGAGGGGATGGGGATCGGCGTGGCCTATGGCATCTGGACCGCCGTCGGCGTCGCGCTGACCGCCGTACTCAGCAAGGTGCTGTTCGGCGAGCCACTCACCCGCATGATGGTGGGCGGCATCGCCTTGATCATCGCTGGCGTACTGCTGTTGGAGACCGGCGGCCACTAGCCACGATCCGTGGCCGCCGGCCTCCGCCGCTCAGCGGCCCGCTCGGAAGACCAGCCAGGCGTAGGTCATCCGCAGCGACTGCCCCTTGGTGAACTCATCGAGGCACGGGTCGTCGCCGTAGCTCATGAAGTTGTGCACAGGGTCGGTCCCGGGCTGGGCACAGGTGTCCAGGGCCTCGTCGCACTCGAAGATGTTGTCGCCGTCGTTCTGGTACGCCGTGTCGGGGACCTCGTCTCCGGGGAAGTTGCAGCCGTTCTCGAAGGTGTGCAGAAGGTAGAGCCAGTGCCCGATCTCGTGGGTGGCGGTGTCGCCCTCGTTGTACGGCGCGGCCGCGCCGCCCGGCAGGCTGTCGTTGAGCAGCACCAGTCCGTCGAGCTTCAGGTCGCCTTCGTCCGGGAAGGTCGCATACCCGAGCAGCCCGTCGCCGAGGCCGGCGATGTAGACGTTGAGGTCTGCCCAGCCGCCACGGTGCAGCGCGGTCTTGGCCTCCTCGTCGTCGGTGTCGGTGGGCGGGGTCTCCTCGTCACCCGGGTAGCCCCAGTCGTACCAGTCGTCGTTCGCGGTCCGGTCGATCGACTTGAGGACGAACTTGAACGGCGTCCAGGCGGCGGTGGGGCTGGTCTTGCCCTTGAACCCGTCGTTGATGACCTTCATCTGCTGCCGGATCTGCGCGTTGGTCACGTCACCCGCGCCGTCGGACTGGGTGATGACGTGGACGTAGGTGTTGATCTTGACGTGCTTGGGCAGCCGCGGGTGGTGTCCGTGATGACCGTGGTGATGCCCGTGCCGCTTCCCGAGGACCAACTGACGGGCAGCCTTGCGGGCCTGCCGCGGAAGTGCCGCGATCCCGGCCTGCAACTGCTGCTCCATCGCGGCGGTCTGAGCGGCCGTCACCGAGTTCGGGTCGGTGCCGTCACCTCCGCCACGCTGCCGTGCGTCACTGTGCCCACTCGGGCAAGCTCCTGCCGACGCCGCCGAGGCGGCGCCGACACCTGCGGTCACCGGGCTTGCTGGACCGACCAGCCCGAGCGCGAGTACAGCTCCTCCGGTCGCCAGGGCGGCCACCGACTTCTTCGATCGTGAGACGCGCATGCCCCACATCCCTCCCAGTCGAGGTTGGGTCGGGGGTCGGCGGCCAGCTCGTCGGGACGCCGGTGTCCCCCGATCTGTTCACAGGTCAGGCTCGCCCTGTCCGGCCGCCGAAGCAATCCCCTCGATCGGGGAAACCGTTTGCTTACGTCGACGGGACGCCGAGTCGGCGTTACTGACGTGCAGTAGCGCCGACTCAGCGGGTGGAATGCGTGTCGAGTCGGCGTTACTGACGTGCAGTAGCGCCGACTCAGCGGCGCAGGTCGATGATCGATCGTCGCTGGAGGCGGTCACGAGCTCGCTGGGCGCCGATGATCAGGCGTTCCTCGAGGTTGCGCCGCGGGCCGTAGACGTCGTGCTTCTCGAAGGCATCCACCACGAACCCGAGTTGCGACACCGCCTCGCGGCGCTCGCTGTCGTGCTGACGCTGTTCTGATGAGGTGTGCCACTCCACGCCGTCGTACTCCGCGATGTAGCCGAGCTCAGGGTTGCCAACGTCCACCCGAGCGATGAGGACGCCGTTCTCCCACACCTCAAGCTGGGGCTGCGGCGCGGGCAGCCCGGCGTCGATCCACCCGAGTCGGACGGCCGACTCGCCTGGAGACTCCGCTCGCCCGTCAGCCAGCAGTGCCAACGTGCGGAGGTTGATCACCCACCGCTGTCCGCGGAACCGCTCGATGCCGGCGAGGAACTCGTCGACTGAAAAGACGCCTAGCCGCAGCATCTGGTCCATGCCGGCCAGACTGCGTTGTCGGGACGGTACGCGACCGAGGTCCCACGTCGTCCGCAAACTGGTCGTGACAGGCAGTCCGTGGATCTCGGTGATGTCCTCGGGAAGCAGATTGCGCTCGCCACTCAGCGTGAGACCGTTGCGAAGTCGTCCTCGATCGGACGGGCGGAACAGTTGCAGCGGCATCACGGTCAGGTGCTCGTTGGGCGCCAGCACCATCTCCGCGCCGTGCAGCCAGCCTGCGTGCCGGTCAACGATCACGCAGTCGTCCGGCATCACCAGGAACATGCACTGCGCCCGTAGGAGGATCGAGTCGGGGATCTGTGCCGCGACGTACACCCGCCGGATGGGTTGGCGAAGCGCTCCTGCTTGGCACAACTGAGTGAGCTCGTTGCGTGAAACGCCCTGCGCTTGTGCGACGGCGGCCGTGAACGGCGCGTCGAGCGGCAGGTTGCTGCTCGCGTCGAGGAAGGGTACGACGTCGTGGTGCTCGCTGCTGGTCACGCACCCGACCCTGGCGTCGACTCGATCTAGGCATCCAGGTCACCCGTCGCACCTGTGGATTGCCAGCTCGCCAGGCTGACCGGTGGACGCGATGTGGACGTTTATAGGCCCAAATCTCGCCTACTGACGTGCAGTAGCGCCGACTCGGCGTGGGTTAGGAGTAGTCGGCGCTGACCCGGCGGGCCATGTCGAGGAAGGATTGACGGGAGGCGAGGTTCTCTTCGAGTTCCTTGACCTTTTTGTCGTTGCCGGCGGTGCGGGCGGCTTCGAGGTCGGCCTCGACCTGGGCGATGGCGTTCTCGAGTTGGGTCACCATGTCGTCGGCGCGGGCGGACTTCTCGGGGTCGGACTTGCGCCACTGCTCGTCCTCGCGGGAGCGGATCGTCTGCTCCACGGTGCGCATCCGGCCCTCGAGCTCCTTGATCCGGTCGCGAGGCACCTTGCCCGCGGCCTCCCACCGGTCGGAGATCTCGCGGAAGGAGCGCTTCGTCGCGTCGAGGTCGGAGCCCGACTCCAGCGCCGGCAGCAGCGCCTCGGCCTCGACGAGCAGCTTCTCCTTCACCTCGGCGTTGGCGGCGAACTCGGCGTCGAGCGCGGCGTTGGTCGCGTCACGGGCACCGAAGAACTGGTCCTGCGCGCCCCGGAACCGTCGCCATAGCGCGTCGTCGACGTCCTTGGGTGCTGGGCCAGCGGCCTTCCACTGGCGCATCAGCTCGCGATAGCGACCGGCGGTCGGCCCCCATTCGGTGGAGTCGGCGAGTGACTCGGCCTCCTTGACGAGCCGCTCCTTGACGGCCCGAGCGGCATCGCGCTTCTCGTTCTGCTCGGCGAAGTGCGCCTTGCGGCGGCGGGTGTACGCCGTCCGCGCGCTCGAGAACCGCCGCCACAGGGCATCGTCGGACGCGCGGTCGATCCGGGGGAGTGCCTTCCACTCATCGAGCAACGCCCGCAACCGGTTGGCGCCGGCGCGCCAGTCGTTGCTCTCGGCCAACTTCTCGGCCTCGGCGACCAGCTTCTCCTTGGCCTCCTTGGCCTCGGCGGTCTTCTGGACCCGCTCGGCGCGGCGGGACTCGCGCTGAGCCTCGATGACCGGACGCAGCGCCTCGAGCCGAGTGGTGAGGGACGCCAGGTCGCCGACGGCGTTGGCGTCGGTCACCTGCGCGGACACCGTCTTGACCGACTCGAGCGCCTCCTCGGGCGACATCACGCCGGTCCGGATCCGCTGCTCGAGCAGCTCGACCTCGAAGGCCAGGGCCGCGAACCGCTCCGTGAAGAAGGCCAGCGCCTCCTCGGGGGTACCGGCGGGGTACTGGCCCACCGAACGTTCGCCGTCGGCGGTGCGGACGAAGACGTTCCCGTCCTCGTCTACGCGACCCCATTCGTGCACCGACCCCTGGCTCATCACTGCGGCATGGTAGTCAACTCCGGGGTGGTCACCTAAGCCCAGCGGCAACCGATGCGAGCCTGTGACCTGCTTTCGCCGGGTGTCCTCAGCACGGATAGGGTTGGCCGGTGCTGATCGCCGCCTTCCCCGCCGGGCCGTGGGGGACCAACTGCTACGTCGTGGCGACGGCTCCGGGCTCTGAGTGCGTGGTGATCGACCCCGGCATGGAGGCGACCGAGGGAGTTGCCAGCCTCGTGGAGCAACACCGGCTCAAGCCGGTGAGCGTGCTGGTCACGCACGGCCACGTCGACCACATGTTCTGCGTAGCTCCCGTCGCCGGGGGGTACGACGCCACTGCGTGGATCCACCCACGTGACCGGCATCTGCTCACCGACCCACTGGCCGGCATGTCGCAGAGCGCCCGGATGATGCTGGGCGGTGACTACACGTGGGACGAGCCCGACGACGTCCGCGAGCTCGGCGACCTGCAGGAGCTCGAGCTGGCCGGCATCAGGTTCGTGGTCGACCACACGCCCGGCCACACCGAGGGCTCGGTGACCTTCCGCTCGCCGTACCCCGACCTGGAGGAGTTCTCCGAGGTGATGTTCTCGGGCGACCTGCTGTTCGCCGGCTCGATCGGCCGGACCGACCTGCCCGGCGGCGATCATCCGACGATGCTGCGCAGCCTGGCCACCAAGGTGCTGCCGCTGGCCGACGACATCGTGGTGCTCCCCGGGCACGGCGAGCAGACCACCATCGGCCGTGAGCGTGTGACCAATCCCTTCCTCCAGGACCTTCCGAGCCCCCTCTGACGACTCGACGAAAGCACCATGTCTGACAAGCCCACCCCGCTCAGCGGGTTTCCCGAGCTGCTGCCCGAGCACCGCGTCGTCGAGCGGCAGGTGATCGCCAGCCTGTCGCGCTCCTTCGAGCTGCACGGCTTCGCCAACATCGAGACCCGCGTGGTCGAGCCGTTGGAGCGGTTGGCCAAGGGCGGAGAGATCGACAAGGAGATCTACGTCCTGCAACGGCTCCAGGCAACCCGCCACGGTGGAGCGGAGGCGCCTGAGCCCGCGCTCGGGATGCACTTCGACCTGACGGTGCCGTTCGCGCGCTACGTCCTGGAGCACGCCGGGAAGCTCGAGTTCCCGTTCCGGCGCTTCCAGATCCAGCCCGCCTGGCGTGGCGAGCGACCACAGGAGGGCCGCTACCGCCAGTTCACCCAGGCCGATATCGACATCGTCGGCCGCGACGAACTGCCCTTCCACCACGACGTCGAGGTCGTCCGGGTGATGGTGGAGGCGCTCGACGCGCTACCGCTGCCGAACCTCTCCTTCCAGGTCAACAACCGCAAGTTGATCCAGGGGTTCTACCGCGGCTTGGGCATCCCCGACGTCACGGCCGCCATCCGGCAGATCGACAAGCTCGACAAGGTGCCGGCCGAGGCGGTTCGAGCGCTCCTGGTCAGTGAGGCCGGTGCGACCGAGGAGCAGGCCGACCGCTGCCTCGAGCTCGCGACCATCCGCGTCGCGGACACCAGCTTCGTCGAGCGGGTTCGCGCGCTCGGGGTCGACGACGAACTGCTCGAGACCGGCCTGAGCGAGCTCGCTGCGGTCGTCGACGGCTGCCGCGAAGCGGTCAACGAGCACGTCAGGGTCGAGGCCAACCTACGCATCGCGCGTGGCCTCGACTACTACACCGGCACCGTGCTCGAGGTGTTCATGGCCGGCTACGAGCACCTCAAGTCGGTGGGCGGCGGCGGACGGTACGACGCGCTCGCGAGCGACGGGCGGACGACGTACCCCGGCGTCGGCGTGAGCTTCGGCGTCTCGCGCACGCTCATCCCGCTGTTCTCCGACGGCGTGCTCGCGCCCGGCCCGAAGGTCCCGAGCCGGGTGCTCATCGCGGTCGTCGACGAGGAGTCGCGGTCCGCCAGTGACGCCATTGCGACCTCCCTACGCAGGCGCGGCATCCCCACCGAGGTCGCCGCGAGCGCGCAGAAGTACGGCAAGCAGATCCGCTATGCCGAGCGCCGCGGGATCCCCTACGTCTGGTTCCCTGACAGCAACGAGATCAAAGACATCCGGAGCGGCGAGCAGCAGCCCGCCGACCCCGACAGCTGGACCCCGACCGAGGAGACAGAACAGTGATCCGCACCCACGACGCAGGCTCCCTGCGTGCCGAGCACGCGGGCCAGAGCGTGACGCTGGCCGGCTGGGTGGCCCGCCGCCGCGACCACGGTGGGGTCGCCTTCCTTGACCTGCGTGATGCCAGCGGGGTGGTGCAGGTCGTGGTCCGCGACGAGGCGGTGGCGCACCAGTTGCGCAGTGAGTTCTGCATCAAGGTCACCGGCGAGGTGAGCCTGCGTCCGGCAGGCAACGCCAACCCCGAGCTGCCGACCGGCGAGATCGAGCTGGTCACCACCGAGCTCGAGGTGCTGAGCCCGTCGGCGCCGCTCCCGTTCCCGATCGACGACGTCGGGTCGTCGGCCGGCGAGGTGGGGGAGGAGGCACGGCTCCGCTACCGCTACCTCGACCTGCGCCGGGCCGGTCCCAACCACGCGATCCGGCTGCGCAGCAAGGTCAACAAGGCGGCCCGCGACGTCCTCGACGAGCACGGCTTCGTCGAGGTCGAGACGCCGACGCTGACCCGCTCCACTCCCGAGGGCGCCCGTGACTTCCTGGTGCCGGCCCGGCTCCGGCCGGGCAGCTGGTACGCCCTGCCGCAGAGCCCTCAGCTGTTCAAGCAGCTGCTCATGGTGGCCGGCATGGAGCGCTATTACCAGATCGCGCGCTGCTATCGCGACGAGGACTTCCGCGCCGACCGGCAGCCGGAGTTCACCCAGCTCGACATCGAGATGAGCTTCGTCGAGCAGGACGACGTGATCGCTCTCGCCGAGGGCGTGCTGGCCGCGGTATGGAGGCTGGTCGGCTACGTCCTGCCTCGCCCGCTGCCTCGGATGACCTACGCCGACGCGATGGCGCGCTACGGCACCGACAAGCCGGATCTCCGGATGGGTCTGGAGCTGGTCGAGTGCACCGCCTACTTCCAGGACACGCCGTTCCGGGTGTTCCAGGCGCCGTACGTCGGCGCGGTGGTGATGCCCGGCGGCGCGAGCCAGCCGCGCAAGCAGCTCGACGCCTGGCAGGAGTGGGCCAAGCAGCGTGGCGCCCGCGGCCTCGCCTATGTCCTGGTCCAGGAGGACGGCGAGCTCGGGGGACCGGTCGCCAAGAACCTCTCCGACGACGAGCGCGCCGGCCTGGCCGCGCAGGTCGGCGCCCAGCCGGGCGACTGTGTCTTCTTCGCGGCCGGGCTGCCCAAGCCGAGCCGTGCGCTGCTCGGCGCCGCCCGGCTCGAGATCGGTCGCCGCGGCGGTCTGATCGACGAGGACGCCTGGAGCTTCCTCTGGGTGGTCGATGCACCGCTGTTCGAGCCAGCCGACGAGGCGACCGCGGCGGGCGACGTCGCGGTCGGCGGTGGGCAGTGGACCGCCGTCCACCACGCCTTCACCTCGCCGCAGGACCTCGAGACCTTCGACCAGGACCCGGGCACGGCGCTGGCCTGGGCCTACGACGTGGTCTGCAACGGCAACGAGATCGGCGGCGGGTCGATCCGTATCCACCGTGAGGACGTCCAGAAGCGGGTCTTCTCGGTGATGGGGATCGAGGAGGCGGAGGCCCAGGAGAAGTTCGGCTTCCTGCTCGACGCGTTCACATTCGGCGCGCCGCCCCACGGTGGCATCGCGTTCGGCTGGGACCGGATCACCGCGCTGCTGGCCGGCGCCGAGTCGATCCGCGAGGTCATCGCCTTCCCCAAGTCCGGCGGCGGCGTCGACCCGCTGACCGCGGCTCCCGCGCCTATCACCCCCGAGCAGCGCAAGGAGGCGGGGGTCGACGCAGTGCCGGAGCCCCAGGAGGCTACGGAAGGTCACGAAACGGCCGACGCGGCCAGCTGACACATCGGCACAAAGCCTGGCTCCGGCTCGGGCCGTACGGCGCAAGGACGCCGGTCTGTTCGCCCGAATCTCGCAATATCTCCAGAGACAGACGCATTCGGCCAGAGGTTCTCGCGGAGGAAGAGACCCAACTGTTACCTCGCGAGGTAGTGGCCCGGGCTGTCAACTGGTTTACAGTCAGCCGCGTCGTCGCCCCCAAGGGCGTACTCGGTCGTGAACGGAGGTGGCTGTGGCCCTGGACCGCGGAGATCTCGTCGTCGAGGAGTCGACCGCCCTTTCCCACGACGAGGCGCACGAGTCCAGTACCACGACCAAGGAGATCGCCGGCAAGTCGCCGAGGCAGATCGCCTTCAGCCGGCTCCGTCGCGACAAGCTCGCCGTCTTCTGCACGCTGACCCTGGTCTTCCTGGTGCTGCTCGCGATCTGCGCCCCGCTGATCACCAGGTTCTTCGACATCTACTGGGACGTCAGCGATCCCAACGCCCCGAACACGACGGACGTACTCGACTTCGACGGCTACCCCAAGATCGGGCCGCCGTTCCACGGCTTCACGTGGGACCACCCGCTCGGCGTGGCGCCGCGCAAGGGCTACGACAACCTCGCTTACCTGCTCTACGGGCTGCGCACCTCGCTGGTGGTGTGCGTCCTGGCGACCGTCTTCTCCACGCTCATCGGCGTGGTGCTCGGGCTGGTGGCCGGCTTCTCCCGCGGCTGGCTCGACCGCGGCATCTCGTTCTTCACCGACCTGTTGCTGTCCTTCCCCTACCTGCTGGCGATGCTGGCGCTGGCGCCGATCATCACCTCGCGTTTCACCACCGACCTCGACATGCTCGCCAAGGCGCAGGTCATCTCGCTGATCAGCATCCTGGTGATCTTCGGCTGGATGGGTCTGGCGCGGTTGATCCGGGGGCAGGTGCTCTCGCTGCGCGAGCGCGAGTTCATCCTGGCCGCCGAGGTGATCGGCGTACCCACGCGACAGATCCTCTTCAAGGAGATGCTCCCCAACCTGGTCGCGCCCATCGTGATCTCGATCAGCCTCAGCCTGCCGGCCTTCGTGGCCGCCGAGGCCGGGCTCTCCTTCCTCGGCTTGGGCCTGACCGGCTATCCATCGCTCGGCAAGATGGTCGCCGATGCAACTCCCTACTACGCCGACTACGGCCTCTACCTCTGGCTGCCGGTCGGCGCCATCGCTCTGTTGACCCTCTCCCTGAACCTCCTCGGTGACGCGGTTCGTGACGCGTTCGACCCGAGGACTCGTCGCTGACCTCGGTCAGCGCGGCTGTGGCAACGATGCTCAACCAACGAAAGGTGACTAGGCAATGCGCCTGAAGAGATCGGCAGTGGCTGTAGCCACAGCCAGCCTGCTCGCGCTCGCCGCCTGTGGCGGCGGAGGCGACGACGACAGCGGCGGTAGTAGCGCCGGCGACAAGGTCGACAACGAGAACCTTGGCAACACGGGTAGCGGCACCGACCCCGACCGCCAGGGTCCGGTCACGATCGAGGGCGCCAAGGAGGGCGGCACCGTCAACGTGATCAGCTCTCCGGGCATGACCACGCCGATCGACCCGTCCGACCTCTACTACACCGACACCAACGCGATCATGACCTCGCTGGTGACTCGTGCGCTGACGCAGTACTCCTACGACGCGGACACCGGCCAGATGATCCTGGTGCCCGACCTGGCGACCGACCTCGGCACGCCGAACGACGACTTCACCGAGTGGAAGTTCACGCTCCGTGACGGCGTCAAGTGGGAGAACGGCCAGCCGGTGACGGCCGACGAGGTGATGTTCGGCATCGTCCGCTCGATGGACGGCAAGACCTTCCCCAACGGCCCCGGCCTCTACTACAGCAACCCCTACTTCCTCGGCGGCGAGGACTACAAGGGCCCCTACACCGACCCCGACGCCCAGCAGCAGGCGGTCTCGGTGGACGGCAACACCATCACCATCAAGATGGCCACGCCGTTCCCCGACTTCCCCTACTACGCATCGTTCCCGGCGATGGGCCCGATCCCGACCGACCCCGCGGTCAGCGACCCGGCGAAGTACGCCCAGCACCCGCTGGCGACCGGTCCGTACAAGATCGAGCAGTATACCATCGGCAAGTCGATGACCCTGGTCCGCAACGACCAGTGGGACCCCGCTACCGACCCGGCTCGTACGGCGTACCCGGACAGCTACGTGTTCAAGGTGGGCCAGCAGTCCGAAGCGATCGACCAGATCATGCTGGCCGACTCCGGTGACGGCAAGACCACCATCGCCTACGACGACGTCCTGGCGCAGGACTACCGCAAGATGGACGAGACCGGACGCCTGGTCACCGGCGGCCAGCCGTGCACCTACTTCTACGCGCTCGATCAGCGCAAGGTGCCGGACAAGTCGATCGCCGAGGCACTCACGTGGGCGATCCCCTACAACGACCAGATCGTGGCCACCGGCCTGATCCCGGACGTCAACGCAGTCGCGACCCAGAACCTCATGCCTCCGGGCGTCCCCGGCCGTGAGGAGTACGACCCGGTCGAGGGTCACGGTCCGTTCCAGACCGACCCGGAGAAGGCCAAGCAGATCCTGGCCGACAGCGGCAACGAGGGCTTCGAGATCAAGTTCCTGTTCTCGACCGACTCCGACGTCTCCACCGCGGGCAAGGACGTGCTCGTGAAGGGACTCGAGGCGGCCGGCTTCAAGGCGACGCCCGTGGCGACGACGCTGGCCGACAGCGTCGCCGACCGCGACGACGTCAACGGCGACATCAACATGCGCTCCTACGGCTGGTGCTCCGACTGGCCGTCTGGCGCCACCTGGGTGCCGCCGATCTTCCAGTCGACCGACCTCGAGGAGGTGGGCTTCGGCACCAACGAGGCGGCGTTCAACAACCCCGAGATCGACGCGAAGATCGACGCCGTGTTCGAGATGCCGGCCGAGGAGCAGCCGAAGGCGTGGAACGACCTCGAGAAGGAGATCATGACGACCTACCTTCCCGTGGTGCCGCGCTACTACGGCGGTGTCGTCCAGATGCACGGCTCGCAGATCGAGGGCATGGTCATCGACAACACCCTCGGCATGCCGTCGTTCCGCAACATCTGGGTGAACGCCGGCTGATCCGGTAGCGGTTCACATCCACATGTCCTCGCGTCGCCGGGGCGGGCCACTCGGTCCGCCCCGGCGACCGGGGTCCTGATCTGTTCGGAGGTCCCGAGGTGTTCGGCTACATCGTCCGCCGGCTGATATCGGCGTTCCTGGTCGTCGTCCTGACGTCCATGATGGTGTTCCTGCTCTTCTTCAAGGGGCCCTCCAATCCGGCGCAGCCGCTGTGTGACCTCAACGGCAAGTGCACCCCTGAGAAGCTCGAGCTCCTCACCGAGCAACTCGGCCTGAACGACTCGGTCGTCCACCAGTACGCCATCTTCGTGGGTGGGCTCTTCCACGATCGCGAGATCGACTTCGGCGCCACCTACCACTGCGACGCGCCCTGCCTCGGCATCTCCTTCCGCAGCCGCCAGGAGGTGACCACCGAGCTGGTCCAGAAGTTCCCGGCCACCCTCTCGATCGCGATCGGTGGCTCGATGATCTACCTGACACTCGGGGTGCTGCTCGGCACCATCGCGGCCCGAAAACGGGGGACCGTCACCGATAAGGGATTGGTCAGCTTCAGCGTCTTCGTCTCGGCGATCCCGTATTACGTGATCGCCCTGATGGCGTGGATCTACATATCCCTGCAGTGGAAGCTGATCGAGGACACCTCCTACCATCCGTTCACCCAGGATCCCGTGGCCTGGGCGAGCGGGCTGTTGTTGCCCTGGCTGGTCATCGGGATCACCTCCTCGACGGCGTACGCCCGATATACCCGTGGGCAGATGATCGAGACCCAGGGAGAGGATTACGTCCGTACGGCGGTGGCCAAGGGTGCCTCCGAACGTCGGGTCGTCACCCGGCACACGCTGCGTGCGGCGATCGTGCCGATCATCACGATCTTCGGGCTCGACTTCGCGTTCCTGCTGACCGGCACGATCTTCACCGAGGTGATCTTCCAGATCGACGGGATCGGGCGCTGGGGCATCCAGGCGCTCCGGTCACCGGTCGACTTCCCGGTGGTCTCGGCCACGGTGCTGGTCGGTGCGGTGATCATCGTGCTCGCCAACCTGATCGTCGACCTGCTCTATGCCGTCATCGATCCGCGGGTCCGGCTGGCATGAGCGAGTCGGCATGAGCGAGTCGGGCATCAACGAGATCGGCGCCATGGAGTTCGGCCGGTCGAAGGAGACTCCGCGCGAGGACCCCTTCCTCGTCGTGGAGCACCTCACCGTCCAGTTCCCCACCCACGACGGGCTGGTCCAGGCCGTCTCGGACCTCAGTTACACCGTTCAGCGCGGGCAGACCCTCGGCATCGTGGGGGAGTCCGGTTCCGGCAAGTCGGTCTCGTCGATGGCGGTGCTGGGGCTCCACAACCCCGCCTCCACCAGGCTGTCGGGCTCGATCCGGGTCGGCGGCACCGAAGTCATCGGCGCCACGCCCGAGACGCTCCGCGCACTCCGTGGCAACGACGCCGCGATGATCTTCCAGGACCCGCTCACGGCGCTGCACCCGTTCTACTCGATCGGCAAGCAGATCGCCGAAGCCGTGCTGATGCACAACAAGGTGCCGAAGTCCGAGGCCCGGCGCCGCGCGATCGAGCTCCTCGACCGGGTCGGCATCCCGCAGGCCACCAAGCGAGTGGACGACTACCCGCACCAGTTCTCGGGCGGCATGCGGCAGCGCGCGATGATCGCGATGGCGCTGGCCAACAACCCCCAGCTGCTGATCGCCGACGAACCGACCACGGCGCTCGACGTGACCGTCCAGGCCCAGATCCTCGACCTGCTCCAAGACCTCCAGCGCGAGTACGGCTCGGCGATCGTGATGATCACCCACGACCTCGGTGTGATCGCCGAGATCGCCGACGACGTGCTGGTGATGTACGGCGGGCGCGCGGTCGAGAGCGGGCCGACCAAGACGATCCTGACGCTGCCCGAGATGCCGTACACGTGGGGGCTGCTCAGCAGCGTCCCCGACATCACCGGCGACACCGACGTCCGGCTGGTGCCGATCCCCGGCATGCCGCCCAGCCTGCTCAACCCGCCGCAGGGCTGTGCTTTCCACCCGCGCTGCCCGCACGTCGACAAGGTGCCCGGCGACCTGTGCCGGACCACGCTGCCGGAGCTGGCCGAGGCCAGCCAGCCCGGCCACCTCAAGCGCTGTCACCTGGTCAACCCCGACGAGATCTACCTCAAGGAGGTCCTGCCCGAGACCGCTCCCGACCTGCTCGACCCGGAGACCGGGGAGGCCATCCCCGAGTTGCAGGAGCAGATCGACGAGATCCAGGGTGAAGCTCCATGACCGCCGCACCGCTCGACGAGACCGCCGCACAGACCGCTGCCGCGCACGCCAACGCCGCGCGGAACAACTCGGGGGACACCCTGCTCGAGGTCCGCAACCTCGTGAAGTACTTCCCGGTCCACTCCTCCGGCGTGATCCGGCGGGTCGTGGGCCATGTGCAGGCGGTCGACGGCGTCTCGTTCACGGTGCCCCGCGGCGGCTCGCTGGGGCTGGTGGGCGAGTCGGGCTGCGGCAAGTCGACGACGGGGCGGGTCATCACCCGGCTCTACGAGCCGACCGGTGGGCAGATGCTGTTCGAGGGCAAGGACATGGCCACACTCTCCAAGCGCGAGATGCTCCCGCTGCGCAAGGAGATCCAGATGATCTTCCAGGATCCCTACAGTTCGCTGAACCCCCGACACACGGTCGGCACGATCATCGGCATCCCGCTGCGCGTGCACAACGTGGTCCCCGAGAACAAGGTGCTCGATCGGGTCCGGGAGTTGCTCGAGGTGGTCGGCCTCAACCCCGAGCACTACAACCGCTATCCCAACGAGTTCTCCGGCGGCCAGCGGCAGCGGATCGGCATCGCGCGAGCCTTGGCGCTCCAACCCAAGCTGCTGGTCGCCGACGAGCCGGTCTCGGCGCTCGACGTCTCGATCCAGGCGCAGGTCGTCAACCTTCTGCAGGACGTGCAGCGCGAGTTCGGGATCGCCTTCCTCTTCATCGCCCACGACCTCTCCGTAGTGCGGCATTTCTGCCCCGAGGTCGCGGTGATGTACCTCGGCAAGATCGTCGAGATCGCCGATCGTGCGTCGCTCTACGACCATGCGGCGCACCCCTACACCCAAGCCCTGCTGTCCTCGGTGCCCGACGTCAAGCAGGCAGCGATCGGGGGCCGCCGCGAACGGATCCGGCTCACCGGCGACGTACCCAGCCCCATCGATCCGCCGTCCGGGTGCCGGTTCCGCACCCGGTGCGCGATCGCGCAGGAGATCTGCGCGCGGCATGAGCCTCCGCTGCTCCAGATCGGTCCGCGGCACAAGGTGGCCTGCCACTTCGCCGGCGAGCTCGGCCACCACCCGACCCAGCCGATCACCGCCCCGCTGTACGCCGAGGGGACGCCGAGCGCGCAGGCGGATGCCTTGACCGAGGTGTCCTCCGATGTCGGATTCGGCGACCGGTGGTTCGACCTGGCGGGCGGGGACGTCGTGGGCGCCAGGCGGAAGGTGACCGGTGGTACCTCGATTCAGGGCGAGGATCTCTCAGAAGAGGGCTGATAGCCAGGACGATCGACGGGACCGATGAAGCCAGCCCCCGAGACCAGATCGTTACCGCCTCGCGACTTGGAAAGAGGTCCGGGTCACATAGAGTGCGAAGGCGGATGGGGGCACAACCCTCGAGTTCGGGCTGCGAAAGGGAGACCAGGTGACGCTGACCGCATCGAACCTGGAGTCGCACAGCGACGACGACTTCATCGACCCTGAAGGCGACGAGCAGTCCGGCAAGGTCGATGTCCAGGGGCGGTCACCGCTCCGACTCGCCTGGGCCCGGTTCCGCAAGGACAAGATCGCGATGGCCGCGCTCATCGTGACGATCCTGTTCGCCGTCTGCGCGATCGCCTCGCCGATCCTGTCCAAGCTGGGGGTGCTCGACCCTTACACGTTCCACCCCGAGCTCCTCGACTACAGCACCGGCAACTTCCCCAAGGGCGCCGCCGGTGGGATCAGCATCCACCACCCGCTCGGCGTCGAGCCGCAGTCGGGTCGCGACGTGCTGTCCCGACTGATGCTCGGCACCACGCTGTCGCTGACCATCGCCATCTCGGCCGCCTTCATCACGGTCGCGGTCGGCACCGTGGTCGGCATCATCGCCGGCTTCAGTGGCGGCGTCACCGACAGCATCATCGGCCGGATCATCGACCTGACGCTGTCCTTCCCCAGCACCCTGATGCTGCTGGCCCTCTCCGGCGTCGTGGTCGACCGGATGAAGGACATCGGGGTCCCCAACGGACCCAACGGCGCCTTCGTCAACGGCTTCTACATCGTCATCGTGCTCTCGCTCTTCGGCTGGCCGCCGATCGCGCGGCTGATCCGCGGTCAGGTGTTCTCGATCCGAGAGCGCGAGTTCGTCGATGCGGCGATCCTGATGGGCGCCTCGAAGCGGCGGATCTACTTCAAGGAGATCCTGCCCAACCTGTGGGCCCCGCTCCTGGTCTACTTCACGCTGTTGATGCCGGCCTACGTCTCGGCCGAGGCCGCGCTCAGCTACCTCGGTGTGGGCATCAAGAACCCCACGCCCACGCTCGGCAACGTGCTCAGCGGCGCGCTGGACTTCGTCTACACCGACTTCTTCTTCTTCTTCATCCCGGCGGCGATCATCGCCACCATCGTCATCTCGTTCAACCTCCTCGGCGACGCGGCGCGAGACGCCCTGGACCCGAGGGCCGGCCGCTAGGCAGAGGCGGCCCCTCCACGCTTTCCACAGGAAAGAACCGCCGTACCACGGCGAGACACACCCCTCCGAAGGAGTAACAGATGGGAACCACTCGGAAGCGGCTGGTAGCAGCAGCCGCATCCATGGTCGTCGCCGTCAGCCTTGCCGGCTGCGGCGGTGGCGACGACAGCACGGGCGCCTCCGGGACCAACCAAGACCAGGAGCGCACCACGGCCACCAAGGGCGGGGACATCTACTCCCTGGAGCTGTCGGTGACCCAGACCCTGGACCCGCAGCGCACCTACACCGGACGTGACATCGCCAACGAGGGCCGCCTCTTCTCGCGCAGCCTGGTGATCTTCCCGTCGGGTGCGACCGACCCCAAGGAAGGCTCGACCCCGATCCCGGACCTCGCGACCGACACGGGTCAGTCCAACGAGGACGCCA
>ERZ761607.1070-NODE-1070-length-37235-cov-11.626600_pt1 | contig 37235 bp, 34 predicted proteins | sample MGYA00511164_ERZ761607 | MGnify/ENA primary metagenome ERZ761607 (study PRJEB28899, sample SAMN02445080) | bioreactor sludge metagenome | biome: EBPR sludge | place: Australia: Brisbane, Thorneside Wastewater Treatment Plant | collected 2011-06-22 ...
ACACGCGCCGCCGCGCCGCCCGTGGAGGCAAACGTCCGTTTGCCCCGCTCCCGGCGCAGACGCTTCATTCCGCCCGCGCCTCCCATCCAGGAAGACTCACGTCTTCCTCTACACGCGCCGCCGCGCCGCCCGTGGAGGCAAACGTCCGTTTGCCCCGCTCCCGGCACAGGCGCCCCATTTCGCCCGCGCCTCCAATCCAGGAAGACTCACGTCTTCCTCTACACGCGCCGCCGCGCCCCATCAGGGGAAGACCCGCGTCTTCCTATGTTTCCCCTTTTCGGTATGAATGTGATGCGGACAGCCTTTGTGCCGCGCTTGCCTGCCTGCGCGCTCACGGGGCGGGCTGCTTTTTCTGGCGGGGGGTGTTTTTCTTGATCTGGGAGAGGCGCTCGGCTTCGGCGCTGAGCTGCTCGTCCTGGTTCTTGAGCCAGATGTTCCAGTTCTTGGAGGGGTTGGCGCCGGTGTACTCGTAGGTGTCGAAGATGGCGCCGTTGCCCAGGGCGCGCGGGTCGCCCTCGTCCTTGAGCATTTGCATCATGCGGCCGCGCAGCTCGGCCATTTTTTCGGCAAAGGCGGGGTCGTTGGCCAGGTTGCGCACGCCGTGGGGGTCGTCGGTGAGGCGGTAGAGCTCGTCGGCGGGGCGGAAGCCGAAGCTGAGGTTATAGAAGTGCCCGCCGAGCAGCTTGATGACTTCCTTGGTGGGGCTGTCGTCGCAGTTGCCGTAGTTGGTCTCGGGGTTGCAGGCGGGCCAGCGCTCGGGGTGGTAGTTGTGGACGTAGAGGAACTCGGGCGTGCGAATGGCGCGCACGGGGTAGCCGAGGTTGTCCGGGCGGCCGAGGTCGTGGCGTTCCTTGCCGGCGAGCATGACATCGCGCCCTTCGATCATGCCGGATTTTTCAGAGCGCAGCAGGTTCGCGAGGCTGCGGCCGGTCATCTGCGGGTGGGGCTGGAGGCCGGCGAGCTCCATGAAGGTGGGGGCGATGTCGCGCACGTTGACGAAGTCTTCGATGACGCGGCCGGCTTTGATGACGCCGGGCCAGCGTGCGAGGAAGGGCAGGCGGAATCCGTCCTCGTGGATCTGGCCTTTGACATAGGGGAAGGGCATGCCGTGGTCGGAGGTGGCAATGATGAGGGTGTTGTCCAGCTCGCCGGCGGCCTCCAGCGCGGCGAGGGCGCGGCCGATGTGGCCGTCGGCCCATTCGACTTCGACGGCGTAGTCGGCGAGGTCGCTGCGCACGGCGCGCACGTCGGGGAAGTAGGGCGGCACTTGGATGTCCTCCAGCTTTTTGCCCAGACGCACGCCGGAGTGCAGCTCATAGGCGCGGTGCGGCTCCTGGAAGCCCATCCAGAAGCTGAAAGGGGCGTCCTTTTTCCGCCGGGCCAGGAAGGCCTCGAAGTTCTTCGCGTAGTCGAGCTTGCCGATGGCGGAGGCGGGCGGCTCGTTTTTGTGCTCGTCAAAGGAGGGGCCGGCGGGGTTGCGGGTGCGGCCGTGGTTTTTGTAGTCGCCGGGGCCCCAGCCTTTGCCGGTGAGGCCGACGCTGTAGCCCGCGGCTTCGAGGAGGTCGGGATACACCTCCCATTTGCGCGGGAAGATGCTGTTGTGGACGGAGAGCTCCTCGAGCTGCCAGGTGTTCCGCCCGATGAGGATGCTGGCACGGCAGGGGCTGCACTTCGGATTCGAGGTGAAGGCGTGGCGGAAGATCGCGCCTTCCCTGGCCAGGCGGTCGAGGTTTGGCGTCTTGATCCAGGTGTTGCCATAGGCGCCGACGCTGTCCCAGCTCATGTCGTCGAAGATGATGAAGAGGAAGTTCGGCCGCTTCTCCGCCGCATGGGCTGGAGGAAGCGCGGCGGCGAGGAGCAGGGCGAGGGTGGCGAGCAGTGTTTTCATAAAGCGCCCCATGCAAACGCCGCCCCGCGCGCGCTCTGTCAGCGCATCCGGAGCGGCTCAGGCGCGCCACTCCGGCACCGAGCGCGCGATGCGCCACATCATGCGGTCGAGCGCGGGGGCGGTGTCTTTGACGGGGTTTTCGCGGTCGCGGTAACGCGTGTTGGCCAGCACGGCCCAGCACAGGCCGGAGGCGGTGCGCACGGCCAGGGTGCTGGTGCCCGGCAGGCTGCCGCCGTGCCACCAGTTGGGGCGGGAGTTCACGCTCCACCCGCGGGCGTAGGAGGCGCCCTCCGACCAGGGCGTGGTCATGGCTTTGAGGCTGCCGCTTTTCAGCAGGTCGGCGGGTGCGGGAAAGCCGTCCACATGGGTGAGAAAGCGCGCCAGGTCCTCCGCGGCGGCCAGCCAGCCGCCGTGCGAGTCCATGCGCCGCACGTTCATGCCGGGGCGGTAGGGATCCTCGCCGCGCTGGCCGTGATAGACGACCTCTCTTTCGGCGCGCTCGGCGCGCGTGTTTCCCGCCAGGATCATGCCGGTGACTCCGCAGGGGTCGAGGACTTGGGCGCGCACATGCGCCTCATACGCCTCGCCCGTCACCGCCTCGATCACGCGCCCGAGCAGGCAGTAGCCGAAGTTCGAGTAGTCGTAGGTTTTGCCGGGCGGGTTCTCCAAAGCGATCCCGCCCAGCGTCCATTCGATGAGTTCCGCGTGGCTCATGCCGCCGTTTTGAAACATGGGGTCGTTTTTCTTGTTCCCCCAGCCGCCGCAGGTGTGGGTGAGCAGGTGATGCAGCGTGATGGCCTCATGCGCGGGTGTCGGGGCGCGGAACTGCGGCAGCCTGCCGCCGCGTCCGAACACACGGTCCTCCGGTGCCAGCAGCCCGCGATCAAACAGCCGGTGGACCGCCACGGAGGTGACCGGCTTGGAAATGCTGGCAATGCGGAAGCGGTGGTCCGGCGCGCACAGCTCTCCGGTTGTCATGTCGGCCATGCCAAAGGCCGCCTTGTGGACCAGCCTGCCGTGGCGCGCCACGGCCAGGGACAATCCGGGAATCTGGTGCTCCGCCATCACCTCCCGCGCGATGCCGGCGATGCCCTCCCGCCGCTCCTCCGGCAGGGCCTCCTCCTGCGCGCGCAGGCGCGGCGCCAGGCAAAAGGCGGCGAGACTTTTCATGCCGGCGCGGCGGGAGAGAGCTTTCATGCCGCCAGAGAAACCGGCTTTGAGCAAATGACACCCTGTTTTTTGAAGCCCTCGTTCAGGCAGGGGTCGTGGAAGACGGCATGAAAGGTTGTGTGAAGGCGGTCTCGAAGTCGTAACCTCCGGCGAAGTCCTCGATGCTGTCACCGTCGTTTTTGCCGAAGTAACCCGTCTCGATCAGGTTATAAACGATGTTCCCGACATCCTCCCCGCGACGCAGGCCCCAGGAATGCAGCAGGTGCAGGGCCAGGGGGCCGTATTCCGCCAGCGCGTGCATGCGCACACCCTCCAGCACCTCACCGCCCGTGACATGCTGGTCCTCCTGCCCTTCGCGGAAATGCTTCGCCGCCAGATGCAGCGCCTCGCGCACGAACTCGTAGGCGTGCGGGTCGTAGCGTGGATCCTTGGCCACGGCGGTCTGGACGGCGACGAAGAAAGGCAGATCGGACATGAAAGGGGGAGACTTGGCGCGGTGTGTGACGGATTCGTTTCTCGCACTCTGATGGATGCGCGGCGCGCGCGCGCAAGAAAAACCCCGCAGGCGCGGACCTGCGGGGTTCTGAAGATGATGGATCAGGACCAGCCGTGGGCGTCGCGCACCTTGATCATGGTGTCGAGGATGGTGTTCCAGGTGCCGGGGGTTTCGAGCACGGCGTTCGGGAACATGCAGCCGTCCCAGCAGATGTGCTGGATGCCGCGGGCCTGGGCGTCCTTGAGCCAGTAGCCGGAGGCCTTCACGATGTCGAGCTTGCCGTTCGGATCGTCGGCACGGCAGTGCTTGCCGGTCTTGTCGTGGCTGCCGGCGCCGTGGACGGTGCCGTCATTCTGCGCGACGTGGAAGTCGATGGTCCAGGGGCGGAGGGCATCGGTCATCTTCTCGTAGGCGGCCCAGAATTCGGCGTCGGAGTAGCCTTCTTTGACGAGGGCATGCTCGGGGGCGTTGTAGCCCAGGGTGTAAAGATAGGTGTGGGCGAGGTCGGCCTGGAAGCCGAGCGCGTCCGGCTGGCCGACGCCTTCGAGGACGTCGAGCATGTCCTTCCAGGAGTGCATGCCGGCCCAGCAGATCTCGCCTTCGGCGGCGAGGCGCTCGCCGTTGTCCTTGGCGATGGCGGCGGCCTTCTTGAAGGTGTCAATGATGCGGGCGGTGTTCGCCTTCGGGTTCTCACGCCATTTGGCGATGCCGAACTCGGCGGAGTCGATGCGGATGACGCCGTATTTGCGGATGCCGGTGCTGTTGAAGACCCTGGCGATGCGGCAGGCCATCTTCACGGCGTCGAGGAACTTTGCCTGCTGGGCGTCGTCGCCCATGGCGCTGTCACCCACGGTGCCGGGCCACACGGGGGCCACGAGGGAGCCGACGGAGAAACCGCGGCTGGCGATCTGGTCGGCGATCTTTTTGATCTCGTCGTCGCTGGCGTTCGGGTCGGTGTGGGGGAGGAAGAGGAAATAGTCGATGCCTTCAAACTTCTGGCCGTTCACGTTCGCGGCGGCGGTGAGGTCGAGCATGCGCTCGAGGCTGATCGGGGGCTCCTGGCCTTCGCCGTCGCCTTTGCCGACGAGGCCGGGCCACATCGCGTTGTGCAGTTTGGGGAGTGTGTTGCTCATGGTGGGTGTGTTTGGATTTGATGCTGAAAAGCGCGCCGATGATAACGACCCGGCCCGTCATGGCACGCAAAAAAAGGCCGAAGTTCGAAATTCGGTTTGAAGCACGAAGGCGGCACAGATGCCGCGTGACAAACGGGCCGTCCCTTGCGTTGATGCGGTCATGCCGCGCCACCTTTCATTCCTTCTCCTCCGCGCAGCCCCACAGCCCGGACGCCCGGAGCGGGGACGATGGCGGGTCAGGACCTGGCGGCCATCGGCGGCAGGGACAAAGTGCTCACCCTTTTCCGCATCAAGGAGACCTTTCACTTCGGCTCGACACCTGAGCCGGAGGAGGGCAAAAAGCGCTCCAGCCGCGAGTCCGTGATCGAGCCGCCGAAGTTCTGGTGGCTGGGCAAAAAGGAGCGCGCCGACGAGCCCGCGAAGTATGACGTGTGGGCCTGGACGCTCGGCATCCTCACCGACCCCGGCACCAAGACCGAGGCCCTGCCCGCGCTCGAAGACGAGGGCTGCCAATGTCTGCGCCTGCGCGTCAGCGGCACGGTGGAGCCGGCCATGGACCTGTGGTTCAGCGCGGACACCCACCTGCTGCGCCGCCTGGACTGGCGCGGCGATTTTTACCGCTTCAGCGAGTGGAGGGAGCACGACGGGGTGAAGTACGCCAGCCGCACCGTCATCCACAAGCTCGCGAGCGGAAAGCCGTGGTTTTTTCACGATGTCACCGGCGTGGAGAGGCTGGCCGAACTGCCCGAAGGCCTGTCCCGCCCGTGAATCGCGCGCGCCTCAGCCGCCTGCTCTATCCACAACTGACGCTACGGCAGTTTTTGTGGCTGGGATTGTTCGGCCTCTGCGGCGCGCTGATCGCCGGCGTTTACGGCGTCTTGCATGATCTCGTGACCTACAGCATCGGACCTGAATACTTCACCCGTTTCAAATTCGCGCAGTTTTTTTACCTGGACTTTCATCAACCGCCAAGGCTGCTGGCGGCGAAGATCGGCTTCCTTGCCTCGGCATGGGTGGGTTTTTTCGCCGCCTGGTTCATGGGCAGGATGACGCTCCCGCGCATGACTCCCGGCGCGGCCGCGCGCCTGTGCGGGAAAGGCGTGTTGATGATGCTGGTGGTGACGTTTTTTGCCGGTGTGACGGCGGGTGTGCTGGCCCCGGAGGCGGAGGACCCGCGTTCTGAAAACTGGCGCGGCATGACCGCCATGTTCCATGTCCAGGACACGGCGGCCTTTGTCCGCGCCGGGTGGATACATAACGGCAGCTATCTCGGCGCCTTCCTGGGCTTGCTGGCAGCGCTGGCCTGGCTGCGAAAGAGGCGCGCGAATCCGAGGGGCGCGTGATCAGCCGGGCGTGCGCCCGAACAAGCCGCCGAGGCCGTTCTTCATCACGGAGGCGAGCACTTGCTGGATTTGCTCGGCGGCGGGGCTGGAGTTTTCAATGCTGCCGTTCGGGGTCAGCTTGTCTATGACCTGGGGCAGGAACTGGGAGAGCAGGGGCAGCAGCATCTGCGGATTGAAGCCGAGCTTGCCGGCGAGCCTCTGGAGCGCCTCGTCGCCGAGCGCCTGCCTGATCTGCGCGGGCTGCACGTTGTGATTGTCACCGCCGCCCACCCAGGAGGCAAAAGCCTCGCCGAGACCGGCGTCTTGAAATTTTTCCCTCAAGCCATCGAGGCCGCCGGATTCCTTGAGCAGGCTGGAGAGGATGTCGCCCGGGTTGCCGCCGCCGAGCGCTTGTTTGGCGAGTGTGTCGAAGAGTCCCATGCGCGCGCATTTACGGCGGGAGGCGGGGCAAGTCAATCCGGTGCGCGGCGCGCGGACTGGATGCCGGTCTCGACCGTCGGCTCCAGGTCATCGGCCAGGGGCGGCAGGCCGGGGCGGCCGCCATCAGCACGCAGATCCGCGCCGGCGGAGTAGAGAAGCCCGCGCGCGGCATCGCAGCCAAAAGCGTTTCCGGTGAAGGGATCGGTGAGTTTTTGCGCGAGCCACTCCGGCACGAGGGCTTCGAGACTTTCGGGCGGCCGTTGTTTCTCCGCCAGATGCCTGCGCAGGGCAAAAAGGCTGAGCACCAGTCCATGCCTGCACTGGGCCAGATGATGACGCGGCGGCAACTGGCGCAGCAGGGCGGCGCGGTCCTCGAACCAGGCGGCGCCTGCCGAATTGGGATGATAAAAGAGCGGGCTGCGCGGCTCATCCATGACGAGGCCGGTATCCGTGCGCGCGGCGTAGGCCGGGCGGGAGATCTCATCGCGCGCATCCCGGCAGAGATTGGCAAAGAGGGCCAGGGTTTCGTTCACTTTGAAAAAGACCCGCGCGTGGCGCGGCTGCTGGATGCCGCCCGGCAGTGTGTCCAGAGGCTCGCCGCTGCGGGCCCCGAGCAGGGTCTTTTTCTGGTGCGTGTAAAAGGCCGCGCAATATTGCCGCATGATCGCGGTCTCGGGGCGGCAGGCGGTGTACTGCTCCTGGAATGCCGCGAGGGTTGGCGCGTCGAGCCGGGTGTCCTTGAGCAACACGGCCAGGGACTGCGCGGCTCCGAGACCGAGGTCCTGCGCCACGCGGGCATAGGCGGGCCAGGACCACATTTCCATGACACGGCGCGACATTTCCGCCAGATCGAGCGCGGCGGTGAACGCCTCCATCTCATTGCCGCGCCGGGCCAGGTAAGCCGACTGCGCCTGGATGAGGAAAATGACATGCGGCCAGGCGGCATGGGCGCTGTGATCCGTGTGGCACCAAGCGGAGTGCAGCGGATGCCAGTCTTCGTCCTCCAGGAGGTCGCGCAGATTGTCCAGCGCGGTGCCGCCGGCGCGCAAATGCTCGGAGAGCGAGGGCGTGTCCCAATCCCAGGGCGGCAGGGAGCGCAGCCGCAGATCCTCCACGGGCGGCACCGAGTCCAGAAAGGTGCGCAGCTTCACATGGGAGTGAATCACCGGCGTCTGGTCCGCGGGCAGTTCCACGCGCAAATCCTCGTCGCTCTTGGCGGGGGCGTCATGCCAGTAAATCCATGACAGCAGCAAAAGGCCGAGCGCGCCGAGGCCGAGGGAGAAAAGCGTGCCCCAGGAGGCCGCCGGGCGCGCCCTGCCGGCGCGCAGTCTGGCGCGCTGGGCACGGCTTTTTCCTGCTTCCGTCTCCTGAGTTGGCGTCACTGGCACGGGTCTGAAAAGCTCCTCCTTCGTCTTCCTGGTCTGCGGTGCCTGCGGAAATCCCGGGGCAGGCGCGGGGTCCGGCTCGGACGCTGCTTTTTCCGTCACGACGACGGGCTTCTTTTTCACCATCGGCTCACGGGCCGGAAAAGGACGCTGCGGTGGTGAAGATGGTGGAGCTGGCGTCAGAAACTCGTCCGCGGCTTCGAACTCCAGCACCTCGCCCGTCAGGGGCCGGGCGGCCTGTGTCCGACCTTTGGGCGCTCTGGTCTTGTGCCCATGAGACGCTTTTTCAGACGGCGCGGGACGCGCAAAGACATCCCCCGCCGAGCAATCCTCCAGGCACCAGGGAGACTCCCAGTCATCGAAGGGCGACCAGCGCACGGGACCGTCCGCGGCGGGTTCTCGGCTGTGGCGGGGCATCATGAGATGAGGGCTTTCACTGCGGCGGATTCTCCAGCGCGAGCCCGAAAAAGTCGAGGAAGACCTGGCGATAGACCCCGCGCTTGAACATCGGCGTCCAGGAAAGCTGGAACTCTTCCGGATGAATCCAGCGCCAGCGCGCGAACTCCTGATGCGTCGCGGCCAGGTTCACATCCGTGTCCCTGCCCAGGAAGCGCATCAAAAAGTAGGTCTGTTCCTGGCCGCCATAGATGCCGTATTTCAGGCGCGGCTTGGGAAAAGCATACCGGTAGCCGCCGCGCCGGTCCAGCAGCTCAAGCATCTCGCGCCTCACGCCGATCTCCTCCGCCAGCTCTCGAAAGACCGCCGTCTCCGCGTCCTCGCCATCGTCAATGCCGCCCTGCGGGAACTGCCACGCGCCGCGTATGTTCACCCGTTCAGCGATGAAGATTTGTCTTTGCGCGTTGGTCAGGATGGCGGCGACATTCGGCCGGTAAACGACAGGCATGGGATGCAGTGCGGGAAGCTGTGACATGTTCGCTGTCATGATAATACAGGTTTGTGAAATTTCCGTCGTCATTTCAGGACTTTTTCACCATCTCCGGTGGCGGGACGCATTTTTCAGGCCTGTCCCAGGAAAAGCCGCGCCTCCAATGCCGGTATTGTCTCCATGCGCCGAACCACCCTTGTCCTGCTCGCCTGCCTCTCCATCCATGCCGCGCGCGCGGCGGAAGCCGTCAAAGCCCCGCTCATGGCCGGGGCCGCCTCCAGCAACATCACCCCCGAGCTGGGTGACAAGATTGTCGGCGGTTTTCTCCCTTTCCCCTCCACCCACGTCCACGACGAGTTGCACGCCCGATGCCTCGTGCTGGATGACGGCAAAACCAGGCTCGCGCTCGTCGTCTGCGATTTGCTCGGACTGCACCGCAGCCTTTCCCTGGAGGCGCGCAGGCTCATTGAGTCCGAGACCGGCATTCCGCCGGAAAATGTGCTCATCTCCGCCACTCACACCCACTCCGGCACCAACGCCCACAGCACCGACCCGCGCACCTTCGTCTCCGACATGGAGATCAGTCCCTACCAGCGCTTCGTCGCCCGCCGCATCGCCGATGGCGTCCGCCGCGCGCGCAACCTGCTCCGCCCCGCCGAGATCGCCTTTGGCCGGGTGGACGCCCCGGAGCACGTCTTCATCCGCCGCTGGTTCATGAAGGAGGGCACCGCCCCGCCCAACCCCTTCGGCAAAATTGACCAGGTGAAAATGAATCCCCCCGGAGGCAGCCCCGACCTCGTCGAACCCGCCGGCATCACCGACCCCGCGGTCTCCTTTTTCGTACTGCGCGAGCCGGGCGGCAGCCTCATCGCCCTCTACTCCGCCTACTCCCTGCACTATGTCGGCGGCGTCGGCTCCGGCCACATCTCCGCCGATTATTACGGCATGTATTGCGCCGCCTTGGAAAAGCGGCATACGCGCGCGGACGACGGCCCGCCTTTTGTCGCCATGATGGCCAACGGCACCAGCGGCGATGTGAACAATGTCAACTTCCGCCAGCCCCGTCCGCGCAAGGGACCGTATGAGCAAATGCGCCATGTCGCCGAAGATGTGGCCGCCAAAGTGCATGGCGCGCTCTCCGGCCTCGAATGGAGCAACGCCGCGTCCCTGGCCGCGCGCTACCGCGAGCTGGATGTGAAATGGCGGACCATCGAGCCCGAACTGCTCGCCTGGGCCAAAGAAACCGAGGCCGCCGCGCCGCGCATCCAGGGCAAGACGAACCTGCCCCTCGCCTACGCCGGTCGCGTGCAGCACCTTGCCCAAGCCAGCCCGCAGACCCGCTTCCCCGCCCAGGTCCTGCGCTTTGGGGACATCTGCATCGGCTCCTCCCCCTGCGAGACCTTTGCCGAGACCGGCCTCGAATTCAAAAAGCGCAGTCCCTTTCCCAAGTCGTTCATGGTCGAACTCGCCCACGGTTACTACGGCTACATGCCAACGCCGCGCCACTTCCCGCTTGGAGGTTACGAGACCTGGCCCGGCACCAACAACGTCGAGCCGCAAGCCAGCGTGAAACTCATGGACGCCCTCCTGGAAATGGCCGCCGAATTGAAGTGACCCGTCCCCAAGGAGAGCCGCATGCCAAGTGCCCCGCCTCCGAATTCAACAGCGGCTGTGTTCACCCGCAAGATGCCGGCGGCCCGCGCGTTCCCACGCCGCTCCATGAAACGCCTCATCCTCCTCCTTGCTCTGGCCGCAGCCCTCGGCACCGCGCGCGCCGACCGGCCCAACATCCTTTTCATCTTCTGCGACGACTTGACCACCCAGGCCATCAGCGCCTACGGGCACAAGCTCAAGCTGCTTGAGACCCCGCACATGGACCGCATCGCCAAAGAGGGCATGACCTTCCAGCGCTGCCTCGTGCCCAATTCCATCTGCGGCCCCAGCCGCGCCGTCATCCAGACCGGCAAATACAACCACATCAACGGCTTCTACCACAACGGCAGCCGTTTCAACGGCGACCAGCCCACCATGCCCAAAATGCTCCGCGCCGGCGGCTACCAGACCGCCGTCATCGGCAAATGGCATCTCGTCAGCGACCCCCAGGGCTTCGACCACTGGCACATCCTCCCCGGCCAGGGCGCTTATTACAATCCCCCCATGATCCGCGACGGCCAGCAGGTCAAACACGAGGGCTACACCACCGACCTCATCGGCGATTTCTCCGTCGAGTGGCTCAAAAAGCGCGACAAAACCAGGCCCTTTCTCCTCATGAGCCAGCACAAGGCGCCCCACCGCGAGTGGGCGCCCGCGCTCCGCCACCTCGGATGGCATGGCGACCGCCAGTTCCCCGAGCCCGAGACCCTCTTCGACGACTACGCCGGCCGCGGCAAAGCCGAGCGCGAGCAGGATATGACCCTCGAAAAAACCTTCACCCTCCTCGACGCCAAGCTCACCCCCCCGCCCAGCCTCAACGCCGAGCAGCTCAAGGTCTGGAACGCCTATTACGAGCCCCTCAACGAAAAATACCGCCAGGCCGGCCTCAGCGGCGACGACATCGTCCGCTGGCGCTACCAGCGCTACATGCACGACTACCTCGGCACCGTCAAAGCCGTGGACGAAAACGTCGGCAAACTCCTCGACTACCTCGACGAGGAAGGCATCGCCGAAAACACCCTCGTCATCCTCTCCTCCGACCAGGGCTTCTACCTCGGCGAGCACGGCTGGTTCGACAAACGCTGGATCTATGAGGAATCCCTCACCACTCCATTCCTCGCCCGCTGGCCCGGCGTCGTCAAGCCCGGCGGCACCTGCCATGCCATGGTTTCCATCATTGATTTCCCCGAGACCTTCCTCGAAGCCGCCGGCCTTCCCGTGCCCGCCGACATGCAGGGCCGCTCCCTCATGCCCCTGCTCAAAGGCAGCACACCCGCCGACTGGCGCACCTCTTTTTACTACCACTACTATGAGTTCCCCGGCCCGCACAGCGTGCGCAAGCACTACGGCGTCGTCACCGACCGTTACAAGCTCTTCCACTTCTACGAACCCGAGGTCAACTACTGGTCCCTCATAGACCGCCAGAGCGACACACATGAGATGACCAACGTCTATGACAAACCCGAGTACGCCGCCGCCCGCGCCGAACTCCACGCCGAGCTCACCCGCCTGCGCGCCGAACTCAAAGTCCCCGCCGAAGACCCGCCCGAAGCCTACAACCGCCCCGGCAGCGGCAAAGCCAAAGGCCTGATGAAGAAGAAAAGCCCCGGCCAAAAATAACGCTGCCGCCGCCCTCCCTGCGAACCTATGCGGCATGGTGTGGACGGCCTCTGAGGCCAAGTTTGAGATCATCGGGGAGGCGATCAAACCTCTGCGGCTGGATCTGCGGGCGCGTGTGCCAAAGCCGGGTTCGGAAGCCCCGTATCCCGGCGGCGGGACTGCAAACACGGGACTTTGAAAAGCCGGGTTGTGAAGGCGGCGGGCGGGAGCAGAGTGGGGGGATATGAAAGTGGAACCGCTCGCACGTCTGGAACGCCATGCCAAGCGCCTGGGGGAAATCGCCGCCGTGGCGGGCAAGTACGGGCTTTCGGATTGGTTCGGAGGCTTCGGCTATCCGTGGCTGCAGGACCGGCTGCGCAGTTCCGACGGGCAGACGCTTTCGGGCCTGACAACGGCGGCGCGGTTGCGCCTGGCGCTGACGGAGCTGGGGACGACATTCATCAAGCTGGGCCAGATGCTGAGCACGCGCGCGGACATTGTGGGAGCGGAGCTGGCGGGGGAGCTGGCGGGGCTGCAATCGAATGTGCCGGCGGATTTGAGCGGGGCGGCACGGGTGACTCTGGAAGCGGACCTGGGCGGCAGGGTGGAGGAGCTTTTCACAAGCTTCGATGACACGCCTCTGGCGGCGGCGTCCATCGCGCAGGTGCATGGGGCGCGCCTGCCCGGAGGGGAGAATGTTGTGGTGAAAATCCGCCGGGCTGGCATCGAGGCGAAGGTGGTGACAGACCTGGAGATCGTGCAGGGGCTGGCGGAGTTGCTGGAGAAGCACTCGCCGGGGCTGCGTCCGTACCAGCCGGTGGCGATTACGCGGCAGTTCCGCCGGACGCTGCTGCGGGAGATGGATTTCAGCTATGAGAAGCGGAATTTGCAAGACTTTGCGCGCCGCTTTGAGGGGGATGCGACGGTGCATATTCCGCGCGTGTTTGAGGAGTTGTGCTCGCACCAGATCATCACGATGGAACGGCTGGAGGGGATACCGGGCACGGATGTGGCGGCTTTGCAGGCGTCCGGGGAGGATCTGGCGGAGTTCGCCCGCCGGGGGGCGAACATGTATCTGGAGATGGTGTTCCGCGACGGCTTCTACCACGCGGACCCGCATCCGGGGAATCTCAAGCTGCTGCCGGGTTGCGTGGTGGGTGTGTTGGACTGCGGGCAGGTGGGCCGGCTGGATGACGAGCTGCGGGACGAGGTGGAGGCGCTGCTGCTGGCGGTGGTGGAGAATGATGCGGACCAGGTGACGGAGTCGGTGCTGCGGCTGGGGGCGGTGCCGCCAGACTGCGCGCGGGACCGGCTGCGGAGCGACCTGGATGATTTCATGTCGGATTACATCGGCCATCCGCTGGGGGATATCCATGTGGGGCAGGCGCTGAGCAATCTGATCGAGATCATCCGCAGCCACGACATCACGCTGCCGCCGCCGCTGGCGCTGCTGCTCAAGACGCTGATCCTGCTGGAGGGGACGAGCCGGCGCTTCAATCCAGGGTTCAGCCTGGCGGAGCTGATGGCGCCGTTTTGCCGGCGCATGGCGCTGCGCAGGCTCTCGCCGCGCCGGCTGCAGCGCCGCGCGCGCCGCTTCATCCGGGACTGGGACCGGCTGGTGACGACGCTGCCGCGGGATGTGGCGGACCTGCTGGCGCGGTTTCGGGACGGCACGCTAACTGTGCATCTGGACCACCGGCATCTGGACCCGATCGTGAACCGGCTGGTGCTGGGGGTGCTGACGGCGGCCATTTTCCTGGGTTCGAGCGAGCTGTGGAGCCGGCAAGCGCCGCCACTGCTGTGGGGTGTGTCGGTGTTCGGCGCGCTGGGTTATCTGACCAGCGTGTGGCTGGGCTGGCGGCTGCTGCGCGCGATTCGCAAGTCGGGGAACATTGACTCGCGGGATTAGCTGGCGAGATGCGCGGCAAGCTGGCGGTGTGGCGGCGCGTTGTTTGCGTTGATGAATGTCATCCCTCCCGCCTTTTTTGCCGCCTTTTTTGCCATGACCGCCATTTCCCTGCATGCCGTCGAGATTGTGGCGCACCGCGGCTTCTCGGAGCGCGCGCCTGAGAACACAGTGGCGGCATTCAAACTGGCCTGGGAACATGGCGCGGACGCCTGCGAACTGGATCTGCACCTGACGGCGGACGGGGAGATCGCGGCGATTCATGACAAGGACACGAAACGCACGACGGGTGTGCTCAAGGTGGTGAAGGACTCGACTCTGGCGGAGCTGCGCGCGCTGGATGCGGGGTCGTGGAAGGACGCGCGCCACGCCGGGGAGCGCATTCCGTCTCTGGCGGAGTGCCTGGCGACGATGCCTGAGGGCAGGGGGCGCTTTTTCCTGGAGATCAAATGCGGCCCTGAAGTGGTGCCGGTGCTGGCGCGCCAGCTTGAGGCATGGAAGCCGCGCGCCGCGCAACTCTGCATCATCGCTTTTGACCGCGAGGTGGCGCGGGAGTCGAAAAAGGCTCTGCCCTGGCTGAAAGTGTTCCGGCTTTCGTCGGAGGTGACGAAGGACAAGAGGCCGGTGGACCTGGCGGCGCTGATCGCGGACACGAAAGCGGACGGGCTGGATGGCCTGGACCTGGGGCTGAAATGGAACTGGAACGAGGAGATGGCGCGCCAGATTCGTGCCGCGGGGCTGGAGCTGTATGTGTGGACGGTGAACAAGCCGGAGGATGCGCGCCGTCTGGCCGCGCTGGGCGTGGATGGCATTACGACAGATGATCCCGTGATGCTGCGGGAGGCTTTGAAATGAAGCGGCGACTGGAGCGCGTGGATTCGCGAAGCTGAATGAAAGCCGCGCGGCCCATGTCCGTTCCCGGCTTCATGTCCACGCGTCAATTGCCTCAAACCCGCCGCCATTTCCTCAAATCCGCCGGTGTCACGCTTGCGCTGCCATTGATGGAGTCTCTGGGCTGGCGCGCCTTTGCCGCCACGTCCAGCGCGCGTCCGCGGCGCATGGTCTGCATTGGCAATGCGCTCGGCTTTTACCAGCCGGCGTTCTGGCCGGAGAAAACCGGGCGCGGCTATGACCTGCCGGAGCTGCTGCAGCCGCTCGCCGCGCATCAAAAAGACTTCACGCTTTTCCAGGGGCTCGACCACGGCCACAAAGGCGGGCATTTCGCCATCCACTCCTACCTCAGCGGAGTGCGCACGATGGACGCCAAAGGCATGCCGGATGGCAACATCACTGTGGACCAGCGCGCGGCGGAGAGCATCGGCGGAGCCACGCGCTTCCCCTCGCTTGCCATCGGCTCGGAGGATGGCATCCACGGCGGCTGCCTCATGTCCTGGACGCGCAGCGGCACCCGCGTGCCGCCGATCCCCGGTCCGCGCGAGCTTTTCCGCAAGCTCTTCGTTTCCGACAACGCCGCCGATCTCGCCCGCACTCAGGACAAGCTGGCCCTGCATGGCAGCATCCTCGACGCTGTGCATGGCGATGCCAGGGACCTCAAAAAGACCCTCGGCAAGCGCGACCAGGAGAAGCTCGACGAATACTTCACCTCCGTGCGCGATGTGGAGAAGCAGCTCGAACTCAGCCGCCAGTGGTCCGCCGTGCCGAAGCCGCAGCCCGGCATGGCCGAGCCGGAAAACACCGGCTTTGTCTCCGATCTGCCCGTGCTTTACGACCTCATCGCGCTCGCGCTTCAAACCGACTCCACCCGCATCGCCACGCTGGAGATCGCCGGAGGCTTTGAGGCTGCGGCATTTGACCTGCGCAAGGATTACCATGCCCTCTCACATCACGGCCAGGTTCAGGAAAACATTGACGGCCTGCTCAAGCTGGAACGCTATCAGACCGGGCAGTTCGCGCGCTTTCTCGGCAAGATGAAGTCCATCGAGGATGGCGAAGGCACGCTGCTCGACCACAGCATGGTCCTCTTTGGCAGCGGCATGGCCAACGCCAACGCCCACACCAACGTCAACCTCCCGATCATCCTCGCCGGCGGCGGCTTCAAGCACGGCGAACACAAGGCATATCCAACCAGCGGTCTGAACAGGCAGCCGCTGTGCAATCTTTATGTGACCATGCTCCAGCAGTTCGGCGTGGAGGTGGAGCGGTTTGGGATTGGGAATGGGCGGCTGGCGGACTTTGGGTGACCCTGCCTCTTAATCCGTGTCTTAATCCTTGTCGTAATCTTCACCCTTTCGCGACGGATTAAGACACGGATTATGAAACACAAATCACGCCATGTCTGAACGGCTGCATCACGAAGACCTTCGGGTATATCAAAAGGCTGTGGCTTTTGTGGCACGGGCATCGGACATCCTGGAACCCGTTTCCTCAAAACATGCGGTGAAAGACCAGCTTCTTCGTGCCGCGGAAAGCATGCCGCTGAACATCGCTGTCAGCAATGCCAGCCAGAGTTCAGCAAGTCAGAAGCAGGCGCTTGAAACCGCCTTCAGTTCGGCTGCGGAGTGCGCGGCTTGCTTGGATGTTCTGCAGCGAAAGCAACTGATTGCAGGGGATCTTTGCAAGACTGGAAAGCTGGAATTGCAGGAGGTTTTTCACATGTTGATGGGCCTTTGGAAATCCAAAGAGGATCGTCTTTGCGAGGATGCGCCTGAGCCGCTTTCAACGGGTTTTTCGCATGAGAAGCTGGAATGCTATGGGCGTGGTCTCCACCTGATCGGTTGGGTGACGGATTTTTGTCACCAGACCCAGGTGCCGCAGCGCAGCCAGGAGTTGCTGGACCGCTCTGTGACGAGTCTTGTGCTCAATTTGGCCGAGGGCAACGCGCGCTGGGCATTGAAGGATCGCGCACGCTTTTTTGATTTGTCTGTCATGGCAGGACTGCGATTTGCAGCGACGCTGGACATCCTTGTTGCGCGGAGTTTGGCGGGGATTGAGACAGTATCCGAGGCGAAGCGTGAAGTTGCGATTGCTGTGCGACAGATTTTGGGGATCAAACGAAAGGAGACGCTGTGATGAAATGGATGTTTGAGTTGGGGATTAAGACAAAGATTAAGACACGGATTATGAATTTGGAATTCATCATTCCTTTTGTTATCCTTGGCATGATCCGGCCAGGATTGGCAGCCGATCCGCGCGCCTTCCTCAACGACTACTGCATCTCCTGCCACGGCCCCGACAAACAAAAAGCCGAGCGCCGCTTTGACCAACTGACGCTGCCGGCAACCACCGCCGAGCATGTCATTGACCTCCAGGACATCATTGACCAGCTCAACCTGGGCGAGATGCCGCCGGAGAAGTCCAAACAACCCACGGATGCCGAACGGAGCGCAATGGTGGTGGCTCTGACAGAGGTTGTGGCACAGGCGCGGTCCGCGCTGCGCAGCACGGGCGGGCAGACAGTGCTCCGGCGGCTGAACAAGCGCGAGTATCTCAACACGGTGGGCGATCTCTTCGCGCTCGACATGCGGCTCTTTGATCCGACCACGAAGTTCCCTCGCGACCAGATGGCCGAGCACATGGACAATCTGGGCGATGTGCTGCAAACCTCCGGCTACCTGCTGGCGCAGTATCTCGACGCGGCGGACCAGGTGGTGGAGCGCGCGTTCAGCGTGACGAGCAGGCCAGAGGAAAAGACCTGGCGCTTTGAGGACAACTTCCGCCCGCAGCAGGAGCACACCTTTCCGCACGGCGCGGTTTACAAGAACCGCTACCTTTGCCTCTACGAGGTGCCGGACACGGAGAACCACGAGGGCGGCTACGGTTACATTCATGACTTCAAACAGGGCGTGCCGGCGGACGGGCTTTACGAGATCCGCGTGAAGGCCCAGGCCATGCACCGCGAGCATCCTTATGATCCGGCAATCTTTCAGCGCGACACCGCGCAGCCTTTCCGCCTCGGCATCGTGCCGGGCGATGTGCAGGCCGGGCCGCTGCATCATCCGCAGCCCATCGAGCCGCAGCTCGTCGAGGTCACGCTGAAGGATGGCGAGGCGGAATGGCACACGCTGAAAGTGCCGCTGCTGGCCGGGCAGACACCACGTTTCATTTTCCCGAATGGCATGGCGAACAGCCGCCGCGCCTTTGGCACGCTGGCGCGCAAATACCAGGACCAATGGCCTGAGAAAGAGCGCAAGGACCTGGGCATCTTCCAGGCGCGGCGCGTGGTGCTGCAATACGGAAAGATGCCGCACATCCGCATCCATGAGATCGAAATCCGCGGCCCCATCGTGCAGGAGTGGCCGCCCGCCTCCCAGAGCAGCGTGCTTGGCGAAGCGGGCTTCGAGCCGGGGCGCACGCGCGAGATTTTGCAGGCCTTTGCCAGCCGTGCCTACCGTCGCCCGGCCACGGCAGGGGAGGTGGACCGGCTCATGAGTGTGGTGGATACGCGCAGACAGGCGGGCAGCACGCCTTTCGAGGCGATGAAGGACGGTCTCAAAGCCGCGCTTTGCTCGCCGGCGTTTCTTTATCTGGCGGACCCTGCGGCGAAGGAGGAGAAGCTCAGCGCCCATGCCTTTGCCACACGCCTCTCCTACTTTCTCTGGTCCACCATGCCGGATGCGGAGCTGCGCGCCTTGGCAGACAGCGGCGAGCTTTTGCGGGCGGAGGTCAAGCTCGCGCAAACGCGCCGCCTGCTCGCCAGCGCGCGTGCGGAGGCCTTCGTCGAGGGCTTTCTCGATGCCTGGCTCAATCTTCGCAGCCTTGGCGACATGCCGCCGGATCGCGATGCTTTCGCGCGCTTTTATGCCGAGGGGCTGAAGCCCGCCATGAAACAGGAGACGCGGCTGTTCATGCGCCATCTTTTGGATCAAAACGAAAGCCTCTCGCGTTTCCTCGACGCTGATTTCACCTTCGTGAACCAGCCGCTGGCGGATCTCTACGGCCTCGGCCGCATCAGTCCGCCGGAGACCGCGCAGGAGTTTCGCAAAGTCAGCCTCGCCGACCGCAGGCGCGGCGGTTTGCTCGGGCAGGCCAGCGTGCTGACCGTGAGCGCCAACGGCATCGAGACCTCGCCCGTGGTGCGCGGCATCTGGCTGCTGGAAAACATCCTCGGCACGCCGCCCCCGCCGCCGCCGGACAACGTGCCGCCCATTGACCCCGACATCCGCGGCGCCAAATCCATGCGCGAGATCCTGACCAAGCACCGCGACAACACCGGCTGCTACGAGTGCCATGCGAAGATAGACCCGCCAGGCTTCGCTTTGGAAAACTACGATCCCATCGGCCAATGGCGCACGCATTACCCGGCGGGCAAAAAACAGGGGCCGAAGATTGATGCCAGCGGCGAAATGCCGGACGGCGCGCGCTTTGAGGACATCACCGGCTTCAAGGCCTTGCTCATGAAAAAGGAGGCCCAGTTCCGCAAAACCCTGGCCGAGCGCCTGCTCGCCTACGCCTGCGGCCGCCGCATGGAGGGCCTGGACCGCCCGCAGGTGGATGCCGTGCTGGCGGAAGTGGAGAAGGAAGGCAGCGGCCTGCGCACCCTGGTGGAGCAGGTGGTGCTTAGCGAGGTGTTTGCGCGGCCGTAGCGGAGATGACGTCCGTCACTCCACCGTCACGCTCTTGGCCAGGTTGCGCGGCTTGTCCACATCGCAGCTGCGGGCGACGGCGGTGCCGTTTTGTCCACAAAACTCGTCCTTTGCACACATGACGACCGAGGTAGAATTTCGATTTTCCGATGACTTCATCCAACAAGCCCAGCATTGAAATCCCCGGCCATCTCCTCGCTTCCTCCAGGCCTGGTTATGACTCTGGGCGAAACCATCCCGTTTCCCGTGATGCCGTCGAGTCATGGATCAACGTCGCACGCGAGGCAGGTGCGGCTTCGATCTTGTGCCTGCTGGATGAACGCCACCTTGTGCTCTATGAAGAGGCGCTTCCTGGAGGTCTGCTGGCGCATTATGAGCAGTCGGGTTTTGATGTCGGGCACCTGCCCATCCGCGACCATGAATGGCCGCCGGTCACCGAGGATGAGCTCCGGCAGGCCCAGGCATGGTTTGAGAAGCTGCCCAAGCCGGTGCTTGTGCATTGCAGCGCAGGCCAGGATCGGACTGGAGCCGTGGTGGAGCACCTTTGCGCTCTTCATGGAAATCAAGCCAAGCCATCCACTGACACCCTGGCATCCCGATGAAAAACAACTTCTTCCGTGAGCGCTGGCTCAAGCGCCTGGGTTTGCCGGACTCTGATTGGAAGGAGTCTATGCAAAGGCATTTGGAAAGCCTGCCTTTTCTGGATGCTTCCGAGAAAAAGAGCGCCAGCGCCATGATCCTGTGGCTGCTGGAAAAATTGCCTGCCCGGCTGCTTCGCGATCCAACGGAGAGCACACAGCGCCTCGCGGAAGCCTTTGGGTGCGCCTGCCTGGCCTTTTGGCAGTGTGGCTCCGCCTTTCCGGCCTTTCCGCAAAACTATGCCGTGCACCTTCAGGCTCAACTCAAGTTGCCTGCGGCCAAAAGGCAGCCTGGAACCCAGCTCTTGGTCAGCCTGCTGCTTGATGCCTCGACTGATGGAGCCTGCGGCCTGAACCGCCTGGAACTGGCCGATGCCGATGTGGTCCGCGCTTCCGAGCGGCTCATCGGCGAGGGGCGTTTTGAGGATTACATCAAGCTGCCTGAAAAGTTCGCCGAGTATGACACACGCCTGCGCGAGCACAGAGGTTTCAAACATGACTGGGAATGTCTGTGCCAGCAATACCCCGCACGCACAGCCGCTGCAGGCATCCTGCACCGGAGCCTGATCCCGGAGCGGAACTGGGAACGCGGCCCAGGCGCTGAATTCACCAGCGAAGACCAGTGTTTTCAGGCCGCCTTCGATCTCTTCTGCTGGAAGTACTACCTCTGGGGCATGAAAGACGGCGCTCCGCTGCTGTTGAAGCCTTCGGTGGTCTTCACCCCTTATGGCACACAGATTTTCATCCCCGGCTACATGAGCTTTGATGCCCGGCGCGACCTTGATTTTCGCCGCATCAATGCGCTGCACAAGGCGCGTGGTGTCACACGTCAGGGGCCAGCTTTTTCGGCTGGGCGCATCGAAACAGTGGAGAAGAAAAAGCGCGTCAAAGCCGCCAAGAAGCAGGCCATTCAAAAGGGGCTGAAAGGCGAGGCACGCTACGACTACATCAGCCAGAAGAGCGGCATACGCACCCAGGGGGACCACCGCAGCCTGCGTCGGCTGGCTGAGTGACTTGGCGCCAGGTTTGTCCACAAACTTAGCCCATGATGCGTCAGGCTTCACCAGTGAGGTTTGAGCCTTCAACTCAACCTCACATTCCTATGAGCCAGCGCCTCTTCGAAATCAGCTACATCCTCCGCAACTCCAGCAACTCCGCCACCCAGCGCGCCTACGTCAACGCCAGCGACACCGTCATGGCCCGCCGCATCTTCGAACAGCAAAACCCAGCTTGTAAAATCGTCTCCAGTCCCAAGGATGTGACGGACCAGCGGTGAAGACCGTCACAGTCGGATCGTTTTACATGACTGCCAGACCATGACTCCCTTTGAATCACTCCTTCATAAACTTCAGCCACGACATCGTCTCATCGGAGCGGTTGGCTTGCTCCTGCTTCTGTTCTTGGCCTGGTCGGATCAGACACCGGCTCAGCAGGGCAAATGGCTCGACTACGGCAGTGGCATGCTGAACCTGGCGGTCGTCAAATCCATCGGCCCCTCCTCCCGAAACCACCTCACCTTTGGGTCCCCTCCAGGCTATTTGGAATTTGACGGCATGCGGCTGGTTTTCCAATCCCCAGCCGAGCAGGACTCAGCTCTTCGAGAAATTCGTCGCTTCCTCGTCAGCGGGGATTCCTACCACAGGCTGCAGGCTGGATTGAAAGGTGACACGCCTCATTGATTCCTTTATCTTCAATCACACCATGAATCCTCCACTCTATCACGCTGTCTTCTCCCCATGTGGTCACTATCGCTATGAGTGGCATTATTGCTGGGGTGAGGGGCCGGTGTGCATGTTCATCGGGCTGAATCCATCCAAGGCGAACGGCTTTCAGATGGACCCGACGGTGCGTCGTTGTGTGGACAATGCACAGCGCTGGGGTTTTGGCGCACTCTGCATGACCAACCTCTTTGCCTGGATCCATCCTGACCCCGAGGCCATGAAGCAGCAGCCGCAACCGATTGGACCCAAGAATGACGCAACGCTGAAACGGTTGGCTGCAAAAGCCGGTCTGGTGGTCGCTGCCTGGGGTTGCCATGGCAATCATCTCCAGCGAGGTAATGCTGTGCGTCAGATGCTGCCCAACCTTCATGCATTGAAGGTCAACCAGGATGGCTCACCCGCGCACCCGCTTTACCTGAGCAAGAAGCTCCAGCCCATCTGCTTCTGATGGCATGATCGCAGGCCGGATGCCTCGCCCCATGCTTGAGTGCCAAGAACTGCCTTCATGAACGATCTCGATGCTCTGCTGGCCGCGCTCGCAGATATGCCGGAACCTCACTTTGCCAGTTCGCCCGAACGGCTGCGCAATCTGCGCGAATACCTAGCGGCATTGCAGCAGGGATCGTTTTCAGGCGATCTGCTTGTGGGTGATGCCTGCCTGTCTCAAAGTGCCTGCCTGACTGGTATTCCATTTGCCAGTGAGTTTCTACTGCGTGCCGATGCTCACCCCTTTCTTGCCGCTTTGCGCCCAAGTCTCTGGGTCGAGGGGAAGCAGTTTGAGCAGGCATCGTATGATTTGTGGATGGCGCTGGGGGACAGCCAGGCCGTTCCTGGTTTGTGGCAGCTTGTTCATTTGAAAGCGGGGGATGATGCCGAAGAGTGTGAGGCATCGCTTTTCCGCCATCTGCTGCGCGTGTTGAAGCCCAGGCGAATTTTTGCCTGGGGTAAAGATGTGACGGATTTCCTGGGCCGCCAGTTTCCAGAGCTGGAGGTTAGACCCCTGCTTGCTCGGAGGTCATCCTGGCATGAAGAGGCTTTGCGCTTGGAGTTGGAGTGGAACGGGGTCATCAAAGCAAGCCAGGAGGAGTCGCAGGTGTCTCGCGGAAGTGAGCTGGGACAGCTTTATCTCAAAGTGCTGCCGCGCCATGCTATTGCGGACACTGCAACTGCCAGCCGAGAAGAAATACAAAACTGCGGTGTGGCCGCTGCCGGAGTGCTGGATGATCAATGCCGGTTCACTTTTTTCCGGCACGGCCAGACGGCGGCGCTGGCGCGGATGCTTCAGCAAGCTCGGCAGGTCGTGGGCTATGATTGCCTTATTTTCGACTTCGAACTGATCCGCGGTGAGACCAAGTTCAAACGCCCGCCTGCCCTAGACCTTCGCCAGGAGATCGAAGATGCGACAGGGAAGCGGCTTAGCTTCGAGAATGTGGCCCGCACAGTCCTTGGAATACTTCCAGGAAGTCCTGATGAGTTGATGCGCGTGCTAGTGGCTCAGGCAGACTGGGAGAACGTGAGTCTCCATCTGGAAACCTATTTGACGCTGCTTACCAAGCTGCATCATCAGTTGTCGGAGTAGGGCACGGTTGCTCTTGTTCGGCAGAGTCGGTGATTCCTGCGTTGCGGTTTCACTCCACCGTCACGCTCTTGGCCAGGTTGCGCGGCTTGTCCACATCGCAGCCGCGGGCGACGGCGGTGTAGTAGCTGAAGAGCTGGAGCGGGATGACGGTGAGCAGGGGGCTGAGGTAGCTGGGGCAGTCGGGGACGTAGATCACATCCTCCGTCAGGCGCTCCAGCTCGGTGCGGCCTTCGGTGGTGACGGCGATGACGGGGCCTTTGCGGGCAAGCACCTCCTCAATGTTGCTGGCGTTCTTGTCAAAAACGGCGTCGTCAGGGGCGATGAATACGCTGGGCAATGGCGACGGCACGCCGGTCTACATTGAGTATCTCGCGGGCACCTTCGCGTTTTTGAGTTCGGAGACTTTGAGCCTCACGATCACCGGCTGGCACACGGATGGGTCGGCGGTGCTCAGCGCCTTCATCGTCGTGGACAAGACCTACCGTGTGGAGTTCTCCGAAAACATGAAGGACTGGACGCGCACCCCGTGCGGGCGGACTCACCCACGGCGGAGGCGTTGACGACCTTCACCGCGACGGACACGCGGGAGATCAGTCTGTGTTCCGCCGCCTCGATCGGAAAACCCCATCTTTTTTACCGTATGGTGCTGGTGCGCTGAACTCCCATGAAGACCTCACGAATCATCCTTCTCGCAGCGCTGCTGCCGCTGGGCGCCCAGGCCGAGTGGCGCATGGAATCCTTCGCGCTCAAGGCAGGCTGGAACGCCATTTATCCGCATGTGGACTCCAGCCATGCCACGCAGGACACGCTGCTGGCGGCCTACCCGGATGTGCGTGAAGTCTGGCGCTGGCAGCCGGAGCGGGTGGACCCGCGCGAACCCGGTGATGTGAATGCCCCGCCTGCGCGCTTTGGTGGAGCAGGTGGTGCTTAGCGAGGTGTTTGCGAGGTCGTGAGTATTGAAACGCATTTCGATGCCGCGCGTGTCAGCCCACCAGGGGCAAAGTGCGTTTTTGCTTCGCGCTTTGGAAGGCGGTGTCCACGATCTGCTGGCCGATGCGGCTGATCTCCAGGGTGAGCGGACCGATGAGCGGCGCGCCGGTCTCCAGGTGGTGAATGAGGTGCTCGATGGGGTTGCGGTTCGGGGACGGGATGACATCCACGGGCACTTCAAAACCCTCGGGCCGCGCGCGTGTCTGCACGCGGATGTGCCGGGCGTAGTCATAGCAGGAGATGGTGCCCTGCGTGCCGCGCAGGACGAAGCCGCACATGGGCTGCGGTTGATGCGTCCAGGGATCGGTGAAGGTGCCCCAGCGCGTCTCCGTTTTGCTCAGGCCGCAGGTGTAACGCAGCACGGCCACGCTGTGCTCGTCCACTTCGATGCCCTGCGGCACATTCCAGGTGCAGGTCACTTCCAGCGGCGCTTTGCCGCCCAGATGCCAGGTGCCGAGCGTGGCACCGTAGCCCATGTAGTCGAGCAGCGAGCCGCCACCCTGGGCCGCGCTGTAAAACCAACTGGCGGCTTTTTCCTCCGCCGTGGGTTCCTTGTCCTGCTTGTCCGCGCCGTGGCAGAGCGGGCCGCGATTGCCGCCATGATGATGAAATTCCACGACCTCACCAATGACGCCCTCCTGGATGAGCCGGTGAGCTGTCTGCTGGCCGGCATCCCACACGAGCGGCCAGTTCACCGAGAGCACCTTGCCCGTCGGGCGCATGGCGGCCATCATGGCATCGGCCTCGGCCAGCGAGCCGGCGAAGGGTTTTTCCATGAGGATGTGTGCGCCATAAGGAGCCACTTTTTCGACCCATTCGCCGTGTCGGGAAGCGGCGGGGCAAAGGATGACGATGTCCGGCTTCGTGGCCTCCAGGCAGGCGCTGTAGTCGGTGAAGACACGCTCCGCGCCGAGGCCGAACGTCCGCGCCGCGTTTTCCATGCGCTCGGGGAACTCATCCGAAATGCCCACGATCTCCGCCGCCGGATGCTCGTGCGTTTGGCGGAGGAGGTCGCCCATGTGGAAGTGATCGAAATTGATGCCTGCGATGCGCCAGCGTTTCATAGGTTAGGGGAGGGAGGAAATGCCCGGATCAGGAAAAAAAGGAATGCTCCTGCGGCAAGGCGAAAGGCGGGAATGATGGCCGGTTGGGAAGGTGTGCTCTTCGAAGACTTTTCGACACTCATTCACAGGTTGTTCACAATGGGGGCAACTGACTGGCTGGCCTGCGGATTTGGAGAACAATGAAGTGCCTGCCAAAGGCGGACCGGTTCGGGCCGATGCTGTGGAACGAGGCTTTTGGCAACGTGGAACAGGCGATGCCGTTGTCACACGCTCGAGGTCTCCGGCAGGCGGCTTGTGGAACGAAATTGTTTCCGTGCGGCAGGCGTCGCCCTATATTGATTCAATGCAAATGACTCAAAATGAATAAAATAAGATGGTAATGCCGGAGTTTGACGAGGGTTATTGCAAGTCCCATGAAACGTGTTTCCCTGGCATGGACAGGCTGGCATGTGACAAATGGCTCGCCGGTCGGTCCTTTCGGAAGAAAAGTGGATTGTGAAAAAAGTCGGCGTGGTCTCGGAATGCTTGACGCCTTTGCAGTGCGTTGGATTTCAACCTCACAGCGCGCTGGATTCACGGAATGTCTTAAGCTTGGGCACATTCCGGCGGGGGTTCTTCACAAGCGCCCGTTTTGCGGCTGCCGGAAGGCCTGAAGGTGTTGATTTTGATCGTTCCGCTCAGATGCGCCTCGACAATGCGGCGGGGGCCGGGTTTGTTGAATTCATGGCTCTCACACTCGATGACATATTGCAGTCGGCGGACACTCACCAGGCCACGGACGTGTTTTTGATGGAGGGCGAGACGCCGCGCATGAAGATTCACGAGCAGCTCATGACCCTGGGGGAGTCGGTCATGCAGGGCGGGGACATGGCCGCCCTCTGGCGGGCCTGCGGCGGCGACCCTGAGAGCGACACCGACCGGGACTCCAGCCTCGTCTCGCCGAGCCGCACGCGCTACCGGGTGAACTTACACAAGGCGCTGGGCCGCCTGGGCGTGGTGATGCGCCGCATCAAGTCGGAGCTGCCCGTCCTGTCGGAGCTGGGCGTTCCTGACTGGCTGCTGACCCGCTGGGCGATGCGCGCGCGGGGGCTCATCCTCATCACCGGCCCCACCGGCATGGGCAAAAGCACGACAATGGCGGGGCTGCTGCAGTGGCTGAATGAAAACACGGCGCGGCACATCGTGACGATCGAGGATCCGGTGGAGTTCATCTATGGCAACCAGGGCTGCATGTTCACCCAGCGCGAGGTGGGGCGGGACACGGCAACCTACGCGCGGGGAGTGCGCGGGGCGATGCGACAGTCGCCGGATGTGATCATGGTGGGGGAAATCCGCGACCTGGAGACAGCCCTGGCCACGCTCCAGGCCAGTGAAACCGGCCACCTTGTGCTGGCCTCGATCCATAGCGACAGTGTGGTGGATGCCGTGGACCGGGTGGCGCACCTTTTCCCGCCGGAACAAGCCGGTTTGGGCCTCTACCTGCTCTCCCATCAACTCATCGGCACGCTGTGCCAAAAGCTCATCCCGCGTGTGGATGGCGGGGTGCATCTCATTTGCGAGCATTTGGAAAACATGGGCGCGGTGAAGCCGTGGATCGCCGCTCAGGAGATGGGCAAGGTGCGCGAGTACATGCAGCGCGGCAACGACCCTAACTGCCGCACTTTCATGCACGATCTCGTGCAGGCTTACGAGGCGGGTGTCATCACCGAGGAGGAGGCGGTCATCACCTCCGGCAACGAGGCGGAATTCCGCCGCGCGGCGCGGGGCATCAGTTGAGAAGATTGACATGAAAGCCCCGCCGCCCGTCCTCACCATCGCCGGCTCCGACTCATCCTGCGGAGCTGGAGCGCAGGCGGACCTGAAGGCCATCACCGCTCTCGGCGGCTACGCCCTCAACGCGCTGACCAGCGTGGTTTCCGAGACGCCCGGACGAGTCTCGAAGGTGTGCCTGCTCGAACCGGGCATCATTGCCGACCAGATGCGCGTGCTTTTTGAGGGTTTCCCGATTGCGGCGGCCAAAACGGGCATGCTCGGCGGCAAGGCGCAGGTGGAGGCGGTGGTGGAAAACTGGCGCGCGCTTGCGCCACCGGGACTGCCTCTGGTAGCGGACCCCGTCATGGTCGCCACAGGCGGGGGCAAACTGCTGGAGGATGATGCCATCCAGGCTGTGCGGGAACTGCTGCTGCCGCTGGCAGCGCTGGTGACGCCAAACATGGACGAGGCGCGCGTGCTCTGGGGGCGCGATGTGCGAACGCGCGCGGACATGGAGCGCTGCGCCCGGGAGCTCGCGGATGTGTTACAAACCAGCGTGCTCGTTAAAGGCGGGCACCTGGAGGGCGGCGCGGCGGCTGATGTGCTGTGCGCGGATGGAACGATCACCTGGCATGAGACGGAACGCGTCCCTGGAGTGCGGACGCATGGCACAGGCTGCACCTACTCCGCCAGCATCGCCGCGTGTCTCGCCCTGGGGCTGCCCTTGGCGGATGCCGTTGCGCGCGCGAAGGCGTATGTGGCCGGCGCGATCAGCGGCTTTTTGTCATGGCAGGGAGCGCGGGGGGAGGTTCACGCGCTGCACCACTTCGCGGGGAGACTTCAGGATGCCAGTTGACGCGGTTTTTCCAGCAGCAGCACGCGAAAAGAACGGCCTAGAAAGGCCGGATGCGTGAGCGTGTGGTACTGGCGCAGCAGTGCCTGTGTGGCCGCGTCCGGCGGCGCGCCGTCGAGCGAGCGCAGCCAGTTCATGCCGAGCCTGCCAAGGAATCGCCCCTGATGCTCGTAGGCGAGTGTTGACAGTCCGCGACTAGCGGCTGTCTCCGCGAGGCGGGTGAAGTTCACATGCGCAGTCAGATCGCAGCGGCCCAAATCCTCCAGCACGCGGTCATCACTCTGATGGGAATGATAGCGGCGCAGCGTGCCGCCCGCGCGTTCGGGAGAAAAAAATTCCTCCTCGTCCAGCCCGTAGTCCGCGATGAAAATTCGACCGTGAATCGCCGAACGCGCCAGCGCCTCCATCCAGTCGAGCGCGGCGAGGCCGATCTCCATCATGTGCCCCTCCGGCAGGTTCACAGGCAGGCGGGCTGCCTCTCCGCGCAGACGCCCGGAGGAAAGCGGACCGCTCTTGAAAATCGCGCGCCCGCCCTCCCATGCCACATGGAGCTCGCGCCATTCCCCGGATTCAAAACGCAGCAGATGCACGGGCATGGCGTCCGGCAGCTCATTGCAGACAAAAAGGGCGGGGCAGGGGGGCAGTTCTCCCAGGCTGTCCGTCCATGAAACACGATCCTGGAAATCCGCCAGACGCGCGTGTTGCGCTGCCTGGTAGCGCGGATTCGGTTCCACAATCCGCAGGGGCAGCCCGCACGCGGAGAGCATGTCATGGGCGAGCTGGCCGTCGTGCGCGCCCTGCTCGATGATGCAAAATTCCCCCGGCTTTCCCATTTCATTCCATGTTCTTTCCGCCAGCCCGGCCAGCAGCCTGCCATAGAGCTGTCCCGCGCTCACGGCAGTGAAAAAATCCCCCGCCCGTCCGATGCGGCGGGGAGCGGGTCCGTAGTAGCCGTGCTCCGGGTGGTAAAGCGCCAGCTCCATGACGCGCGCGAAGGTCAGGCGCCCGTCGGGGTCTGCGGTGGCTTCGGCGATGAGAATGTCATCCAGTATGGTCATGGGAAAGCGCTGGCGGCAGGCGCGTGAGGCATTAAACTGGCCCGGCTCTGACGCAAGAGCGACTGATCATGTTTGGAGACGACGACCTGCAAGACCCCTCGAAGAAAAACTGGCGCGGCGAGCCCGCCCTCAAGCCGCGCTTTTACCGCCGTGCCTGGTTCAGCGCGCTCATGGCGCTGATCCTGCTCGGCGGCGTCTCCTTGCTCGGCGTCTGGGCCATCGTGGTCGCGCCCTTGAAGGAAAAGGCCGAGGAATACGACCTGGACGAGGTGCGCAAGCTGGAGTCGGCCAGCATTATTTATGACCGCAACGGCGAGGAACTCTCCCGCATTTTCGTGCTCAACCGCACGCCGGTGTCCATCCAGGAGGTGCCCAAGCACCTCATCAACGCCCTCATCGCGCAGGAGGACAGCCGCTTTTTCCGCCACAACGGCGTGGACTACATCGGCCTGGGGCGCGCGGTGATCGAGAACTTGAAGGCCGGACGCACCACCCAGGGCGCCAGCACCATCACCCAGCAGCTCGCGCGGCAGACCTTCGGGTTGATGGAAAAAAGCTACAAGCGCAAGCTCATGGAGGCCTTCGTGGCGCAGCGCATTGAGAAAAAGTATTCGAAGACCGAAATCCTGGAGCTTTATCTGAACCGAATCTTTTTCGGCAAAAACTTTTACGGCATCCAGGCCGGCGCGCGCGGCTACTTTGGCAAGGACACCAAGGACCTGACTCTCGAGGAAGCGGCCACCCTGGCGGCGCTCATCAAAAGCCCGAACAACATCCAGCCGCTAGATCATCCAGCGCGGGCGGTGAAGGAGCGCAACTATGTTTTTGACCGCATGGTGGCCGAGGGCTTGCTCGACCGCGTCGAGGCTGAGAAGGCGAAGATCAAACCCATGGTCACCGCGCCCCAGGGTAGTGATCCGCGCCTGAGCTACGCCTTCGATGAAATCCGCGCCCAGGTCATGTCCATCGTCGGCGAGGAGCGCGCCGCCGTTGGCGGGTTCCTCATCTATACCAGCATTGACAAGGACCTCCAAAACGCCGCCGAAGCGGCCGTGAAAAAGCGGCTGGCCGAAGTCGAGGCCCGCCCAGGCTACGCCCACCAGACCTATGACCAGTTCAAATCCATCCTGCGCGACTGGAGAGCCGGTTTGTCCAAGCTTGCGGCGGACGCGGAGGCGCCTCCGCGCCCCATTCCCGAGTACCTTCAGGGTGCGGCCCTGGTCATTGACAACCGCGACGGCGCCGTGCTGGCCCTTGTCGGCGGGCGCGACTTTGTGGACAGCCAGTTCAACCGCGTCAGCCAGGGATCGGGACGTCCCACAGGCACCTCGTTCATTCCCTTTGTGTACGCGGCGGGTTTTTCCAAGCCCGACTTCTTCCCCATGTCCCAGCTCGCCGACGAGCCTCTCGGCAATGACCGCGTCATGATCGGCGGCTTCACCGGCATTCTCGGCGAATATGGCATGGAAGTTCCCGACCCCAAATGGTCGCGCAAGCCCATCAGCGCGCGCGAGGCGCTGGTGGCCTCGCACAATTCCGCCACCGTTCGCCTGGGCGAGCGCGTCGGTTTGGAGCGCGGTCTCGTCACGCCGCAGTTCAGGGATTTTGTCAAAAAGACCGGCATCAACGCGCCCTTGCGCGACGGTCCTGCCACCTTCCTCGGCGCCAGCGAGGCCCGCCTGGACGAAATGGTGCTCGCCTACTCCAGCTTCCCCACGCTCGGCCGCCGCCCCGCCAAGCTGCACATCATCCAGCGCGTCACCGACGCGGAGGAAAAGACCGTCTATCAGGTGCCGGAGGAGTCTCTGCAGACCGTGCGCGCCATGGATGAGATCGCCGCCTGGCAGACCCACACCTGCCTCGATGAGGCGCTGCACCGCGGCACAGGCTCCCCCGCCGTCAGCGAGTATGGCCTTGGCGACTTCCCCGCCGCCGGCAAAACCGGCACCCACCACGAATACAAGGACCTCTGGTTCCTCGGCTACACCTCCGCTGTCACCTGCGGCGTCTGGACCGGCTTTGACCGCCAGCGGACCATCCACGACATGGCCTTTTCCAACCGCATCACCCTGCCTATTTGGACGGACATCATCAATGCCTCCATTAAAACTCACGCACCGCAGGACTTTTCACCGCCCGAGTCCGCCGAGCGCATTGAGATATGCCGTGCAAGCGGATTGCGCGCCACCGACTTTTGCTATGAAAAAGTTCGCGGTTCCGACGGCGTCGAGCGCTCCGTGCGCAACACCTACATCGAGTTCGTCCGCCCCGGCACCACCTACAACGCCACATGCGCCGTCCACACCGGCGAAGGGCTGCCCGCCGATCTCGCCGCCTTTCACCAGACGCTCACCCAATCCTCCGAGTCGCCGCTGCTCGCCGATGCGGGCAGGTTTGTGAATGTCGAACCCGTCCACATGCGAGATCCTCTCATCATCGGCGCTGATCCCTACAATTCCATCATGCCCGTTTTGCGCGCCCGCCCGGTCAATGACGACGGGAGCCCGATTCTGCGCGCCCTGCCAGTAGGCCCCGATGAAGGCGGCGCTCCTGAGGAAGCCCCTGTGATCCGCCTGAAACCGCCGCCGCCGATGAAGATCGAGCTTTGACGCGCTCAGAGTGAATGGAGCGCGGACGCTGCCCGACGATTCTAAAAGGCAGGTCGGACATTTTTTGTCCACGGCATTCATTATCCCATGCACGCGCCAGCAGCGACAGGCAGGATGCTTGTCGGAGTGGCGAATTGGCTCCAGAAGGTGAGGTCAGGCTTGGCGGGCGCGTCGCCAGAGTGCCGGGCGACGAACTCGGACGCGGCGACTGCATCGGTGCCGGAAAGTTGAGTGCGGGAGCCAAAAGCAGGCATGAAATTCCAGCCAAGGTCCATTTCAAGAGCGGGTGTATTGAGCGCGTTCATCTTGAGAATCTAATGTGAGTTTGTGAGGTGGCGGTTTTGGGAATTATCGAAATTAAAAGGTCTTGTTTGCGACTTTGAATGGCTGCGGTGAGATGAGACTGGGTATTGAGTCGCGAAAATGAGAATCACAGGCCAGCAGGATGCCTGGGTGTAAAGCCTGCATAGCTGCGGCCCTTGGTGCGCCAGCGTGGACCTTCTCCCACCTGGCCACCGGATGTGTCCAGACGAAGACCGCAAATAGTCATGAAAACATGCTCCCCGGGCTTCACCCAGATTGTGATGAAGCGGCCCTCACCCGGATGTCCATAGTTGGCAAAGCCGGCCGAAGTCAGGGGAGTCTTCAGCAGACCCGCCTTGATCAGCGCATACGAAGTCGAACTGGAACAGTCATAAGCGCGGTCTTCGACCCGTCCATGACCGGCGCCGCGCACATAGGGGCTGCTTTGCAGGTGGTTGGCGGCATTGATCAAGTATTGGACCTGGGTGGGCAGGCTTGCGGAGCAGGACGCATACTGACCGTCGAAACGAATCAAGGATCCGGTCGCGCGGGGGGCCGCCACCGGGGTTGCACGCGGAGCGGGGGCGCGTTGTGCGGCCATTGCCTGCTGCTGGGCGTAGTAGGCGGCCCAAGCTTGCTGATTCTGCACATACGCTTGATATGCGGCCTGCTGCTGGGCGTAAGCCGCCTGCTGGGCAGCGTAGTGGGCGGCTGCATAATAACCGTTCTGCGCGGCGGCTTCTTTGGAAGCGGCGGCAAACACCAGAGTGGCAAGAGCGATGAGGATTTTTGAATTTGTTTTCATAGCAGCAGTTTCGGTTGCTATGGAAATTATATTCAAATTCTAGAATCATCGCAATTGAAATTTCATAATTGATTCAATTTTTTGTAACAAGTTTCGAAAAATGCGTGATTTGAGACCAAAGTCACAACAAAGACCAATCAAAAGAACAGTTATTATGTTATCACATTCGAGTTTGATGGTTTTTGAATGTCTCAAAATTCTCAGATTGGCGGCGATTGTTCTCAAATTTCTCAATTCTGGCATCCTGATGGGCCACATTTAAATCAGGCCATCTCTGTGATGTGCGAGGTTGCCGGGCTTGAGGGGGGCAGTTGAAAAGTGACGAGTACCGAAGGCTGCGGCAAAACCGGGCCGCATTGACCGTATGCCCCTGGAACATTCGGCGGTAAGGCGGCGCTGTTTTTTGAAAAACGGCAACCTGGCGGATGAGGTTGGCGCGCCGCAGTCGCGCTTGAAATGGCAGGTGCGGCGGGCGCTTGGAAGGAGCGTCAGAGCGATGGCAGTGTGATTTTTCTGCAAGTCTCCGCGCGAGGGCGCGTTTTTGCGCGGCTGAAACCCCATTCCCATCGTCATGAACCCCACTTCCACTCCCTTTGGCCGCCGTCAGTTTATCACGGGTGCTGCGCAGACTTTTCTCGGTGTCACCGCCATGAGCACGCTCGCAGGCAAGGCGCTGGCCGCCGGCAAGGATGCCAGCACCGCGCGCCAGGCGGCCACGGCGCGCAATGTGATCTACCTCTACATGAACGGCGGCATGAGCCATCTGGACACCTGGGATCCGAAGCCCGCCAGTTCCGGCGTCATGGGCCTGACCAAGACGATCAAGACGCGCGCGGATGGCATTCAGATCAGTGAGAACCTGCCTTTGCTGGCCCGGCAGACGGACAAGCTGGCCATCATCCGCTCCATGTCCTCCACCCAGGGCGCTCACGAGCAGGGGAACTACTTCATGCACACCAGCTACACGCTGCGCAGTTCCATCCGCCACCCTTCGATGGGCGCGTGGCTGCAAAAGTTCCAGGATCGAGGCAACCCCACGCTGCCCGGCAGTGTGATGATCGGCAACGACAGCCGTCATCCCGGCGCGGGATTCTTTGAGTCCCGCTTCTCGCCGCTGATGATCAACAATCCGGAAAGCGGCCTGGCCAACGTGCGCGTCAACGACTGGTTCACCGAGGAGCGCTTCAGCAGCCGCCTGGAGGTGGCCAAAAAGCTGGACCGCAAATTCGCCGAAACCTACGACGTGAAAAACGTCCGCGCCTACAGCGACATGTATGACGACGCGGTGAAGATGATGAAGAGCGAGGAGTTGAAGGCCTTCAACCTCGCGGACGAGTCCGACGCGCTGCGCGAGAAATACGGGCGCGACCGCTTCGGCCAGGGCTGCCTGCTGGCGCGCCGCCTGGTGGAGCACGGGGTGCGCTTCGTCGAGGTCAGCTTTGGAAGCTGGGACACGCACAATGCCAACTTCACCCGCGTGCCCGAACTCTGCGAGGAGCTGGACAACGCCATGAGCGCCCTGCTGGCCGATCTGGAAAGCCGCGGCCTGTTGGAGGAGACCCTCATCGTGCTGGCCACCGAGTTTGGCCGCACGCCCGAGATCAATGCCAACGACGGCCGCGACCATCATCCGGCGGCCTTCAGTTGCGTGCTTGCCGGCGGCGGAGTGCGCGGCGGCCAGGTTTACGGATCCACGGACGAGAAAGGCGCCAGGATCACCGGGAATCCCGTCAACGTGCCAGACATCAACGCCACCATCGGCTACGCTCTCGGCCTGCCGCTCGACCAGGTGCTCTACTCGCCCTCGAAGCGCCCCTTCACCGTCGCCGACAAAGGCAAGCCGCTGACCACCCTCTTCGGTTGAGGCTTCGGACGCGCTCAGCGACGGGCCGTTTGCAGCCGCCCCTGGCGCGTGGCACGGGCATGCCCGGCGCCCAAGCGCGGGGTTTGACGCCGGTGGCATCCCCGGCTTTCAATGGCGGCATGGCGCAGGACCTCATCCGGGTGCGCGGAGCCCGGCAGCACAACCTCAAGAACATTGACGTGGACATCCCGCGCCACCGGCTGGTGGTGCTCACCGGTGTCAGCGGCAGCGGCAAGTCCTCCCTGGCCTTCGACACTCTCTACGCCGAGGGCCAGCGGCGCTATGTGCAGAGCCTCTCCGCCTACGCGCGGCAGTTCCTCGACCAGCTCGAAAAGCCCGACGTGGACTTCATCGAGGGGCTTTCCCCCGCCGTCGCCATCGAGCAGGCCCGCGGCGCGCCGAACCCGCGCAGCACCATCGCCACCGTCACCGAGATCTACGACTACCTGCGCGTGCTCTACGCGGTGGCCGGGCTGCCGCATGATCCGCAAACCGGCGCGGCATTGGGCAGGACCACGCCAGCGGAGATGGGCGCGCGCATCCTGGAGCTGGGGGAGGGCGCGCGCGTGGTCGTCCTGGCGCCGCAGCCGCCGGCGGACGCGGACGGGTTGAGGGCGCTTTTTGAAAAGCTGCGCCGCCAGGGATTCGTGCGCGTGCGGCTGGACGGCGTCATCCATGAGCTGGACGAGCCGCCGGAGCTGGAGCAGGGGCGCGCCTGCGCCGTCGAGATCGTCGTGGACCGGCTGGTCATCCGCGAGGGCGCGCAGGCGCGGCTCATGGAGTCCATCGAGGCCGCCCTGCGCTGGAATGAGAACGAGGCGCGCTTCCTGGTCCAGGCCCGCGGGGGAGGGGAGGAGACACTCTCATTCACCACCGCCTATGTGAACCCGGAGACGGGCTACACGCTTGGCAGGCTGACACCGCAGCACTTCTCCTTCAACACCCACCTGGGCGCCTGCCCGCGCTGCGAGGGCGTGGGCGCGGTCATGGCGCCCGACCCCGGCCTCATCGTGCCGGACGCGCGGCTCAGCCTCAAAGACGGCGCCGTCAGGAGCTGGTGGGCGCGCAATCCCAAGCTCAAGCACATCCACCAGCGCGGCATCGAGGCCCTGGCGCGGCACTTCGGCGCGGGCATGGAGACACCCTTCCAAGAGCTGCCGCAGGCCTTCAAGGACGCGCTCCTTCACGGCACGGGCCGGGAGGCAATCCCCACCGGCTGGGCCGCCGGCGCGGGCAGGCGCAGCGTGTCCAAGCCGTATGAGGGCCTGGTCAGCGAGGCGCTGCGCCTTTATCAGAATGCGGAGAGCGACGCCCTGCGCGCCCAGGTGGCCCGCTTCATGAATCCGCTGCCATGCCCGGAATGCGGCGGCAGGCGCCTGCGCCCCGGGATGCTGGCCGTGCGCCTGCGCGCGCGGACGGAGGCCGGGGGCCTGGACTCCAAAGACACGCCCGGCAGCCTCTCCATCCACGACTTCTGCTCCCTGCCCATCCGCGCCGCCGCGGCGTGGATGCGGGGGCTGGAGAGCACCGGGCACCAGGCCGGGCCGGTGGCCGAACTGCGCGCCGAGGTGCTCAAGCGGCTGGAATTCCTCGAACAGGTCGGCCTCGGCTACCTGGCGCTCAACCGCGAGAGCGGCACCCTCTCCGGCGGCGAGATGCAGCGCATCCGCCTGGCCGCGCAGATCGGCGCCGGCCTCTCCGGCGTGCTCTATGTGCTCGACGAGCCGAGCATCGGCCTGCACCCCGCCGACACCGCCCGGCTCATCCGCACCCTGCTGCACCTGCGCGACCTGGGCAACACCGTCCTCGTCGTCGAGCATGACGAGGCCGTCATGCGCGCCGCCGACCACATCATCGAGCTCGGGCCCGCCGCCGGGGAGCATGGCGGCAGGCTCATCGCCCAGGGCGGCGTGGGGGAAGTCATGGCCGTCACAGAAAGCCTCACTGGCGCGTATCTCGGCGGCCGTCTGCGCATCACCCCGCCCGCGCCGCCCCTGGCGTCGGAGGCCGGCGGGCAGTTGCCACTGCCCGCGGGGGCTGGAGACCACGGAGCCGGCTTCCTCACCGTCCACGGAGCCTCCGAGCACAACCTGCAAAACATCACCGCCGCCTTCCCCGCCGGCCGGCTCACCGTCGTCAGCGGCCCCTCCGGCAGCGGCAAGTCCACCCTCGTCAACCGCGTGCTCACCCGCGCCTTGATGCGGCATTTCCACCGCGCCAAGGACGAGCCGGGCCGGCACCAGGCCATCACCGGCATCGAGCACTTCGACAAAGTCGTCCTCGTGGACCAGGCCCCCATCGGACGCAGCCCGCGCAGCAACCCCGCCACCTACGCCGGCGCCTTCACCCCCATCCGCGAGCTCTTCGCGCAACTGCCCCTGGCGCGCGTGCGCGGCTACGACGCGGGCCGTTTCAGCTTCAACACCCCCGGCGGCCGCTGTGAGAAGTGCCAGGGTGACGGCCAGGTCAAAATCGACATGCACTTCCTGCCCGACGCCCATGTCACCTGCGACCAGTGCCAAGGCCGCCGCTACAACGCCGCCACCCTCGAAGTCACCTTCAAAGGCCGCAGCATCG